>Ga0307942_1003099_pt1 | contig 13473 bp, 17 predicted proteins | sample OrgLakmetagen175_FD_201846 | JGI IMG/M metagenome (GOLD analysis project Ga0307942, IMG submission 201846) | Saline water microbial communities from Organic Lake, Antarctica - #175 | ecosystem: Environmental > Aquatic > Non-marine Saline and Alkaline > Saline | place: Antarctica: Organic Lake...
CCTCCCCCTTCTCTTCTCTTGTTCGCTCTGTGCTGTCTGTGCTCTTCAGGTTGGCAGTGAGGTCCACGGCACCTGATGAGCATGTGTGCGTGCATGTAAGTGTGTGTGTGTGCGTGTGTGTGTGTGCTTTAGCAGGTGTTTATAATACAGCAGTGAGGTCCACAGCACCTGATAAGCATGTGTGTGCATGCGTGTATGTGTGTGTGCTTTAACAGGTGTTTATAATATGGCGGTGTGGCTTGTGTTTGTGCGTGTGTCTGTTCAGGCATGCCTCGACTCTGCACTCCACAGTTGGCAGTGAGCCGGTTTATTCACTGTGCATACATGGCTCAGACCAACCCTACACACAAATGATGAATTGCCGTGACTAGCAGTTGCATCTGCAGAAGCCACCACATGCAAGGATGCAAGCACACAGGCACGCACAGGTAAATAGGTAAAAACGCACACACACACACATAACACACACACGCTTACACGCGCACACCCACGTACACGAACAGAGACACATCCATACACACACCTGGTACTACCAAGTTGGTGCGGCTAGGGCCCACCCCAAACATGCCGGGCCCGTGGCGGCTACGCAGCAGCTGCACTGCGTTAAGGTGTAGCAGGAAGCGTTGCGCCAGCATCGTGCGCCGGCACAGCTTGGTCTGCGTGAAGGTCACGTGTGGTGTGTGTGTGTGCGTGTGTGTGAATGTGTGTGCGTGTGTGTGTGTGTGCGCGTGCGTTTGTATGTGTTTGTACGTGTGCGTGTGTGTTTGTATGTGCTTGTATGTGTTTGTACGTGTGCATGTGTGTTTGTATGCGTTTTTGTTTGCACTGAGTTTGATCAATGCACATCTTACACGCATTGGTCACCTGCATGCGTGTCAGCAGCTTAGTGCAGCACATAAGGATGGGTGTTCGTGTGTATGTGTGTTCGTGAACGCGTGTGGTACATGCGCGCGTGCTTGTATACGTGTTTGTACTTACATGGCAAGCTAACAAGGCCTCCACAAAGGCGGTGTATGTCAGTGTCTTAAGTGTATGTGTAGTCTAAACCCCAAAATAAATCTTAAAAGGGCTGCGGGCTAGCAAGTATGGACACAAGCACACTCACCACCAGCCGTGCCACTCGTTCCTCTGGCACTAGCTTCTGTAGCTGCTCCTGCTCTTTATCCAGCTGCTCCTGCTCTGCACCGCCCCCGGCAGCCATTCTGCTCTTCAGTGCTGCGATCATGCCCTTCTCAATCGCACCCCCTCTCCCACTAGCCTGCAGAGGGACATGGAAGAAAGACGTAAGGTTGGTGTATATTCAAAAACAGATCTCTGTAGCTAGTAGTACGTGCTGCTCGTGTCCATTGTGCTCTTCACAAGGCCCATGTATGTGCTTGGTGGCAGCAAACTCAAGAGTACCATGATCTCTGAGCTGGTAGTATGTGCTGAGCAATTCACGGTCCCCATCACTCCGGGGCAGATTGTCACCATTACATATTATACACAAAATTGTAGTCGAAAGTACTCTTTCTTCTCTTTATATCATTCTATAATCACCTCGCTGACATATGTCACACGTACCCCTCAGTTCTTAGGGCATACGCCTTCACTCAGCTTCCTCTTTTTCATTTACATGCAGAGTTGGTTGTTCAGGATTTGCAGGGTCAAGTTGGGCAGGAAGGGCACGAGGCCGGTTGTCATCATTGGGATAAAAAATGCAGGGTCGGGTTAGGTCCCCGCCCCTCACATCTTTTACACACGCACGCCCCTCCATCCGTTACGTACAGAAACACACTAACTACTATATGCCACGTTTACTATGACACTTTGAATGCCCACCTGCCCACCCCTCCATCCGTTACATACGCAAACACACTATATACTATATGCCACGTTCACTATGCCCCTTTCAAAGTGCACACCTGTGACTCCTCCATGCGCCGGCGCTTTGAGCCTTCCCCCCTCCTATCGCGCGTTCCTGCCTCATCCTTGGCGTACCCCAGGGCATCCACTCGCGTGGCCACGTCGCCGCCAGCACCACCACCGTGGCCTTGGCCGCGCGCACTGCCTGTGGAGACACGTGTGTGTGTGTGCGTGAACTTGTGTGCGTGTATGCGTGCATGTGCATGTGTGTGTGGTTACGACCACCGCCACCGCCAGCACCACCACCGTGGCCTTGGCCACGCGCACTGCCGGAGGGGATGCGTGTGTGTGTGTGTGTTAGGAAAGGTGTGAGGGGGGCATGAGCGTTTGCAGGCATACCGAAGAGGGGCACGCACTTTCGCAACTGTACAAATGCCTGTGGTTCGTTCTTCTACCCACAACAGAGTGAATTCCTGATGTTTGCCCCACGGGCGGATAACCACGACAACCTTGGAGCCAGAGGAACTCAGAGGACGGGCAGCTGGCGTACGATCATTGATGGCATGCCGCAATGCAATCCGAGCATTGCGCAGGAGTAGAGTTGGTCAGAACCGTATATACACACCATATTCGACCGTACATTAGGTGATTACCATGCCAAAAAGCCGTATATACACTGTATATCCATGGTTCTTGCCAACCCTACGCAAGAGGAACGCATGAGCTGCACGAGGTCTGCCTACCTGCTTGCTCCCTCTGAGTTTCGGCAACCCCTCGGGCGCCACCGCCGGCAGGTGCTGGGCCTTGAGGACGAGCAGTAGAGATCGCACGCTCACGGCTGGCCTGCACGTTCTCCATGGATGCCTGCATGTGCAGGAGGGGGGGAGGGGAGGGGTGTGTGTGTGCGTATTCATGCGTCCACGTGTGTTTGTGTGTGTATGCGTCTCGTAAAAAACAGGCTGTTTCTTTCTTCGTGGATTTTCCTGAAGTGTCGCTGATCTGAATGACATTTCTAACTTCTCCTTGGTCACGACCATACCTATGCGGCTTCCTGCGCACATCAGGCCCTACACTACAGCAGCTGCTGCACGTCTGTGTGTTCCAGGCTTCCTGCTGCCACCGCTAATGGGAACAAACCGAACTTTTACAATAACTCCCGCGCGCTCACCTTCAAACCCTCCCCCCCAGCAGCCGCTGCCACGTCCGAGTAGACCTTGCCTTCCATGGGCATCAGCACCGTGGATTTTTGGGGCGTGCACTCCACCTGCGCGTGTGCGGCAGTGACACTATACGTGTGCGATTTATCAATGACGTGTAATTCGTAACTTGGTTGGGTGTGTGCACAAAAAAAAACGACACAAACTAGCCAACTCCGTTCAAGTTGGGACCAAAACGGCCTGCAGTTTTATGTCTAGCATTTTATAGTCATGGGAGTAAGCGCTTGCAGACTCAAATAATTGAGCATAATGCGAATGCACGCACGCACGCGCACACATACACACACACACATGCACTTACACAGACACAGACACTGCGCCTTGGCTAAGTCCACAAACAGTAAGGCGTCACGCATCTTGATGCGTATAAAAACACACACATACGCACACGCACACACACACATGCACTGACACGGACACTGTGCCTTGGCCAAGTCCACAGACAGTAACGTGCCACACATCTTAATGCGCATATAAAACACACACATACGCACACGCTGCTACGGTACCTGCGCCAGATCGAAGAACAGCAAGGGCACCATTTCACGCATCTTGCTGCATCCGTAACGTCTGTGGTCCAGCTCCACTTTGTGGCGCGCCAGGTACACCTCCTTGACCCTGCAGCGACAACACGCACACGGCGAAATTATGATGTCGGTGCAGCTCTACTTTTGACGTGCTGCACGTATTATTCAGGCACATGCGCAAGCGTAAGTGCACGCACATACAACACGTCTAGATGCGTACAGGGTTAGCGTGCCAGACGCCTGGTGCATTTCCTTGAAGCACACAGACACACACACACTCGAACAAATAAATATACACATACAAAACATGCACACACAAACACAAAGGATGTATCTAGATGCGTGCAGAGTTGGCGTGCCTAAAGCCTAATTTACACTGCAGCACGCAACAAACGCATGTACAGACGCTCAACGGGATGCGTGCAGAGGTAACCAGCGGGGCTATCTAGGGGGAGGCAAAAAGGCTGACTATAATTACAAGGGCGGATTATAAGTACAAGGGGCGCTGACACTTCTTCAACACCAATTCTAAGGTGAGTAAGTTTAGCAGAGTAAACCCTTAATGGTGGTGTCTGAAAAAGCAACCCCATGCTTTGCTCCTGTCGCAAGTGGCTTTGATAAGTGGCCATTGAAACTGAAACGGTACACGCAAGATCCCACACGCATGCAAGCGCCAAGGTACACACAAATACACATGGACACACGCGCACTCACACACATAAACCAGCATGTACACACACACACACACTCACATAACACACATGCCACAAGCCGTGGGAATGTTACCTGCTGAGCAGAAAGCCGTGGGTCTCTGCCGCAGGCGTCTCCCCCTTCTCCTTGCAAGTGTCCAGCAGCGTCTGCATGTTCTCCACCAGCAGCGTGCGTATGCGCAACACCTCTTGCTCAGTGACAGGCTCTGCCAGAGCAGCGGGCACGTGTGGTGCTGCTTGCTCAGCCGCAGCTCCTCCTCCACGCTGCTCTCGCCCTGCTTGCGGGCGCTGTGCTGGCCTGTCCCTGTCCCTGTCCCTATCCCTGTCCCTATCCCTCTCTCCTCCTCCCCCCTGCTGCTGTCCCTGCCTGCCTGTGGGACGTGCACGCTTGCTGTCCCTGCCGCTGTCCCTGTCATACATCCCTCCTCCTCCTCCTCCGCGCTGCTCTGCTGGCCTCTTTCCATAACCCCTTACGTAGCCCTCCTCCTGCTGAGAGGAGCCCCCCCTGGGTCTGCCACCATCTCCGGCTCCTCCTAGCCTGCTCCCGTAAGGAGCACGGGAGCTGCTGTGTCGAGAGGGTGGGGCCTGAGGCTGCTGGTCTGGGGGAGGGATCACGCTCCCGCCCACGACAGAGCTGCCGATGGGCACCGTAATTTGCACGGGACGATACTGCGTGTGGATGTGCGTGTACCGAATCGGTTGTGTGGCGGGGGGGAGGGGAGCGATTGTATGTGCATCGCGAGCACCGCAAAATACCTTCCATCAACAATCTCCACCAACAGGTGTGCACCAGTCCCCTACCTGCATCACTCCGTTCACCTCCACAGCTACCTGCGCATTCACCAGGTGGTGCCCTGCAGATCGAGAGGAGCAGGTATTGATCAGCATGCACGACGAGGTGAGTACAGTTAACTCCTGGGTCTGCACCACAGGTGGGTGTGCGTGTGTGTGTATGCCTGTGCGCTGCCTCTAAGACACCCTCACCTGGAGGGCAAGCCCCAGCTCCTAAATGAGGTGGCAACATGAATGTCACAATCTATTTCAATTTGATTTTACCCGAAATTAAAAAAGGTTAAGCATTTACTGGCATTCTATTATTTCTGCCATGTAAAGTGTGCGTCTGGTGAATGAGTGTGGCCAAGCAGAGAACCAAGGTATTTCTGTTGCACGGACTCATGCAGCATGAGCACGCGCGCACACACCTTACATAAGCGCTCACGTACGCACACACACACACACACACACACACAAACACACACACACACACAAACACACACACACACATACAAGCGCACACACGCACACACACGTGCAAACACACGCGCACACATGCACACACGCACACACACACACGTGCACACACACGCGCGCAGCGCATACACACACACGCACGCACACACACGACACACAAACGACAAACAAACACACACACACACACACGCACACACACACACACACGCGCACACACACACGCACACACACACACTAACACACACACGCACACACGCGCACACACACATGCGCGCACGCACGCACGCGCACACATATGTACACGCGCACACACACACACACACACACACACACACGCACACACACACAAGTATACAAAGTACATCATCCATGTCTTCCTCAACGATTGATGCGCAGGTCGTGGTGCGCAGGCTCCCACCTGGGCTAACAGAGGAGGCCTTCAAAGCCACGATTGACAAGCTGCTGCCAGAGGGCCAGTACTCATGGTTTGCCTACTTCCAAGGCAAAGTCAGGTGCGTGTTTGTGAATGTGTGTGCATGCACAGGTCTGTATTGTGTGTTTGAACGCATGCTGCTTCTTTTACAAGTCTCGCAGACTGCAAAGAGCCTCCATCACTACGTGGTTTTGTCAAGCACCATCAAATTAGTGCTCCCTCTTTCAGGCTTACAACATCCTTTGGCCCTTTATTTGCAAACACACCTCTGTCCTTTGCCTTCCTATTTGTTTCAGCTGAAACCCCAACACACACACACATACATATATACACATATACACATGCAAATACGCGCGCACAAAAAAACATCCATACACACACACTAACACTCACACACGCATACACACACGCAGCTTACGAAAGACGGTGCTGTCTCGTGCGTACCTAAATTTCACCGACCCCCTGGCTGTGTACGACTTCAAAGCCAAGTTTGACGGGCATGCCTTCATCACCACCAAGGGCAGTCAGTTCAAGTGTGCGGTGGAGTACGCCCCATTCCAGAAGGTCCCCAACCCGCCTAAGAAGCGCAACCCGCTGGAGGGCACAATTGAGCAAGGTAGGGCACTTGTTCCTCCATTGTTGCATCCTTAATCTAATACGCCTAGGAAATGTAAGCTTCCTTCTGGCGGAAATGGAGGGAAAATAAATACGTTGCTGCTTCCTCCTATTTGCCAGGCCAGATTTGAAGGGCCAGATTTGAAGGGAGCAAAGACGCTCCCCTGTTTCTCTCAGGCCCGGCGCCCTTCTTAAGGGGCACTCACTCACTTGCAGCTGGTGGTGATCACACTCTCTGGAAATGATTAAAATTTGACAACCTGCGTATATGTGTACCGCCCTGTTCTTCTCTTAATTCCAAGTTGACACCGCGAACATGATCAATGCCCTGTTTCAGCACACGCAAACGCTGGCCTTTCACCTGAGGCAGTACAGCAATCTCGGGCAGATGCGGTGGAGGACTTGGACAGTTTTCCAGTGACTCCTTTCCCTTGACCAAAATGCGGGTCGGTTTCGCTACCTACTCGTAGTCCTCCTTCTCCTTTTTTGCCCTTGGGGAACAAACACGCACGCGCGCGCGCACACACACACACACGCACACACACACACACACCCATTCATGTACATGCACACCACATGCCCAAGGGGAAAACGCCAAGCAGGTAGCATTACCCCTCCTCTCATCATCAAAGGGAAAGGAGCCACCTTCCTTGCCTTCCTTGCATTGTAGATGCTCACTACCAGGCTTTTCTGAAGTCCCTGGAATCCGGGCCTGAGCTTCTGCCCAGTGCCGCCGTGCAGCGAGAACAGGAGGAGAAGGCCGCGGCTGCAGCAGGCGGAACGGGAGAGAGCGGGGCAGTCAAGGTGGGAGGTGTCTTGGATCCTGTTTTGTAGAATTGGTTTGACGTGAATCTGAAGGTACCTGGGCATGTTAGGAGTGGGAGGAGAAGGCGGCCGATGCAGAAGTGGGGTGGGAGAGAGCGGGGCAGTCGAGGTGGGAGGCGTCTTGGATTCTATTTTCTGGTTGGTTGGTGGTCCTGACATTTATCTAAAGACATCTGGGCGTACTAGTGTCCATGGTGAGTGGGAGGAGAAGGCGGCAGCTGCAGCAGGTGGCGCAGGAGAAAGCGGGGCAGCTCAGGTTGGGCATTTTTCTGGTCGCCTAATGCGGTAACAGGTTGAAATCTGGCTTTGGTTTGAAATTTTTGGGTTTGAGAGGCAATGACTTGTAGGCGTGAGGAGAGGCAGCTGATGCAAAAGCAGGAATGGGTGGGAAAGAGAAGGGTGTGCAGAGGCCAGGGGCATTTTAGTGCCAGGCCTGTAAATAAACTTCCAACATAGCACTTAGACATTGGCTTTGCCATTTGTCACCCTTCGAGAACCCAGGCAGCGTCATTGTGTAATGTGGCGATCTTGTGTAATGTGGCGAGCTTGTGTACTGTGGCGAGCTTGTGAAGCGTGTTATATGGCGAGCTTGTGTAATGTGGCGAGCTTGTGAAGCGTGTAATATGGCGGGCTTGTGTTATGTGGCGAGCTTGTGAAGCGTATAATATGGCGAGCTTGTGAAGCGTGTAATATGGCGAGCTTGTGTAGTGTGGCGAGCTTGTGAAGGGAATAGGGTGAGAAGCAAGTTGAATGGAAGGTCAGATTGCTGCCCGACTCTGTTTCCACTCGGCCAGCACTTTGTGTGGAGCAGCGTCTCACGAGCACAAGAGCTGTGCAACGTACGTTGTGTAATCCGTTTGCGTGGAGCAGCGTCCTGCGGAGCAAAAACACGGTGCGGGCCAGCTCACGATGAGTGTGCCAGTTGCACAAAAACAGTGCAGGATTACACTCTTACTTTTTTGTCCTGCAGGCCTTGCTTGTTGGCTGCTAGCTCTATATTTGTTGCAAGTACGTTGAGCTGGTTACACACACACACACACACACACTCACAGAGAGAGAGCACACAGAGCACACACACACACACACAGAGCACACAGAGCACACAGAGCACACACACTGTAAACCAGCAGGTCACGCCCTTGTTGGCGTCTCTGCAGGCACGTTAAGCTGGTCACTCACACACAAAGAGCACGCACACCGTAAACCAGCAGGTCACGCCCTTGATGGAGTACCTGCAAAAGAAGTACCTCAACAACCCAGGCCTGCGTCTAGGTGGGGTCCGCCGCAACAAGGGCAAACCGTCAGTCCCTCCAATCGTCGCCAAGGTGAGCAATGGCTATCATCACCTCCTTGTTCAGAACCTGGGCTCGCCCTTTTTTCCTCCCTGTCTTGCCAAAGTGCGCACAAAGTGTTTCTCATTGTTGCCAACTGTGTGGCACCTTCTTTACGTCGTGCCTTGCTCTGTAACGCCAACGGTGTAGCACATCCTTTCAGTTGTGCCAAGGGCGAGGCGAAAGGTCATTATGGTGGCCATCAAATAGAAGGATGCACTGTTGCATAGGGCAAGCCACCCAGTGGGGTACTCCTTGGTGTGTAGATTCATTTGTTTTTTCCAACTCTGTTACTCCCTTACCTCAAAGGCCACCGACATCAGTGCCACCGTTCCTCTTCTCCTCCCTCACATTACAGGCCACTAAAGTTGTTGCCATCACTACTATCATGCTGCCTTAAATCACAGGCCACCAAAGTCAGTGCCACCGTTCATGTTTTCCTCCCTGACATACAGGCCACTAAATTCACTGCCACTCTAAAGCTAGCGCCATCATTACTGTGCTACTGCCTTCAATAATTCACAGGCCACCAAAGTCATTACCACCGTTCATGTTTTCCTCCCTGACATAGGCCACTAAAGTTAGTACCATCACTGCTTTTCACAATACCCTGGGAACATAGGCCGTCAAAGTCAGTGCCACTACTGCTACGTTACTGCCTGGCATAAAGGCTACTAAGATTGTTCCAATCAGTGCTGTAGCACTACCTTGGAATCACAGGCCGCCAAAGTCAGTGCCACTACTGCTACGTTTACTGCCTGGCATAAAGGCTATTAAGATCATGCCATCACTGCTGTGTCGCTGCTTAAAATCACTGGCCACCAAAGTCAATGCTGCCACTGTAGTATTACATTATAGTATTGCATTGTAGTATTACATCATTGTATTACATTATAGTATTACATTATAGTATTACATTATATGACAGTCCATAACAGTCGTGCCCCCACCACTTTATTGCTGCCTTACTATACTGGCCACAGCAGTCGTGCCACCACTACTGTATTGCTGCATTACACCACAATCCACCAAAATCAGTGCCATCTCTACTTTTTTGCTCTCTACTTTTTTGCTGCATTACATCACAGTCCACCAAAGTCAGTGCCACCTCTACTTTTTTGCTGCCGCACATCACAGTCCACCAAAGTCAGTGCCACCTCTACTTTCTTGCTGCATTACATCACAGTCCACCAAAATCAGTGCCACCTCTACTTTTTTGCTGCATTACTTCACAGTCCACCAAAATCAGTGCCGCCAAGCAGGCCACAGCACAAGGTGCCAAGGGCAAGCCCGGCAGGGCAGAGGCGCTAAATACTGAGACAGGTCAGCCCCTTAACTTCTTACTTTGCTTTGCCCCAGCAGCGCAAGCATGTTCATTATCAATTGTTATTGCCCCGGCGATGCAAACATGTCCATTCAATTTGTGGTCATTCGCCTGCTGTGCGTGTTTCGTAGCTAAGTAAAGGATATGAAGTCAAAACCAGAGGTACCCGCCGCATGTTGAATATGTATCAAGGCTGTCATTGTTATTATGAGTCAGCAGTGCATCTTTTGTAGCCAAATAAAGGATCATAAAAGCAGAAGCAAAGGCACCCGTGCTCACGTTGCTTGCTGTTGCAGGCCCCCTACAAATTGAATGGAAGGATACGCAGGTTCTTGTAGTTGAGTGTTGTGAGCATCACGATGTTTACTATTACAGGAGCTTCGGCTACTGGCAAAACTGCCGGCGGGGAGCCGCAAGGAGGGGGAAGGAAGGGCAAGGGGCCAGCTACAGCACAACAGCAGCAGCAGCAGCAGCAGCAGCAGCAACAGCGACAAAAGATGGGGTCTGCTCCAAAACTGATGGCACGATCCCAACAGCAGCAGCAGCAGCAGCAGCAGACTGCGGCCACGCCTGGGGATCAGGTGCAGCAGCAGGGGACTGGCAGTAGGCCAAACAGTGCCATGACAGAGAAAAAATTGGGGGCACAGCAACAGTCGCAGCAAGGCCAAAGAGCGGTGGGTGGGGGACAAAGGGGGGGAGTAGCGCCTGCAGGGGTGAGCGCGGTTCCCACTGCTGCTACTCCTGATGCATCCTACAAGGGGGGCCAAGAAGGGCCGCAGCCCGGCAAGGGGGGCAGCAGAGCGCACGGCACAGCACAGCACGGCGCGTCAGGCACTGTGGCAGTTGGAGGACTGCAAAAGGCCGTGGGGCTCTCCGGCAGCAGGCCGTTGTCGGCAGCAGCACCACCACCAGCAGTGGCAGCAGCACCAGCTCAGAAACAAGGGGGGGGGCAGAGGGGCAGCGGCACGTCAGCTGCCCCTATTGGAGTCGCTGCTACGGCACCCGCCCAGCCACCTCCCACCACCACTTCAGCTCCAAAGTACACACCTGGTGGGGAGGAGGCACAGCAGCAGCAAGGAGAGGGGCTTAAGCCGGAGCGTGTTCGCCGCGTGCGTGCCGGCTTCCAGTCGTACCAGCCCAAGCGGAGAGGGGGGAAAGAGGATGAGTGACACACAATGCAGTTGCAACTGTGATTCCTACGACGTGGCGTTGGCAGTGGTGGTGGTGCTGCTGATTGTGGTGGACGCTCTAAGCTGCGTGGTCTTGAGAGGGCAGAATCCCCTCCTGCAGGCACCTGCACAACTTGAATGTTGTGCAGGTGCCCTGAGCAGCTCGCATCCCCCCACACCACCACACACACACAGACACACACAGACATGCACACACACACTCACGCACATATACACGCACACACGCTATGAGGGGGAGGTGGAGGGCCATGCCAAGGCATGTGTGCGTCTGATGCCATATAGGTCGTGGCTATGTGGTGTGTGCAGCACCAAGGCCACAATGGCTCTTACCTGAGGGTCGTTCAGGTGCCTACAGGAATGAGCAACAGCAGCAGCAGCAGCAGCAGCAGCGGCGGCAGCAGCAGCATAGCAGTATCAGAGGCAGCTTCTAAGGTAGCAGCAACATACCCACTACCTTAAGCACTTTGCCGTGCGATCCGCCTGCTTTCACTTTTGCTCCTGGCCATCATTACCCGCTCATTTTTCGCTAGAGCGGCCGCTCATGCTCGTGCGGTGCAACGCTCCTACTCCTGCAAGCGGCGTCACCCCCTTGATATGGCACGCACACCAGCGGTGTGTTGCCCCCTCCCATCGTCCAGCTAGAAGGACACCATCAAGGCTTCCACTTGAAGGCAAACTGCGCCGCAGCAACGATTGTGTTCCCCCACCTTGTGCCATCTGCAGCTCCTCCGTGCTTTGTTGCATACCCTGCTTCTGCATCACAGCAAGGTCCTTCCCTCCTCCTATCTCTCTTTGGGGGATTCCATTGTGTGGATTTCGTCCTGTTCAATTTGTGGACAAACAGCAGCAAGCCGCTTTTTGGATGCCACGAGAACCCATTCCATCAACACTTTCTATCGATCATTAGTGTGGGGTAGGTTGAGCAGCCATGCCAGGCTGGAGGCCTTTGTAATCTAAACTAAACTAAACTATTAGCGTGGTCAGGGGTTGTTTGGTTCATGAGCCTCTGTAGCCCTATCTCCATCGATCTTCTCATTACCAACAGCTAGAGATTTTTTCTCTTCTCAAAGCACATAAGGCGTACTTTGCTTGTTATCTTGGGGTTACAAGGGGTTACAAGGATGGCCTACAGCCCGAGACTCTGGCTGATGGCAATTGGCTGGTGAAACAAAATCAACCAGTGTCGAAAATTGAAACTAAATCTGACACAAACTTGAGGAGTCTGTATGAGTCTCTTTGCTTGGAATCTTGTCAAAGACTTTTGAGGCTGCATTGATTCCTGGTATACACGATTCTGCCTCCCACAAAGCAACCAAACCCCATAATTCCAGGACATAATTTTCATCGCTGTACTGCTGGTGATTACACTACCTGCGCCACTCTTTCTCCTGTTAAGGGAGCAGCGAAATAAGATTTGTGATGATGGCCATGGCAAACCATAATTATAGGCCCGAGTTAAAACAAAAGGCATAAGTGCGTAAAAGTAAGAGTAAAAATCTTCGCTGGCTAGCAGTCGCACTTCTTGACTGCTTGTAAACCTAAAAAAAGTCATCGATGGAAAACACCAGCGTGCATGAAGGAAAGGCTCTCAATTGGTGCTCCAGCGCCCCACTGAAAACCTGTAAGGTAAGGTTACATCACTATATATGCCTCAAAGGGCATCTCAGCGGAAGTTTGGAAAAAGCCTGAAACTAAACCTGGCTAAACAAAAGAAAAAGAGGAAACTGATGAAAGAAGAAGAGAAAAGGGCATAGAGAAAGAGAACCTTTGTTTTAAAGAGGAAACTGATGTATGAAGAAGAGAAAAGTGTATAGAGAAAGAGAACGTTTGTTTTGAAGAAGCGCTAAGAGAAAGCACCAAGGAGAACGAGAACAAAGCTGTCGATAGGTCTCAGGATATGTGTGTATAAGAAGCCTCAGTCAGAAACAGGAAACAAGAGGCTGAGAGAGCCTCACAAAACCAGGAGTGCCAAGAGAACAAGTGCAGCGGAGCAGAAGAGAGAACAAAGGACGCATGCAAACCCCCAAAAACAGCTCCTCTCTCTCCTCTCTAGCTGCCCACCCCACCAGCTCACCCAACTACAGCAGACCAGTCCGATGCTGTCCTCCACAACTTACCAATTGAAACCGTGAGCCAGGGCATGCCTGGCCGCGAAGGGAGCCGGTGCCTAACTCGCCAGGAGCAGGTCGCAAGCTACAGCCGGGC
>Ga0307942_1003107_pt1:5000-13457 | contig 13457 bp, 14 predicted proteins | sample OrgLakmetagen175_FD_201846 | JGI IMG/M metagenome (GOLD analysis project Ga0307942, IMG submission 201846) | Saline water microbial communities from Organic Lake, Antarctica - #175 | ecosystem: Environmental > Aquatic > Non-marine Saline and Alkaline > Saline | place: Antarctica...
GCTCGATGAATTTGATATTCAGCCCCGTATTTGATGTTCGACGAGGTCTCGGCCAACCAAGTACTTCAGGAACAAGCAATCCGTCTCCTTCCCCATGCTTGAATCGGCACAAGAGTAGATGGCCCTGGCAAAGGGCAGTGCGCAGCAGACACAGAAAAGACATTGCTAAGGGTGCGTGCGTGTGTGTGTATGTGTGTGTGTGTGTGTGTGTGCGCGTGCGTGCGTGCGTGTGTGCGTGTGTGTGTGTGCGCGTGTGCGTGTGTGTGTGTGTGTTGTGTGTGTGTGTGTGTGTGTGAGTGAGTGTGTGTGTGTGTGTGCGTGTGTGTGCGTGTGTGTGTGTGTGCGTGTGTGTGTGTGTGTGTGTGTGTGTGTGCGTGCGTGTGTGCGTGTGTGCGTGTGTGTGTCTTTCCCTTTGGATCTAAGAAAGTTACCCCTTTATTGCCTACCTTTGTTACTGAGATTGCAAAAATGGTACGTGTGCACGCCCACCTCTGCAGCTCTTGCCTCCTCTTCATCCTCAATGTCAGCGCTGGATTCCATGCAAGCAGACGACCTTCTTCAAGAAATGGCAAAAGCAGGCACGTGCGCTTGATTTATACGCCAATGCTTACACATGCGCGCACACGTGCACACACACACATGCACGTATACAGACGCGTAAACACACATGTACGTACTCACATACACACACATATCCACACACACACACACACACACACACACACACACACACACGGACACGCACAACACATACACTCACTCACACACACACGCACATACACACACTCACGCACACTCACACACACATACACACGCACGCACACACATACACACATTAACATACACAGGCACCCCTGTGGATGCGAAACTCCAGTCTGAGGCCCTTGCTGCCGTCTTTCAGGAGCCTGCAGATCGTGTGCAGCGGGTGCTGCTGCGCAGTCCTGGAGCACTCAGCCTGCCTCTGTCTCAGCTTGTGCAGTCAACCAGCAGCCTGTCTGCAGTGTTAGGTCTACAGCCAATACGGGTAGGTATGAACATATGCTCGTATGTGCCTCCTCACACCTTACACTCACACGCACACACTCGCACACTTCACACACTTGTACAGACACGGCTCGTACTAATGCACACGCGTAATTGCACACAATACACGTATACACGTGCACGCGCAGACAGGCGCATGTACAAACAAACATAGACAAGCACACCTCGCTTTGTTTTTGCAGGCCCTTGCTATGGTCACGAAGGCTCCTTGGTTGGTAGAGGCACCCGCTCACGAAATCCTCCAACAGGTGGTTGCAAAGTCGGTTACGTGAAGATTTTGTAAACAAGGCAGGAATCAAAACATTGTGTGTAAAGACATAAGTGGGGTTAGCCAACATTGTATACACGTGAATGCCAAGCTGTTTTACAAAGTACAAACAAAGTATCTGAATACGACGTACCTGTACCTGGCACTTTGCTAACACAGTGCCAAGACCTTGTGTGTGACCGTATGATCATATTTGGGCTTTTACCAGTTTTCTATGAGTCGTATATATGTTTACACCATATTTCCTTATTAATGTCGAGGTGGTCAGCCCAGATTTGGGGCTTCAATTCTGAGTGTATGCCACGCATAGCCTCTCTCCTTCCCAATTGCCACTTACAAGCAATCAATGTGTGCTTCCTTTCACACAAAACACATGCACTCACGCACACGCACACACACTCACCCACACAAGAAAACATGTGTTGTATAGTACATCCAGGGTTGGCCCAAACTTTACATGGAAATTCCACATATTGTGTACCTAGGTAAACACCTTCAACAATTGACGGATTTATAACGTAATATTTTTGCACGCACACTGTATACAGGGAATTTTTGGATTAACACGAATCTATCTAAAAGGGGGCATTCTGAAGCTTTTTGCAGAGCTGATGGACACTCATGACCCAGTCTTTGAATCCCCAAAAGATTGAAGGTTGGGGAGCTGGGACTGTTAAATTCCAAACAGACCAAAAAATTGCCTTTTTCAATGCAAAAGGGGCTTGACTACATGTTCGTCAATAATTCCGTGTGCAATGCAAAATATTTTTTACTAGGAAGCAAAGGAAGTGCTCAGTTGGAGCAAAGGAAGTGCTCAGTTGGAAATGGCACGAGAAAGGAAGAATGGCCAAAATAAGCAAGAGACATTGTATTAGCTACCAAACGTGATGCGAGGCGTGTGTGTGTTTGTGTGTGCTCACGTGCAGGCCAGTGATATAGCAGACCTGATGGGCCTGCCCTTGCAAGACGCTGCGCCCCTTTTGGCAAGACAGGTACGCCTCGATGACACGCTAGGTTCAAACATGGTCGACATGGTAGCAGCACCTCAGTCCTAAGGTTAGGTACGGCAACCAAGCAAAACAAGTGGGCCATGAGAACGATGAAACAAAAGTATGAAGGAGAGAAAGTCCTAAGTGCCTGACTGCTGGTCAAATGACAGACGCGCAAGCAAGGGCTAAGGCGGGCGTCCTTCGTCCTACAACAATGTTGTTGCCTCCATTTCACAGCAACGCGCACGCACGCTCACACGCACATAAACGCACACATGACACGCACAACAAGCACAAGCGTGCACGTGCACACGTGGGCGTGCTCATGCACACCCATCTCCTATATAAACACGCACACATGTTTGCAGTTCGCAGCCACAGATTCACTCACATGCACCAGCATGAGAGACGAATGCGCTCACGCACATAATTGCACACATACAAATCCACTCACACACCACTGCAGCCGAGCCTGCTACGGATGCCCATGGATACACTGACTTCTCAAGCTCACCGCTTGTCATCTGCCCTGGACATTACCATGCCGGGCCTGCTGCTGCTGCTCAGCCGTGTGAACCCTCCCTATCTAGCTTCCCTGCTAGATACCCCCTCCTTGGATCTGTCTACACAGGTGTGTGTGCAAGTGTGTGTGTATGTGTGCCTGTATGTGTGCGTGTGTGTTTACGTGTGTGTTCTGGTGTGTGTGTGTGTCATGTGTGTCCATGTGTGGTTGTGCAAGTGAGCAGCGTGCCTGTACATTCTGACTTCTGTGTGCAATGACTCCCTTGGCCAAGCAAAACAGCAACGTTTGTACCATGTCTCATTTCGCACCTTACAAGGAAGTGCCAGCAACACAACAACACAACGTGTGTATCCGGACGAGTTAAAGGCACCAAACAAGCCGGCCATACATACACACACATATACATACACATCCCCCCACAGCACACACACACGCGCTCGCTCACACACATATACGCTCACATACACACATACGCGCACACATACCCACACCCACACCCACCCACCCACACAAGCACTATCACCCTGCGTCAGGTGCAAGAAATCCGCAAGCTCCTGGGCCGCAGCTTTGGTGCCAGCCGTGGTGTAGATGCCATGCTTTTAATTGCACGCCGCCCTGCCTTACTTTCGTCTAGACCTGACCACATGGCTCAGGCACTGTCACGACTGGCCACCCTGCTGCGCTTACCCACACACAAGCTTGCAGCAACTGTGCTACAGTGAGTGCGATAAGGGCTGTGTGCACACGCGTGTAAGGGCATATTCGTGAATTGGCTGTTGGTACAAATGTACTCATCCTTGTAGGGATACACACATTTGTGTTGGGCATGTGTGTGTGTGTGCGTGTTTGTGTGCCTACATGAGGAGGGACGGGCCTGCTGCATGTGCCTATCTGGATGTTTTCCAATGACAGTGACCGACCAAAACACCAGCAGCTGCTGATCGATCATAAATGCATGTCATTAGTTATTAGTTATTACGCTCCTCCCTCACACGGAGGGTATGCCGATTGGTCCCAAAAGAGGCTCCAGCCTTTTAACCAGAAACAGTCGGCCATAAAAAACTTTGCTGGCATGCACAAACCTTACATCAATGTTGGCATTGTAGTTTGTCACCAAGTCCCCTCTGTCCTTGCAAGCAAGGCACTACTAACAGTGGTCTCACAACTGCCATGCGGCCTGTTTGGGTTTGTTGCTGACCACATTTGTGTTTCAAGTTGAAACTCTGGCAATTGTGCAACCGCAAAGAGATATTTATTTCTATTCTAGCAAATCAATGCACCTCTCGCGGCGTGCTACTCTCCAAATCCTTGACTGCCACGCTTGCAACAACAACAACAACGATGACGACGACGACGACAGCAACGACGACGACGATGACGACGACAACAGCAGCAGCAGCAGCAGCAGCAGCAGCAGCGATAGCCAAACTACATTCCTCACAGCACATTTCTTACCTCAATTGTCAATATCGACATTCTTGCAAAGTGCATTGGTACCCTGCCATGCGCACTTGGCTTGACAGTTTGTCAGTTTTGGTACCTTCCCTTGCAGCTTGCGTTTGGCCATTCGGCTTTGTAGGAATGGCCAGAAGCAGACACGCACGCTGTACGTGACTGTAATATATTCCTGCTAAAACTGCTGTGTGTACATCATGCGTGCGCATTTACATGTATGGTTCTGGCCATCCCCTACTCATACGCACGCCTTGCTGATGCCTCGACTCACAAGCTGACCCTTGCAGCTAATACAAGCTGCTGTACGAATTTCTAGTAATTCTCGAAGAGGATGTTTGCGTGCACATTGTCTTCAATCATTCCGCAAAGAATGTTTGTACAGCTACCATACACACGTTTTATCAACTTCATTGTCAAGGACGTGTGTACCATTACCGTGTGTACCATTGCCGTGTGTACCATTCCCTTGTGTGCACCACTGCCTTGTGTGTACCAATGCCTTGTGTGTACCAATGCCGTGTGTGTACCATTGCCGTGTGCACCATTGCCTTGTGTGTACCAATGCCGTGTGCACCATTGCCTTGTGCGTACCAATGCCGTGTGTGTACCAATGCCGTGTGTGTACCATTACCACGCACGCTGCTGACACACTCCCGTTCCAGGTGCCCAGGCCTGCTGTGCATGCAAGCCTCCCAACTCAGCATCAACCACAAAGGAGCCCTGGCTACGCTGCGCATCGATGCGGCCACTGTCTCAACGGTAATACAGTGAAAAGTTAGCGGCCCTTGTACCCTGTGCATGATTGATCCGTAGGCTGCGCATCGATGCGGCACTGTCTCAAGGACAATACATGATTCAATACATGGTAATAGAGTGAAAAGATTGTGGCCCTTTTAGAATGTGCATCAGTATCCAGCTGGGTCAAACGACTAACCTGTATTAGCCGGAGGGGGTGAGTGTTGGTCTGTATGTGTGTGTATTTGTTTGTGTGTGTTTAGGGGGGGGGGGGGGGGACACTCGTGTTGCTCGCTGCTGCTCTCAAAGTTGAGACCCTTTTGCTTTGGATGAAAGTGCACCTGACAATTTAGGTTGAGCTAGGCTTAGATCTACCCGTCCGCCTTTTCAGTGGTAATGGAGGCCGGCGTCACAATCTGATCACCTGTTCTAATCAACCTCGAAATGTGTTTTTTGCAAAGGTTTTCACTAGTTGCCATTTTGATGGCATAACTGTAGAGGCTGATAGCTAGTCAGGGATGTCCCTTTGCACCGTAGTTCTGGAGAGTTCCTACGAATATCTTCTGCGTGCATGTTGTGTGCGGTGTGTCCATGATTGGCCAACTTGTATACCGTACAGACCGTTGATCAATGCGAGGTTTGGAAAAACCCGATTAATGCTTATTCGAGGGCCACACAATCTAATTATGTACCTCAATGCAACCTATGCGAGGGCCTTCTGGCCCTGTGAGCTGCACGCGCATGCGCATTTGCGCACGCGTATGTGTGTGTGCGTGCGCATGTGTGCGTGCGTGTGTGTACGTGCGTGTATGTGCGTACTTGTATGTGTGTGTGCGTGCGCATACGTGTGTGTGTGTGTTTAGTATGTGTGTGTGCGTGCATGTTGTATGTGTATGCGTATGTGTATACGGTTGTGTACGTACGTGTGTATATTTGCGTGCATTGTGTACGTGTCCGTGTGTATGTGTGTGTGTGCGTACGTGTGTGCGTGCGGGTACATGTGCGCGTGCAAACGTGGTGCGTGCAAATGCATGTAAAGGGATTGAAGACGCCCTTCCTCTTGGTGACCTTAGTCCTCAAGAGAGGGCCAGCCTCCCAAGCTGTTTGTCCACCTTGGGGGCCTTGAGGGGGGGCTTAGGAGGCTTTCCCGGCCTGTCCATGTTTAATTTTAATTATTTAACCCCAATGCGAGCTTTGCAAGGCCCTTGTCACTTAATTATTAAAATGCTCCCGACACAGCGCGAGGGGGTCAGGAATGTTTGCGGTACACAGTGGTATGCCGCCTATACAGTAGTATGATTCTGTTTGATGCTCATAATTCTAAGTTTTGACAGCTAATCTCAAAGTTCTGGTCTCAGGCAGCTCAGTTTCTATCATAATTTTATAAGAACTCTTTTATTTATTTCAGACGTGTTTTGTTATTTTAACAGATGATGACCGCTGAGCCTCGACTCCTGCAACTGGACCCATTTGTTTTCAAGTCCAGGGTGGAGGGCATGATGTCACAGCTGTACCTACCGCGCAAGCAGGTGTGTGTATGCATATGTGTGTGTGTGTGTGTGTGTCTTTGCATTTTTTATGTCCAGGGTGGAGGGCATGATGTTGCAGCTGTACCTACCGCGCAAGCAGGTGTGTGTGTGTATGTGTTTGTGTGTGTTTCTTTGCATTTAGGAGATCGTGTATGCGTGTATCTGTGTGTAAGTGTGTGTATGCCTGCGACTGTTTGCGCATATGGTCCTTTGCACCTGCACACACACATCAATTAAAAAACGCCTGGACGCAGTTGTGCGGGATAATTGTAAGGAGGATATCTGTGCCTGTGCGTACATTAGCGCACTTGTTGGTGTGTGAGCATGGCTCTATGACGCTAACTGACCTGAGATTGTCTGATGCAGCTCATGTAGACGCTTGGTCATGTACGTTGTGTTCTGCTGTGCAACAGCCCAGCCCATGTGTGATCCTGCCCATGTTTGTCGTTCACGCATGTCCTAGATCTACATTTAGATTTACATGGGGGGACTTTCAGCCAGACTGTTCGGCTGATCGGCCTGTGACTGCTCCTTACAACGCATGCCCTGCCTTTGAGGACTGGTCCTTACAACAGCCTGTGACTGGTCCTTACAACGCATGCCCTTAGGGAATTGGTCACGCACTGTTAAATCACACACTGGTGTGAGCAGGTTTGGGGGGGCATGTGCTTGCATTGCTGTGCAAGCTGCGTACGTACGCATACGTACACAGATCGTCACCCCGGTAGTTAACGGAACGGGGTAGCAGTCGCACAGTACAGAATCTTTCGTTTGGTACATCACCCAGACTGATTGCTTTGATGGAACAGCTGCTTGCATGATAAATCACTGATCAGGGTTGCTTGCAGAGGAACTGCATTGGTGCGCAGGTCCTGGCATGAGCTGTGCATGTTGAGTGAGTTAAGCGCACTGCTGTGAGCAGCACTAGCAAACACACATGCGCACATTGTCGGGCATGTTGCATAAAACATAAGAGTGAGTAAGGGCAACCGTTTGCACAGGTCCTGGACATGATTGTGCGTAACCACAACCGTTTGCACAGGTCCTGGAAATGATCGTGCGTAACCGCAACCGTTTGCACAGGTCCTGGACATGATTGTGCGTAACCACAACCGTTTGCACAGGTCCTGGAAATGATCGTGCATAACCGCAACCGTTTGCACAGGTCCTGGACATGATTGCGCGTAACCGCAACCGTTTGCACAGGTCCTGGACATGATCGTGCGTAACCGCAACCGTTTGCACAGGTCCTGGACATGATCGTGCGGCAGCCGCAGCTACTGCTGTACCTCACTCCCACTCTGACAGCCCACTGGACCGGACTGAAAAATGTGCTGCGTGCGCCTCACGAGGCTGTGGTGCTGATCGTGCAGATGTACCCGAACCTGCTGGTGCACAGCCCTGACACCTTGAAGGTGTGCACGTGCTGGTGTGGGTGGGCGACTCTGAAGTTTGCCTGGATGCAGGTGTAAGATGCGTGTCATGCGATGATTGTGCAGGGGTACCTCACTTGCTGGTAACTGAAAACTTGAAGGTATGCTGAAAACTTGAAGGTAAGCTGAAACCTTGAAGGTATGCTGAACACTCAAAAGGAATGCATGTGCTGATGTGGATGAACATAAGTAAGATCACATGGGTGTGTGCGTGATGCTGGGTATGGTGGTGGAATCGAAGGTTTGATTCAATCACTTGTTGCGCAGCTCTGACACCCATAAGGTGTTTATAGCTTAGGTAAGAGTCTGAGCCAGGTCCAGCAGCCCACCTTGACATACTTGGACGTGGCACGCTTATCTCTTTCTCTCTCTCTCTCTCTCTCTCTCTCTCTCTCTCTCTCTCTCTCTCTCCCTCTCTCTCTCTCTCTCTCTCGCGCTCTCTCGCTCTCTCTCTCTCTCTCTCTCGCACTCTCTCTCTCTC
>Ga0307942_1003110_pt1 | contig 13451 bp, 16 predicted proteins | sample OrgLakmetagen175_FD_201846 | JGI IMG/M metagenome (GOLD analysis project Ga0307942, IMG submission 201846) | Saline water microbial communities from Organic Lake, Antarctica - #175 | ecosystem: Environmental > Aquatic > Non-marine Saline and Alkaline > Saline | place: Antarctica: Organic Lake...
CATATATATACAAACACACACACACACGCACAAACACACGCACACACACATTCACACGCACACGCACAGGCAAACATATGGTGCTGCGAGTGCGTAAGCGCGTGGGCCAGGAGCACACGCACACACACACACACACACACACACACACACACACACACACACGCACACGCACAGGCAAACACATGGTGCTGCGAGTGCGTAAGCGCGTGGGCCAGGAGCGTGAAGATGTCTTGAAGGCTGCAGGGGAGCTAGGGGCAGAGGAAGAGGAGGAGGAGCAAGATGATGGTTTTGGAGACGAGATGGTGAGTATATGAGGGAAAGAGGGTTATGGGGGGGAGGAGCAGAGGGTGGTTTGAATAAGAGAAATAGAATGTGTTGCAGAGGAGGTTTACAGAGGGTTTTGAAAAGAAGGAGATACAGAGGGTCTTGAAAAGAAGGAGATACAGAGGGCTTTGAAATGAAGGAGATACAGAGGGGTTTGAAAAGAAGGAGATACAGAGGGTTTTAAAAAGAAAGAAATGCAGAGGGTGTTCAAGAGGAGAAAGAGAGGATGGCATCGAAGAGGAGCATAAGAGGAGAAAATTGGCGTTTAGAAGATGACGTGCGTGGTGAAGAGCGTGAGAAGACAAAAGGAAAACATCGCGCAGGCAGTGAAAAGAACAATTCATCCAAGTTGATTAATAAAGGAAGATTCCAGCCATTAGGCCGTCCACCAAACATCAAAAGTGAGGCTTTACGAGTATCAGGAGGCTCACGTGTGAAAGCGCGCGCTGGCTTTAAGCAACGCTGACCATTGATTTATAGGGTTTGTCCAGAACCGTATGTGTACAACGTATCTGACCGTAAAATTGGTGATTTCCCTGCCAAACACTTTGTATATACACTGTATATGTATGGTTCTGGCAACCCCAATTCATTTGCCTTAGTCGGCTGGTCTTGATTCCCTGCACGCAAAGGGAAGATGGTCGGCTATGTGCCTAAAACGAGGTACCGTTTGGAATCGACGATGAAAAGAGCAGGGTATTTCCAAATGGGGTAATGTATTTCCAAATGGAAAAATGAGGAGGAAATGTGGTGGACTACCTGGACATGTGGGGCATCAGGTTGCCAGTGTCTTGTTGCAATTATGTTACGGACGCACGTGGAGCTCATGCACGCACGCACATACGCACGTGGATCTCACACACGCACGCACGCACATACGCACGTGGATCTCATGCACGCACATACATACGCACGTGGATCTCACACACGCACGCACGCACATACGCACGTGGATCTCACACACGCACATACACACGCACGTGGATCTCACGCACGCACGCACGCACATACGCACGTGGAGCTCATGCACGCACGTACATACGCACGTGGAGCTCATGCACGCACGTACATACGCACGTGGATCTCACACACGCACGCACGCACATACGCACGTGGATCTCACACACGCACATACACACGCACGTGGATCTCACGCACGCACGCACGCACATACGCACGTGGATCTCATGCACGCACGCACATACGCACGTGGAGCTCATGCACGCACGCACATACGCACGTGGATCTCACGCACGCACGCACGCACATACGCACGTGGATCTCATGCACGCACATACATACGCACGTGGATCTCACGCACGCACGCACGCACATACGCACGTGGATCTCATGCGCGCACGCACATACGCACGTGGATCTCACACACGCACGCACGCACATCCGCACGTAGATCTCATGCGCGCACATTCACATACGCAAACACATAGGTCCTTACTTATACAGAGTTTACAGATAAAGCCATCTGTCAAAACGTGCGACTGCTAGGCTGTTTGTACTTGTGCCTTGAGGAATGATGGGCTGTGAGGAGATGCCGGGGTATTGCCAGTGCCTCACTAGTTCTGTGTTTGACTCGTGCTCCCAGGTCTGCCCTAACATTGTTCCTAAAGTTGGCCAGTACCATACATACATACGTATACACGGTGTACATACGGTATTTCTAGCAGAGAAATTACCATACATACGGTCATATACGGTGTGTATATACGGCTCTGACCGACCCTACTTGTTTTAAACTAGATATTTGCACATGCGCTGATGGAGATGCTGGGGGTTATCAGCGCCTCATTAGTTAGCATCCTGTGTATGCTCATGAACCACCTCTGACTAGGGTTGGCCAGAACCGTATATACACACCGTATATGACCGCATATATGGTGATTTCCCTGCTTTAAATACCGTATGTACACCGTATATACGTGTAAGTAAGGTTCTGGCCCACCCTACCTCTGACCCTGATTTGTCCTGAACAAACAAATGCATAGATGATGGACTACGAGGAGATGCTAGGAATGGCCAGTGGCAGGCCGCCCAAGAAAAAGACACCTCCAAAGCCACCTCCACCTCCAGCTATTTCTGAGAGTGGTCAGGTACAGATGTGCACATAATGCAATTTGTTGTAATGTAATGTAATGAAATTGGTGGCCAAGTACAGATGTGCACACGTAACACAGGTTAATGTAATGAGGCTGGTTTTCAGGTACAGATCTGCACACGTAATGCAATTGATTGCAATGTAATTTCATTGATTTGGTGGCCAGGTGCAGATGTGTACACGTAATGCAATTTTATGTTATGTAATGAGGCTGGTTTTCAGGTAAAGATGTGCACACGTAATGCAATTGATTGTAATGCTATGTCATGAAATTGGTGGCCAGGTGCAGATGTGTACACGTAATGCAATTTAATGCTATGTAATGAGGCTGGTTTTCAGGTGCAGATGTGCACACGTAATGCAATTGATTGTAATGTAATTCCATTAATTTGGTGGCCAGGTACAGATGTGTACACCTAATGCAAATTAATGCTATGTAATGAGGCTGGTTTTCAGGTGCAGATGTGCACACGTAATGCAATGCAATGTAATTGCATGGAATTGGTGGTCAGGTGCAGATGTGCACACGTAACACAGGTTAATGTAATTAAGTCGGTGGTCAGGAACAGATGTGCACACGTACTGCATTTGTATGTAATTAATGAAATTGGGGGCCAGTTACAAATGTGGACGTATTGCAATTTAATGTAATGGAAAAGAATGGGATTGTGAGCGGGTGTATTGGTTGCGGAGTGTATGATCATCCAATGTTGAAGGGTTGGAGAGTGGGTGGTAACATGGGGTGGGGTGGTAAGGCTTCGCAGTTTGTCTTGTTCAATGTGGGATGCAGTCTTCTTGCCATGCTGAAATATCGGGATGGTAAGGCTCCGCAGTTTGTTTTCTTCAAAGTGGGATGCAGTCTTCTTGCCATGCTGAAATATCGGGGTGGTAAGGCTTCGCAGTTTGTCTTCCTCAATGTGGGATGCAGTCTTCTTGCCATACTGAAATATCGGGGTGGTAAGATTCCGCAGTTTGTTTTCTTAAATGTGGGATGCAGTCCTCTTGCCATGCTGAAATATCGGGGTGTAAGGCTTCGCAGTTTGTCCCCTTCAATGTGGGAGGCAGTCTTCTTGCTATGCTGAAATATTCACCTGGGAGCGTACACAGCTCCACAGTCATGCTTCCAGAATCCTCCGTTTTTTCGTTACGGCGAGCCAATCCAAATTGGTAGACTCCCCAAAAACAGTAGCGCATTGCTACTCTCAATTAGTTTGATAAACATCCTCAAGGCATTTGACGACAAATTGCTACCCTCATGTTAAAAATACCCCTGTGCATTGAAAGTGCTGGCTTCAAGCATGTTTTCCGCTCTAATTGACTGGCAAATCATTCACGTTAGTGCTTGCATCCAATGAACCATTTGTCCTGCATGCTGTCCAGCTGATGGGCGGTGACGGCAACAGAACGTTTGCAATGCTCCCTCTTCCAACTCATACAATTTCTTTCGTTTAATATATACAAGCCTGCCTCCTTTTCTCCTGCAGACCGCCAATGGGCGGTGAGGGCGTCAGAATTTTCATGACCCCCCTCCTTTCAAACCACAATGCTTCCTGTGCTCAATTCAAGCCATACTTTTTTCTAACATGCATGCTGGCCAGCCGATGGGCGGTGGCGTCATCATCGTGTTAACAGTGCTCCCCTCCCTCTCAAACTACTTCTTGTGTTGTATAAAGCCGCGCCTCAAACTATTTTGTGTTTTATGAAAGCGCCCTCAAACTATTATAGAAGGCCCCTCAAACTAGTATAAAAGCCACCTCAAACTACCTTGTGTTTTATAGAATCCATGCCTTTTGCTGCCCTGCAGGCTGGCCCGCCACTGGGCGGCGACGTCATCAACGTGTTCACAGTTGCTAGTGGTCACATGTACGAGCGGCTGCAAAAGATTATGGTACTCTCTGTCCTCAAAAACACAAAATCACGTGTCAAGTTCTGGTTCATCAAGAACTACATGAGCCCCCAGCACAAGCAGGTGCGTAGCTTGTGTGTGTGTGCCTTCACCCTGTGCGGTTTTATGTGTGTGTGTGTGTGTGTGTGTGTGTGTGTGTGTGTGTGTGTGTGTGTGTGTGTGTGTGTGAGTTTTGTTTTTTTAAGGGCGCATTAGGGGCTGCAAAAAATGAAGGTGCTCACAGTGACCAAGGACACAGATTTATGCATCAAGGATTGATTTCACGAAGACTACAAACACTCCATGTGCCTTTGTGTAATGTTTCGTGTGTGTGCAAATAATGTGTGTTTGCTGCTACTTACTGCTACACGCTGCTGCTGCTTCTTGTGCGTGCTGCCATGCAGGTCATCCCTTCCATGGCAAAGCACTATGAGTTTGACTACGAGTTCGTGACCTACAAGTGGCCCAACTGGCTGCATAAGCAGGTGGGGGTGGTGTTGCAAAGGCAGGAATGCAATGTTGGGATTGTGATGAAGCGTGTGAGATTGACTATGAGTTTGTGACCTACAAGTGGCCCAACTGGCTGCATACGCAGGTGGGGGTGGTGTTGCGTGTATATATTATATATATAACATGCTTGTAATTTCCTAGCTGTCATGTGTGCAACTCTGTTTTTCTCTAGGCTCTTTGAAACACACTTCTAGCATCCCTCTCAACATTCGCATCATATACATCAACTCAAACCAACACCCTCCCACACTGTGTTCCATCGATGTAAGACTCAAAGAGCGATTCCTGAAGACGTGCTGCGATACTTCATTTGCAATGAGTCAGCACTTGATCTACATACTTCAATACAGTTGATGTAAATCCCTTCCTTCCGCACCTAAAAACCCACAGACGGACAAGCAGCGCATCATTTGGGCCTACAAGATACTGTTTTTGGACGTCCTGTTCCCTCTGGGCGTGGAGCGCATCATTTTTGTGGACAGTGATCAGGTATGAAATTCGGAATCGCAAGCGTGTATTAGTATTGACAATGCATGGAGCTTATCATCTTTGTGGACAGTGGTCAGGTAGCCTGGAATTGCAAGGCTAAATTGACCATCCCTACACAGGTTTTTCCCTAAATTGTGGTGCTTTTGTTGTGATTACCGGTGTAGCCACTGACCCTTTTCATCAAGCCTTTGTCGTGTGGGCGTAGACTCTGGTACTTAGAGTCGTACCCTGTTTGTGAGTTGGCATATAACCCAGTCTAAACTATGGTGTCTGTGTTGTGAGTACCAGTGTAGGCACTGACCCTTTTCATCAAGCCTTTGTCGTGCATCACAAGCCATGCCGCTTGCTACCATTTTCAATAATGCTCTAAATTGGGGTACGTGTCAGTATCTGGAAAGCAACTTAGAGAACTGTCGTGGCTTCTGAATTGAAAAAGTGGGCAGGAAGCGATCTGAAACAAATAGTAACGTGCGTGCGTGCACACACACACACACACACACACACACACACACACATGCACACACACATACACGCACAGGCACACACACGCACACACAGGCACACACGCGCACACACACACACACACAGGCACACACGCACACACACATACACATACTTGCTGCAACACACACGCTGCATTTGCTTGTCGCTGTTTTTGCCAAGGGCACTAAAAGGACAGGCCATGCTGCTAGTGGCGCAAGAACCTGTGCACCTACCCAGCAACCTCATTCCCTTAATCATGCTAGCTGTGTCATCACTACTGGCGGAGCCTTTTTTTCTTTTCCCCGCTCTCATCTTGATGCAAAAAGCCAGAAGTGATGCAAACACTTGTGTGCAAAAACTTGTGATGCAAAAACTTGTGTGCAAAGCAACGTGCTCTCCTCATTAAAAGGCCGTTCAGTCAACCTGTGCCTCATCCTATCCTCATCCTATCCTCATCCTATCCTCATTCTATCGCCATCCTATCCTCGTCCTATCCTCATCCTATCCTCATCCTATCCTCATCCTATCGTCATCCTATCCTCGTCCTATCCTCATCCTATCCTCATCCTATCCTCGTCCTATCCTCATCCTATCCTCATCCTATCCTCATATTATCCTCATATTATCCTCATCCTATCCTCATATTATCCTCATCCTATCCTCGTCCTATCCTCATATTATCCTCATCCTATCCTCATCCTATCCTCATCCTATCCTCATATTATCCTCATCCTATTCTCATAGTATCCTCATCCTATCCTCATATTATCCTCATCCTATCCTCATCCTATCCTCATATTATCCTCATCCTATCCTCATATTATCCTCATTATCCTCATATTATCCTCATATTATCAAAAAGGCCGTTCAGTCAACCTGTGCCTCCTTCCATCTCTTTTCTTTGCTTTTGTTTGCAGGTCATCCGGACTGACCTAGCAGATCTGTACCATATGGATATACAGGTGGGTCCTGTGTGTTCTGTGCAGTAGTGTTGTACTAGTGTGTACTGTGTACATATCCCGTACAGCTCTCTAGTATGTTATCTCCCGTACAGATCTCTAGTATGTTATCTCTCTAGTATGTTATCTGGGATTCAGAACCAGAACCTTCAGGCTCCAGCTATTATAAGGCTGTTCAGATTCAAAGTTTTGCAAGGTTAATTCGTAATTGTTCAAACTACGTTTTGCAAGGTATAATTTGTTTCGAATTTTTAAGTCGCATCACGGAATACCTAAAATACTGCTTATTCAATCGCAATACTCCTAGAAGCAGCAGTACGGTAATTATATGTACGTGAATCGCTAGAAATATCATATACATATGGGCTCAAACACACAAGGAATGCATGTATACGCAAGTCAACATTAATGCACCAAAATCCATAAATGCACCAAAATCCATGTATACTCATGTATTTGTTAGATTCAGAACTCCTAGCAGCACCCATCTACTCGCGCTCATGCATTCTCCTTCACACACACACACACACACACACACACACACACACACACACACACACACACACACACACACACACACACACACACACACACACACACACACACACGCACACACACACACACACACACACACACACGCACACACATACACACACACACACATACACACACACACACAAAGAAACACACACACATACACACTTTCCTTCAGGGCAAGCCATACGCCTACACCCCCTTCTGCAACAACAACAAGGAGATGGATGAGTTCCGGTTCTGGAAGGGGGGCTTCTGGTCGCAGCACCTCAGGGTGCGTGCTTTGACGTGTAATAACTAGTTATAGATATATGATACATCTTGGATAGAGGGATCTTCTCATTTGTTTGAGGGTTTGTGCTGGTGCTAGCTTTTTCTTCTTCTTCTTCTTCTTCTTCTTCTTCTTCTTCTTCTTCTTCTTCTTCCTCTTCTTCTTCTTCTTCTTCTTCTTCTTCTTCTTCTTCTTCTTCTTCTTCTTCTTCTTCTTCTTCTTCTTCTTCTTCTTCTTCTTCTTCTTCTTCTTCTTCTTCTTCGTTTTCTTTGTTGGTTGATTGCTACCGCATCCAAGCATTTTTAACTGAGGGCAGTGGTTTTTCACTGCCTGCATTGTAGTTTTTACTACTTCTTTCTAAATTGAGGGGGCTATTTTCACTACTTCTTACCTGCTGCCTTTGGAACGCTGAGTCACAGCTGCTATGCTCAACTGAATTTTTCATTCAAGACACGCATCACAAACGGTACAGCATATTCGCTGCTGTTTTTCACATGCATGCTGCCGTTGGAACGAGTGTTAAGCTGCTCTTACAGCACTCCTCAGGTCTGCACTTGAAAATTTTGCATTTAATAATATGCTTATTGGAACGCTCAGTTAAGCTGCTCTTACAGCACTCCTCAGATCTGCACTTGAAATTTTTGCATTTTGATATTAAATCCGGTACCCGCATCACAAATGGTGCAGCGTTTCTGTCGTGGTGTTTGCACATAATGCTGTTTTTCACATGCATGTGTGTGAACGCAAGTGCAGGGCAAGCCGTACCACATCAGTGCGCTGTACCTAGTGGACCTGAAACGCTTTAGAGCGCTAGCTGCTGGGGACCAGCTTAGGTGAGCTATCACAGATGGGAGATGGGATAGGATGTGCAAGGGGAGCTGGAGGTTGTTTGTGCATGTCCACACACACAATGGGGGAATAATTCAATCCAGAAATGCAGCGCAGATTGGGAGAGGCGTCAGGGATGTGATTCAAAGAGAGCTGTGTGGTGACATCCAGACACATCGTGTGTGTTGACATCCAGACACATTGTGTGTTGACATCCAGACACATCGTCCGGAGGTAGCGAAAGCACAGGAAATTGGTTTCGAACAGCAGATTAGATTCAGAGAGAGCTGTGTGTTGACATCCAGACACATTGTTCGTCCGGAGGTAGCGAAAGCACAGGAAATTGGTTTCGAACAGCAAATTTGGAATCCTGCGTAAAAGTATGAAATATAAATGGCTTACCCTTAATCATGAGAGAAAAGAAAAACTACGCAGGCACTTAAAACCACCCCCCACATTTACGATGGAAAAGGAGCAATTATGTATAATTATTATAGAATCGCCTCTATCAGAAAGGAAAAGATCATGGGGATCAGGAGGGTTGCAGGCTCGACCTAGAACCGGCTCCTGATGAGAGCTGGTAATAGAACTGGGAAGTACGCGTCTGGTATGTATGGACAGCGTTGGCAGCGTCGTTGACAGAATGTGAATGAAGCTTGGAAGCGAGAATCTTAGCTCTTTGAGAGTCAGGATCCAGCTCCTTAAAAGGATCCAATGTGTACGAGTTTCACGCATTTGAAGGCTCCAGTTTATTTCACGCATTTAATTGTATTGTTCACTATCACGCATTTAAAGGCTCCAGTGTGTATCAGGTTCACGCATTTAAAAGGCTCCAGTGTATGTCATACATTTAATTGCATTGATCATTATCACGTATTTAACGGCCAAAGTGTGTATCAGTTTCACGCATTTTAATGCTGAAGGTTGGTCGGATTGAAACCTGTTGGCAAAGTAAAGCTGTAAGCCAAATGCACAACGGGTGGTCATTGCAAGAGCGTGCACGTATCAGTTTTTGCATTACGACCAGTGTTGTGCAAGTACGGTCAGACGGTACGGTACGATTAGGACGGTACGGACCGTCTTTTCTTAAAATACGGCGTCTTAGCGTATTTTGGTGACCGTATTTTACCGTCTGGACGGTAGAATACAGTACGGTGTACGGTACGGTGCCAAGCTGGCACTGCCAGTGCAAAAATGGCCTCAGAATGGCCTCTCCGGCCCAAAACCTCCCATTTTCGTTCCCCAGTGTGCTCCTCCCATGTGCTGACGCCACACAATGCTTCTCTGAACGACCTTAAGGCTGGGTTGGGGCTGCATCAGCTCAGGGGCTGGCAATGCCAGTGAAATTATGGCCTCAGAAAGGCCTCTCCGCCCCAGACACCACCCATTTCCACCTCCAGCATGCCCCTCTTGTGTGCTGACGCCACACAATGCTTCCCTGAACGACCCTGAGGCTGGGTTGGGGCTGCATCAGCTCGGAGGAAGGGCCCAGCAGTGGCTTGCATGGAAACTCAAAGTCGGACGCAGTGCTTGATTACTGGTTAATACTTTGTGTTCTATTCATAAACAATTGTTGCAAAAAGAAAAAAATGGTTTTGGGCCGAAATTGGAGCCAAACGGCCAAATTACGGTCAAATTTGTACTGTACAGTGGCACCGTCCTTGTACGGTTCGAACCGTACTTTTCAGACATACCGTACTAGCACCGTCCTGTACGGTACAGATACGGTACGGACCGTCTAGACGGTCAAAATCGCTCTAGTACGGCGTGGTTGCGCAACACTGATTACGACTCATTGTGACGCTGCTGGGATGCTAAATGTAGTTTTCTCAAAGGTGCGCTAAAAAGGAGCATAATGTCAGAACATCCTTTTGTTTGGGGGGAGGGGGGGGGGCAGGAAGGGGGGTTGGGGGGGGGGCACTCCGGGCTGGAGGCCTACAAATAACTCACCTGCCTGTCAAAGACCTTTTTTTGCGCCCCCTTGTTAGGGCGTGGTTTTCTTTGGGGGCACTGACACACAAACGCGCACGCTCTCTGGAACACAGGGTGGTTTACGACCAGCTGTCTAAGGACCCCAACTCGTTGGCAAACTTGGACCAGGACCTTCCAAATTACGTCCAGCATTCCATCCCCATTTTTTCTCTCCCAAAAGAGTGGCTTTGGTGCGAGTCCTGGTGCGGAGACTCTACCAAAGCAAAGGTGAGTCCATAACCGGTAGCACCTTTGCTGTTGTACGCTTGTGATTTATGGTGAATAACATAAGAACATGAGACATGGCACAGCTATGAATACTTTGGAATATTATGCTCATAAGCACCACGTATAATATGCCCATACGCACCACCATAAACTACACACCCTTGCTGTCGTACGCTTGTGATTTATGGTAAACAACATAAGAGTATGAGACACGGCACATGCTATAAATAGTATGCTCATAAGCAATTTGTGTAGTACCTATTGCTCAAATATGGCGCCTGGTATATGGCTGATTGTAAGAAGTCGCATTTGTGTATGCATGTTTTTGGCCAGCCCTGATTATAATTACGTGGAAAGGGCATGGCACTGGTGCAGGTGGGCATGCAAGATATCTCGCAATAATGTGGCTGAGAAACCTGGGTATGCAGATATCACATCTTTAGACCAGAGGTCATTTTAGGGGGGGGCCAATGTAACGATTGCATACAGGAATACAATTCCGAATCGAACATCTTGAGTATGCCTTTTACAACGCGCTGCTATATGTAATCGTTACAGCCTTACTACCCAGTTCACCCTACTATTCCACTTTTGAAGTGCGCCCCGCTCCCTCTTTTCCTGACGCAGGCCAAGACCATTGACCTATGCAAACCATTGACCTATGCAATGGTGCAAACCATTAACCTATGCAGACCATTGACCATTGATGCAGGCCAAGACCATCGACCTTTGCAATAACCCAAAGACAAAGGAGCCAAAGCTCACAGCCGCCCGGCGCATCCTTGCGGAGTGGCCTGGCCTGGATGCTGAGCAGGTGTGCTTGCGTGTGTGTTTGTGCGTGGTCGGTGTGTGAGTGGGTGGGTGGCTGTGCTTATGCAAGGAGTTTATGTATTATACTAGCCTGGCCTGGATGCTGAGCAGGTGTCCTTGCGTGTGTGTGCTTGCGTGTGTGTTTGTGTGTATGTTTTTGTGTGCTGGGGTAGATGTGTGGCTGTGCTTATGTAAGGAGTTTAGGATTTATACTAGCCTGGCCTGGCCTGGATGCTGAGCAGGTTTGCTTGTGTGTACGGTTTGGCGGATGACCCAAAAGGGTATGAGTAAGTGGATGAGAGGCTACGCTGGTATTGTCTACACGTCCAACATGATAAAAGAAGAAGCACGCATGTCGTGTATCTTGTATCTTCAATTCATCAAATCATAATCTATATGTTACAAAACTATAGTTTCTTTGATTTCCCACTTCACTCACACATGCCCACACAAATACAAAACACACACACACACACACACACACACACACACACACACACACACGCAGGCGGATTTTACGCGACGTGCTGAGGCTGAGATATTTGCTGCAGAAAATGGGCACTTGGACCCAGAGGCAACAGAAGAGGGGGGTGGTAGCCAAGAACAGAGGGGGGACAGGGACGAGTTGTAGTGTGCAGCGTAGGCGATTAAGGCCCTTCATTTTACTTGGGGGATTATGGCCAAGAACAGAGGGGGGCAGGGATGAGTGTTGACAAGAGTGTAGCGTGCGGTGTTGGCGCGCTTTTATTATATTAGGTGGACATGGACAAGGTCGTCTTGTGATCACGACCTTGGAGGTGTAAGAGTTGAAGTACCGGACATGCTTGGAAATGTTTGGATAACATTACATGTATGGTTTGTGTCACATGGGGCGATGGAGACTACAACCCACAAATGTTCGACCTTTGGTGGCCTTCGTGTCTTTCTAGAGAGCTCGAGGCCCTTGAGGCGGCCCAAATTCGAGTTCACAGGGAGCAACTCGCTCAATAATTTGCCTCTGGTTTTGTTGCAATTTGCAATCAGGCAGCCAAGGCGTGAGCATTGGTGGTGAGCGCAAAGTGTGGTTTGTCGTTGCCGTTTCTTCCCAATGACTTTCATGCCTTTTTCTTATCCTCTCCCTGGAAATCCATTCTGCGGGATCTGTTAGATGGCATCTCAACGTGAGAAAGACTCTTGAGGCTTGCTTCACGTTGGGCCTTTTTCAGGGTTGAGGGTCAGGGTTTCAACCCTGAAACCGAACCACAAGCCTGGTGCTACAACAAACACCTCACAGTGTTTTTACAGAGTTACAGAGTAAGCCATCAGTCAAAACGTGCGACTGCTAGGCTGCGTATGCAAAACATGTAAAAATTGTGATAATTGTTTTTAAGCACCGCATCAGACTTGTGGTTCCTACAGGAAAAAAACTTGGAAAGGGGAAGAAGCACAACGTTGTTTGTGATATTGCAGCACTGAATTAATTCAGTATGTAACAATCAAGCATCTGCCAGGACCAGCCGACCGCATTAAATCAAACAGGGGGGCCATCATCTGTGTGTTTTGCGCACATGAAAAACATTGACTGTCACACTGAGGATACCAAGAATGAGGGCGGCAAATATTATTATACGAACTCATGTGTGAGGAGCAGCACATGCACAATGGGAGGATCTGGAACATCAATTAGTTTTGGTCTATTTCATCACTTTTTTGCTGCGATTTTTTAGAAGTTGATCATATATAGCCTAGTAGTCGCACTTGACTGATGGCTTAATCTGTAAAGTAAGGATGACTTGAAGGGCACATACACACACACAGTTGTTACAGTTTTCGTTTGGGGTTTTACCTCGTTCTCATAGATTGAGCCATCCCAGGCTGAATGCCTTTGTAAGCCAACTAAACTAACTGCCTGCATGCCATTTCGAAACCCGTGGAAGAACGGAAAAAAAAATTAGGAAATCACAGAAAATTACCTCGCCCTGGAGTCAAGCGACCAAGACCTTCGAGCCCCATGGCCTCCTGGGCGGAGGTCACGGCGACCGACAAGCCTTCTTCACAGGGAGTACC
>Ga0307942_1003111_pt1 | contig 13450 bp, 14 predicted proteins | sample OrgLakmetagen175_FD_201846 | JGI IMG/M metagenome (GOLD analysis project Ga0307942, IMG submission 201846) | Saline water microbial communities from Organic Lake, Antarctica - #175 | ecosystem: Environmental > Aquatic > Non-marine Saline and Alkaline > Saline | place: Antarctica: Organic Lake...
GGGGGAGAGAATGGCGATTGTTCCATTTTGAATGAATTTGAATCAAGAGATCAACCAAATGCAGGCCCATACAAAGAGGTTTGCGGGCATGCATGACAGATACACACACACAAACACACATACCAACGCACATTGGTGTGTTGTGCGCTAAGTTTAGATAACTGGCGATCCGCACGCATGTATGCTTCCAACACCTCAGCTGCTCTGAAGGTGCCTTCCTGCAATTGTTGGCAAACAGGTTTGACAGTGGTCTTTGCTTGTTATTCTACCACCCATGATAAAATCATTCAGAATGTTGAGAAATAACCGAGCAACAAAAATTTCTTCAGCTAAAGCATCCCTTAATTGATCAAGGTGCAGCGCATTTTCTTGACTTAATTACATTATTGCAGCCAGACTTGACTAGGAACTACGTATAAGCATTCAGCACATTTTCTGGTCCCTCGATGATGATGCAAGGCAAGCACTACTCAGGACCAGAGGAGTCACGGTAAGTAAGTAATTTAAGCACACATCACTGGTCAACACATACCGTGCAGTCTAATTCCGTTAGCGGATCTAAACAGCAGATCCGGTCCACTGCGCGAGGGATCGAAAACATTGTGTGAGCAAGCGCCTTCTATATGCTCATGGAAAGGGTTGGTCATGATTGTTTCCCTCCCAACTAAAAACAATGGCCATTTTTGCGTCGAATTGAACTTCATACTAGGAAACACATACGTTGTCCTTGCACATACTGCGAAGGACCTACATGCATTCACCTTTGTAATAAGTTTAAGGTTGGGAATGTCTGAGCTTGTACCCTAAAAGAAAAGCTGGGCATAATTAAATCACACAAAGTATCCTCACATTTCTTATTGGCCCAACCATCTTGGCCAACACTGACGCGGGGAATTGTGCCACCATGCTTCACACTCACGACCATTTTTGCGGGATCATACATGGTCCCATAACGCTTGAAAAACCTGCGAGCCAGCACGCACATTTTGGCATGCTTGTGTGTGTATGCATGTGTGTTAAGGTGTACGCATCTGTGCATATATGTGCATGCATGTAATTGTCCATATGTGTTTTTGTGCCTTTGTGTGTGTGTATATATATATATATGTGCGTGCCCGTTCACCGTCTGACTCTTTGCTTGACCACTCATTGATGGTCATGCTCATTATCTTTTTGATGCTCAGTTGCTCTCCCTGGCTATTTCAGCTGCCTTTAAATATATGTACCGCATTTTGCAATTAGCACCACATAATCTTTCCATTCATTTGGTGTAATCATTCCTGTGCAAGAAACACCTCGGTCCCTTTGTGAGCCCAGCAACGCGGCCACAGCGCAGCGTAGTTGGCTTTCCACAGCCACGTATCATAAACTTGGCCACAAACCTGTGGAGCATGACTCCCAAGTCTTCCGTGTCGTTGCCGATTTTGCCCTCCTCAAGTAAGTGTCCTAGGACCATGAGGGTGAGCCCGAAGGAGGACTGCAAACACAAAGCAGAAGCAACGATTTCAATGAAAGCAATACGTGCACCACTTTCGAAAGGCGCACGCTGAGGGCCATGCGTTGGGGCAGACATGCTTGGAGGAGGCGAGCTCAAAGGAGGACTGCACAAAAGACGCACGGATGGTCAAGTGTGAACAACCAATCAACTCTGTTTGTCCTAAGACATTGATTGAGGACCAAGAGGGTGAGAGAGGGGAGAGCTGCATGCATGATGCAGGAAGGATGACACGTGAGCCATGATTTGTGTACATATTGGAGCCCAGGATTAAGAGGTGGATTTTAAAAAGTGATCGCGCGTGCAAAGTATGATGCAGGAGAGGTCATTTTACAAGGTACCCAAAACAGTTGCCATGGAGCTGTAGAATGTTTTTGTTCAGTCTTAGGTGGGAGAGGGGTTTCACCCAGGCCTAACATGACTGCACACACACTCACACACACATGTACACACACATGTACATACACACACATGTACACACACACACACTCACACACACACAAAACAGGTATGCTCTTTGCCAAGGCGATTAGATGTGACAAAGCGCTTATAATAGATCCTCACGAAGGATGTATGACTATTGTAACAGGGGTAATAACCCTACTTAGTCTGTGTCATCCGTCTCTTAGTTACTGCGGAAGAGTGAGCACTGCATATATCATTACAAGTGAGTACATGTTTATCACCCCTTTTCCTTCTTCCCCCCTAACTTTTCCCCACTCAATCCTCTCCCATTTCTTCCTCTTTGTGATATACCTTTTCTCCCTTCTCTCTCTCTCTGTCTTCAATCCATACCAAAATTTTACGTGGCCACCCACTACCCACCAGGCCGCCAGACGCAACGTCGTTCAGGTTTGACACCTTGAGGTAGGCCTTCACAATAAGCACAATGGGGCGGAGCGCACGGAACGCTTTCACCTGCAGCAATCGGCAAAGTGAGCGGAACGCCTGTGACAGAATTGCGTGTCAGCTCTGGCCAGAGTAATCCAGTGAGCTACAAAAACTGTGCCCTCCTTCCAGCGTTCAGCTCACAATTAAGTTTTAGCTCCTTTCTGCACCCCCATTTTTTGTACAATGCCTACCAGCCTGTCCTTGACAATCTCCTGCCAGCCTGTCATAGCCATCGACTGTACCACCAGCCTGTCATAGCCGTTGACTGTACATGCTTTCCCCAGACCACCAGCCCCCTGATGCACTCTGCGCAGCTGTTCCTCAATTTGCAGGTGTATGAAGAGCACAACCCGAACCCAGTATTATAGACTTCAGCAAATTTTAGAAGCACAGGCCTTAAATATGCCTATGTCTGGCATTTTCTGCAAAAACAAATCCCATGTAAACTCATTGAAACACATACTCCTTCTACAACGTGCAGCACCACGTCCTTGCCTGCTGTGCTAGGTAGCGGGCAGCCTGGGGCCCAGCAGCGGTGGTGGCACTGATGTCCACAGCGATGGTGCGCTGACGGTATGCACCTGCCTGTGTGTGTGCGTATGTGTGTATGTGTATGTGTGTGTGTGTATGTGTGTGCGTGTGTGTGCGCACGTGTGTGCGTGCATGCAAATGAGCTATGTCAGAGCACGGAGTCAGCTGCGGATGAGGGGTTGAACTGGACAGCATGTCTACCCAATTCAATGTGAAGAAGATCACGTTGCAGTCATGGATTGAGGTTATATATAACCGAATGGAAAGGCATTATAATATGAGAATGGACCAAAGTTAGAGCACTGCTGGATGGTAAGATACAGAGTCAAGCCAATCACCAAGCACACTAACTACTGCATTGACGATGTCGATTCGGCATGCTGCTCAACTCAGGGGGCGGGTTGTGCAGCATGGCTGCCATCTTGTACACAGAAAAGCACGAGGCAATCCTTTGGCAATCCGTATTCCTTACTGCTGCAATGCTCACCTCAGGGGGCGGATTGCGCAATGTGGCGGCCATCTTGTACACAGGGATACGAGAAGAACGGACCAGAAAGGAGTTGTTGATGTGGATGGACGGCGAAGCACGGAGGCAATGCCCCACCCTAGAAAATTTTGGAGTGCACACATATTTGTTTGTGTGTGTGTATACGTGTGTGTGTGTGTGTGTGTGTGTGCATGCATGTGTGTATGTGTGCGTGTGTGTGCGCATACGTGTGTGTGCGTGTATGTGTTGCACAACTTTTGGTGGCTAGAGGCTATTAACGCTAACCCTACACACATGGAGCCAGTCTGTTCTTAATGCACTTGATACTGATAAATTTGAACTTGGTGTGTGTTTGGCACGACTGCTGAGCAGCTACCTTGCTGTAGATGCACACATCAGGTACCCACCTCTCCAATACTTTGGCTACGCTCGATCTCTCGTACTTTTCATAGAAACCCCCTCCTGACTCTGGTTCCTTGACTCCCACGATGACGATGTCTATGTCACTGGCCTGTGTAAAGGAGAAGGCACACAATGCAGACGTTCTGTGAATATCAATTAACAAAACGTACCTTTTTATTAATATCCTATGCCACTGGCATGTGTAAAGGAGAAGGCACACGATGCGGACATTCTGTGATGATTAATCACAAAATGTACCTTGTCATTAAATTTCATGTCACAGCTTGTACGGAGCAGTGGGCGCACATTGTGAACGTTCTATGATTCAATATAAAAACATCAACCAAACGCAGTTTTCAAATTTCAATGTCACTAGCATTGCACACAAGGTAGGGCGGTGCACTGTGGGTGACCACAACCTATTATGAGATACCCTGCTACAAATATTGTAAGCACCGCACCCCATGGTTCTAGCTAGCCAGCTTCCGATTTTACAAACAAAGTGCAGCAGGTGTGAAAAAGAAGTGGGAAAAAGAGAGTGAGCTTGTGCTGCATACACACGTGAGGTGCATATGGCCTGATAAATAGACGGAAAGCTTATTAAAATAGTCTATATGTAAGGGTTTTGCTTGTAGCATTCTTAAAGTCTGGTTAAGCCATGTATGGTGCTCGTGCTTAAGCAGGCCCGCAACACTGTAAGCTTCTTGCTAAAAATGAACGTGATGAGGGTCGGCCAGAATGATATATATGTACATACACTGTATGCAATGAGTCATCTTATTCCAGCAGAAAATCCTCCAGATATTCAATACCTAACCAAAAATCCAATGTGCACACATACAGTTTCCGACCAACTCTAGAATTGTGACTGCTGCGTAGAAGATTAGACAAGGCATGATGGATGGTGTCAATGCTGGAGGCTAATCTGTGACGATGAAGCAAATACAAAACTGGAAGTTGAGAACTTTGATCAAGTTGAAATGTGGAACTTCTCTTAAAGTACTGAGACTGCCATCACAATTTTTATATGCTCGCCACCCAATGCCAAACCCAGCTCAATTATCTGCACTTCTGACGTGTGTCATTGGCCCCACTTTTGAGCTCTGTGCAGCTACTTGACTGCAATAACACACAACTTCAAAATTGTACACAAGCAACACCACCGCCCTGAAAGTGAGCTTCACAGGATTCACGGATCTAATGAGGAACAGACAACCCTAGCAGGGCCTTACGGGACTACTGTGTAGTGTCCTCGGCCAGTCAACGCTACCATTCCATAATTTTACTGCTAGCCTCAGGCACATTCAAAAGGAGTTGCAAATTACCTTGGTACCTAGCCCGGACACAAAGGACCCAAAGGGTAGCACCTGCGGTGCGTGACGGAACAGGACACAGGTAGTGAAAGAAAAACAGAAGTAAAACACCATTGGTAGCTTGATAATGCAGTCCACATGACAACGCAGCACAAACACACACACACACAAACACACACACACATGACTAAGACTATGTAGGTGCCTGCACCAGGCGACCCCCCACTACGCAAAGAAGGTAACAAGCATGTGAAATGGCGAGCACGCATAGCCAGAGTGTGATGGAGACGTGTACGTTTCCCCCACCCACAGTGCACCGCCCTACGGTGCACTGTGGGTGACCCAGACGTGTACGCCTCAGAGGTGCGTTCACTAAAGGAAGCGTACGCGGTACACAAACAACACCAAGTGTGCCTTGTGGGCAAGGAGGTTTAATCATGCATCTCAGACAAATATGGTTTGGTAGTGTCTTTCAGGCACAGTTCATGTTGTCGTGCTTTTTGGATAGAATCAGGGAGTTAAAAAGCAAGTCGAAATCTCAGGCTGACTGATCGGCCTCAGGCAGAGAGCACAAAAGAAAGGGGGACATGCCATGTCGCCTGTACGGCTGCAAACAGCTCAGCACCTGAAGAGCAAGTACAAGTAGAGGCTTGCTGTTGAAAAAGTGGTGTTCTACGTGAGCGCGAGGCCACCTATAGGCGATTCAGAGGTAAAAATAGCTCAAACGGACCCCACACACACATTCCTGGGGTCAAAAAGGTAGGGTAACCTGCGTGCTACACATCCATTGCGTCTGTGCAGGCCGTTCTGAGCACCATGCTGTGCGTGCTGTAAATCAACCAGATGCGCGTCACACACACACACACACACACACACACACACACACACACACACACACACACACACACACACACACACACAGACCAAGTGGTGCAAAACCGATGCTTTGTGTGTGTTTCTGATTCCTGGTGGCCAAACTTGTAACCTGGAGTGAGTGGGAAGTACTGGAGTGGGAAATTTAGGGGGCCTTGCGCGCAGCGCGTCCGACAATTGAAAATGCTGCCGTTGCGAGCACAGGTGCAAAAGCAGCCAAAACAAACCCCACACACACCATCCTTAGGTTCGAATACATGGGAACAGATGCTTGCTACACGACCATCGCGACTCCGAATGGCATTCTGGGCACCATGCTGTGCCTGATGTTCATCAACCAGCAGGTGCTGGTGTAGCAGCGCGTTGTAAGGCATACTCGAGATATAAGATTAAGAATTGTATTCCTATATGTGTTGTTACATTCGTCCCACCCTCATGTGCTTGCGTCCCCAAAGCAGGGGCATTACTTCTGGATTCGAGAGATTGCACTTAGGACGATAGTGCTCTTATAAAAACGCGTGCGCCAAAGTTTGAACTGGGGACCTCACGGAGTGAGGAGCACCCAGACCAAAGCTTTGATACCAATGTAGCAGCGCGTTGTAAATGGCATACTCGAGATATAAGATTAAGAATTGTATTCCTATATGCATTGTTACAACTGGATACACGCGACACACAATCACACATACACGCGCACACACACTCAAACACACACTCACACGTACACACACACGATCACACGTACACACACGTACATGCGCACACACACACACGTACACGCGCACACATGCATACACACAGACCCAGCAATAACACACACGTACACACATACACGCGCACACACACACGTTCACGCGCACATACACGCGTGCACACACACGCGCGCACACACACACATGTACAAGCGTATACTCACACACACACACACATGTACAAGCAAATACGCACGCACACACACGCATGCACACATACACACACACGCGCGCACACTCACACACACACACACATGCACACACACATGCACACACACATACACACACGCGCACACACACACACACAAACACACATGCACACACACGCACGCACACTCACACACACACATGCACACGTACACACGCACACATACACAAACACACGCACACACACGTACACGCGCACACACGCGCGCACACACACACGCACACACATCCATACGCTCACACACACACACACACACACGTACACACACACGCTCACACACTCACACATACACGTACACATACGCATGTACACGCATGCACACACGTATACACACAAACGCACATACACGCACGCACACACACATCCACACGTACACACACACACACGTACACGCGCACACACACACACACATACACACGTACACGCGTACACACAAAAACATACACACACACACGTACACGCGCACCCACACGCTCACACACACGTACACGCACGCACACACACAGGCACTCTTACACACAGCACACACACACGCACGCACACACACAGCACACAAACAAACAAGCAAACAAACATGTGTGCTATTTGCATTGCGCAGTGTGACACATGACACATGACACAGCAAAAGGGACAACTGCACAGTGTGACGCACGACACAGCCTAAAGGACAAGACGAACTAAGGAAACTGCCTTGTCCTCTGTAAGTCCCTGCAAAGCTTGCATGCAGGTGTGACCTCAGTGCTGGAGAAGCTTTGTGCGCTATGAAATAAAAAACTCGGCAAGCAGTGCCACCTTCCCCTGCATCACACAACAATCCCCCTCCTGTCCGCACTCAAAACCCAGCAACAAAGTATAGTGCAGGGTCAGGCAAGCTCACCCTGCAGCTTGATGCTAAAGCAGAGCCGCTTAGTCAATACACACACGCACACACACGCACACACACTGCAACCAAGCAATCAAAAGCGCAGGCCCACTTGATCCATCAGGCACTTTTACCTGCAAATGTCTGTGATGCTGGGGCAGAGCCAAAAACACCGCCTCCTGGACGGCATGCAGCATCGCTTCACGAGCGGCCACGTCTGCTGCATCAGGCTGCAGGGCATTCACCTAGGCAGCAAAGTGGAGGCAAAGCAATGATATGTTGGGCAGTAGAAGTGAAGGAGTGAAAGAGAGGTTAACTAAGTGAGGACAATCAAACCTGAATTGAAGGCAAAACAATTAAAACGGGGCAATTAAGTGTAGAAACAAAAATGAAGGCAAAAGTAAGTGAAGTGCCTGGAGCTGTGTGAGGCTGCAGGGCATTCAGCTAAGCAGAGAAGTGGAGGCGAAGCAACAAAGCAACAAAGGAAAAGGTGTGGGCAAGTGAACGTGAAGCAATGAAAGGGTGAAAAAGTGGAAGTGAAGCCAATAAAGCAAAAGAAGGCACGTGGAGTAAAATGAAAGTGACGCATATAATTTAAACGGCATGATTGCAGGGAAATGAAAGGAAATTTTAGTGGAGTGCCCGGAGTTTTAAAGACTGCAGGGCATTCACCCTGAGCAATACAGAGGAGAGTAAGCAACGAATGGATGCATTTGACTGAGCAGCAAAGTAAGACACGGGGTCGATGAGAAAACACCATGAGCGAGGAAAAAGCTGGTACGTGTGGGATTTCTATCCAACAGCCCGTAGCATCTAGAAGGACAGGACAATCGATTGGGCAAAAGGATCGAAAGTGGTCTCACTCACACTCACAAGATCAGCAAAAGCCCATTAAATGCAAGGGGTGTGGTAATGTGCCTTGCCTGTCCAATTTATGACTTTGAACACACCACGCAATGCAGCGATGTTGTATGGTAGCAGTATCCACCATGGCAATTAACATGCAACAGACTTCTAAAGCGGGAAAAATGTGAGGCCATACATAGCGATGTATTAATAGGCATACAGCAGAAATAGCAAAGACTATCGAGGCCTCAACCTTTTCGACGTTTGCCTTTTGTTGCTGTTTTCCTAGTCTTATTAAAAGCTACAGTGGTGATGATCAGGGTTTCCTGGCAAAAGGCATGCGTGCATTTGGGATAATTACTCACCGTATTGACAATGTTGTGGGTGAGGGCCGACATGAAGGGGGCATGCTCCGCGCGTTCTGCGTCTGCAAAGAATATTTATGTTGCATGCAGTTTGCTGTGCACGTGCGTGTGACGAATTCATGTCCTCTTGCAATCTGATTCATCTGACACTGTGTATTTGTGTGTTGAGTGTTGTGTGTGTGAATGCGATCTGACAATGTATGTGACAAGGTACAAACGCCCAAATTGTGTGTCCTTGCAAGGTATATAATGGGTATCTTTTCTGCAGAAATTGAGCATGCTTTTTGAGAGGACTCCAAACTGGTGCTCACCCAAGCCAAAGCCTTTCCAGCCAGATTAAACAAGCCTGACATGACGACATGAACCCTCATTCGTAGGAGAATCCAGAACTGCACACAATATACACTACAAAAATTTGCCCGCAACCTTGCCAGCGCAACCTAGGCAGGGGAATCTCCAAATACATGGTAACGGTAACCCATGCAGAAGTTGGCGTGCCTCTCAGACTTTGCTGCACACAGCATTTCACGCGAGAGCGTCCAAGCACCACCCCGTACCTTTTTGCAGGGCCCAAGAGAGTGGCTCAGCCAGAGCAAGCCTATTCCTAGGGTCACCAGCTTGGTTGAGCCTCTGATGCACGCCCCAGCTGTTGCTGCCTACACTGCTGCTGCTGTGGCTGCTGCTAATGCCCACTCCAGCGTGAGCATACTGGCCCATCTGGAAGCGGCCCGGCTGCATCGTGTGGCTAGAGTTTGGTGGTGGTGCGCCAAGCTCTGAGTACATGCGCTTGTTGCCGGACCTGCGGAGCACACATGCACACACATTATAGGGTGAAAATGACATGCATGGGTTAACCAACATGAGCTCAGTTGCCAGCTCTGTGGGGGGCACACGCGAGTGAGTAGATACGTAGCCAGCTGAGCTCTCTATGTGCTCACCAGTTGCATAAAATGAGAGGGGGATCAGTTATGGTGATCGGTTTCAGAAGGTTGCAAGGGGCTGACACCAGCTACTGTTCTAATCCTAGGTACTCACAAGGGTTTCAGCGAAGCCTCTCTGTTTGGGCCATTGGGAATAAAGGGCCCGTTGGCAACAAAGAGGGGAGCACCTCTGTTTGGCCCACTCTGGACAAAGGGGGATTGCCGCTGGTGTGGATGCATTGGTGGTCCAAGAGGAGCGGGCATGAGAGGGTAGGGTGGAGGGCCTGAAGGTCCCTGTATGCTTGTTAAAAGTGTGTATTTGTGTGTGTGTGCATTTTTGTGTGTGTGAGTGCGTGGGTAAGTGTGTGAATTAAAGCTTGCGTGCGCATGTGTGTGCCTGTGCTTGTGCGTGTGCGTGTGCGTATGCGTGTGCATGTGCGTGTGTGTATGTATGTGTTTGTGATTGCGTGCATGTTTGTACGTGTGTGTGTGTATGTGTGTGTGTGTGTGTGTGAGTGTGATTGTGTGTGTGTGTGTGTGTGTGTGTGTTTGTGTGTGTGAATACACGTGCGTGTGCGTGTGTTTGTGTTTGTGTATGACAGAGAGAGAGAGTGTGTGTGTGAGTATGTGTGTGTGCACGTGCGTGCGTTCGTGCGTGTGTGTGTCTATGTGTGTGTGCGTGTGTGTAAGTGTGCACGCGCGCATGTGTGCATTTGCGTACATGTGCGAGTGTGCGTGTGGCTTACTGTAAGAAGCACCTGTAACGGATGACCCCACGGGACGAGCTGCTGCTGCTGCTGCTGCTGCTGCTGCATCTGAAACAGCGAGGGAGGGGGACCCTGCCTGGGAAATCCGTATGGATTCATGTCTCAATGTGATTTCCGAATTATGTATTATAATAATAATATTTACCTCCGAATGGCCCAGGCTCCAATACCAGCAGATTTTGCTTTGCAATGCCACAGGGCCACAACCTGGTAGGTCTTTCAGACAAATTGCTGGAAACAATGCAGTATGATGCACGTGTTAACAAACCAAACCCTTTTGCTTGCAGCACGCCGCCCGTTTTATTCTCTGCCGCCAGAAGAAGCAGTACCAGAGCACCGCCTCCCTTCCTGCAGCCAAGCACATCCTTCTGCAGTGACAGCTTGGCCAAAAGCCAACAACTCGTGTCCAGCGTTGTTTGTTTAGCAGGCCGTCCTGGACCTGGGGGAAAAGCGAGAAGGAAGGCCAAAGCCCCGGTCTCTGAGGCAGAGCTCCTTCGGAAACAGGTAAGTTCATTGGCATGAGCTTAGCACAGTAAAAGCAGGAGCACTTGTGCAGACATCCCATTGCCAACTACCTGGCAAATCCCTGCAGTTGCTGCCACCTTGATTTGAGGCAAGCCTACTGCACATCTGACAAAACTGGGTTTAAAAGCGTTTCAAGCAGAACAAGAAACAGCATTGCTCCCTTCCCCGTCCATGCACACAGTGCATTGTTTACACTCTTATACTTTCATGCTGCGCAGAATAAATGTTGCTATGGCTGTGGCACAGTGCTACAGTGCGATGATCCACGAGGGGCTGGCCATGTGGTGCCCGAAAAGTACGCATTAAAAAAGGCGCACAGGCAGCTATCCCAGGTGTGCACTTTTACTATGCTGCATCACGATTACAAAAACAATACCCACGCCCACTCGTGTGTGATTGTGTATGTGTGTGTGTATACGTTTGCTCGCATATATGTATCTGTTTAATCCTGTATATAATTACAGCATCTGGAAACTACCTTGACCTTTTGAAGATGGTTTGCAATGATCGTATACAAGGATTTTTTTGTGGGGTTTAAACCTCCTTTGATTCAATCCCCCTCAGCGTTTCATAGATATGACGGCTCTCTGTCCCCCGCTTGCCTCACGCCTGCCATGTCCCTGCCCTCCCCTTATTCAGGTCCTGTGTAATCGCTGCGCTGAGCTGTCTAACGGGGCCATGATCCCAGGTGTTGAGGTAGGATAACTTGGCCAGCTGTGTGCCAAGCGTTCTCTATACAAAGTTGGCCAAATCAGAAGTTTGTACAATGCGTGTGCACCAGCTTAAATCGTCGTCTGCTGCAGCTTCAGTGCCTATGCTTACAATTTCATGACAGGAGTACTCGTGTTCTTTAAACATGCATACACAATAACGTGCAGCACACATACATACACACAAGTGCACAGATTGGCCAGCCCATCACACTTACTCAGGACTTCATGACACGGCAACAACAGCTGCTACAGCAGCGGCATCAGGAGCAGCGGCAGCAGCAGCTATTGAACCAAGATGAGGCTGTTGAGCTGTTGGGCAAGGCCCTGATTACGCCTGCGCAGCTGCGTGAGCAACTCATGGTATGTTATTGCATTGCCTTTAAACAGACACACAAACTGTGTACCGATAACTTGCATTGAGTGGCTTCGTGATGTCATAGGATATGGGCAAGAGAGATATTTCAGCTGGTTGTAACTGTATCATACGGTGCCCATTTAATTACACTATGCGATGTGTACCTGTCCTCTTGCCTGCAAAATGTTAAAAGCACGTGTGTGTGTGCAAACTCGTGGGGTTCAATTACATTATTGCTGTAGTACTTTCCCCAAGAGGTTAGCCAGTGCAGCTGCAAATGCATGAAAGTTTAAAATCATTAGGTAACCGCAAACACAGGGCTCTGCTGTCCTGATTTGTAAGTGCATTATTTGTTGGGTGCCAATAATCGTTAACTGGCTGGAGTTTGGACCACTGACGCACCTTTGCTGCTTCTGCTGCTCCAATATTTCAGGACAAACCCCAAAAAATGCGCGTCCTTTGCGTAGCTCATATCAGTTCTTGTGCAAGTCTCATAACTAGAGTCGACCATATACATGTTTGCAGGGATGGGTCATACGGACTTTTGAGACGTCCCATACGGTATAATACGCTATTAATACGCAATACGCGTATAATACGAAAACGTATTTATGCTATTTTGGGGGGGTACCCTGGGCTTGCACCAACCACCCTCCAACCACCACAAATTTCCCCCCCAGCCTCCAGAACATTATAATGCCTCCCGGTAAAGACCCTGAGTGGCATCGTGTTGTTGTTATGGGACAGAAGGGGCAGACTGACAAGATGCCAGATGCCAGAATTCCGAGATTTCAGCAGCGGTGCCCCCCGCGTCCGCGAGCACTTCATGAGGCAGAATCCCAGCGTAGGTGTAGCAGCATGCAAAGCTGACCCGGCAGGAATCCTCAGGGCGTAGTCGCAGCGCTCGCTAGCAATGGGAGAAATTGCCGACGCTAGCGCTCAAAGGGAGGAGCATGCAGGAAAAGAGAGGCACCTGCACAGGACTACAGCAAGCACATCAGCAGCAGCATCTACACAGTCATTGGACACCTGCAGCAAGAGGACAGTGACCAAGGCTTGTGTGGATGCAGCTGTTGCACAATTCATCTACGCTACAGGCACCACCTTCTGGGTTGTGGTAGCAATAAGCAAGTGATCATGCTACG
>Ga0307942_1003112_pt1 | contig 13450 bp, 14 predicted proteins | sample OrgLakmetagen175_FD_201846 | JGI IMG/M metagenome (GOLD analysis project Ga0307942, IMG submission 201846) | Saline water microbial communities from Organic Lake, Antarctica - #175 | ecosystem: Environmental > Aquatic > Non-marine Saline and Alkaline > Saline | place: Antarctica: Organic Lake...
TGCCATCCGTTTGTACAACCAATTGACACGATTTCAATTCACTAACACTCACATGTCCTCCGCACTCATGTCAACTTTGTGCTCAGCTTCAGAGTGGTCTGCACTCACATGCCATCAGTTTGTACAATCAATCGACACGATTTCAATTCACTAACACCCACATGTCCTCCGCACTCATGTCTACTTTGTGCTCAGCTTCAAAGTGGTCTGCACTCACATGCCATCAGGTTGTACAATTCGTTTGCACGTTTTCATCTATAACACTCACATGTCCTCCGCACTCGTGTCAACTTTGTGCTCAGTTTTAGAGTGGTCTGCACTCACATGCCATCTATTTGTACAATCAATTGACACGATTTCAATTCACTAACACTCACATGTCCTCTGCACTCATGTCAACTTTGTGCTCAGCTTCAAAGTGGTCTGCACTCACATGCCATCCGTTTGTACAACCAATTGACACGATTTCAATTCACTAACACTCACATGTCCTCCGCACTCATGTCAACTTTGTGCTCAGCTTCAGAGTGGTCTGCACTCACATGCCATCAGTTTGTACAACCAATTGACACGATTTCAATTCACTAACACCTACATGTCCTCCACACTCATGTCTTCTTTGTGCTCAGCTTCAAAGTGGTTTGCACTCACATGCCATCAGTTTGTACAATTAATTGACAATTTCATTTCACTAACACTCACATGTCCTCCACACTCATGTCAACTTTGTGCTCAGCTTCAAAGTGCTCAGCAGCACCATTGCCACGCCTCGTGGTGAGCTTATGGCTGAGCACCTGCAGCCACGCACAGCAATTTGACCTCATTGTTGTGACCTGTTGTGGGTGAGCAATTGGCTGAGCACCTGCAGCCACGCACAGCCTTGTGACCTCATTGTTGTGACCTGTTGTGGGTGAGCTTATGGCTGAGCACCTGCAGCCACGCACAGCATTGTGACCTCATTGTTGTGACCTGTTGTGGGTGAGCAATTGGCTGAGCACCTGCAGTCATGCACAGCCTTGTGACCTCATTGTTGTGATTTCATTGTTGTGACCTCATTGTTGTGACCTGCTGTGGGTGAGCAATGTGGCTGAGCATTAGCACCACACAAAACATCGTGGCAACAATCTGTGTTGGATTTTAATGCGTATTAAGGGGTGCCCTCTGGGGCTGCTTATATAGCATCCTGTGATGCTTGCATATTGTGGTGTGTGCATGACTACTAGAAATCCACAGGCCACAGAGTTCATATTGTGCAATGGTTAGGCTAAGAGTTTTAAGCGGATTTACTACGCCCTACTAAAACTGTAAAACTTGCCTAGACTCACAATCCCAAATGAAACTTGCGCTCATTTGGTGTTAAGCTTCTTTTCCGTTTTTTGTGGTTTAGAAAACGACTAGGAAAAGCCCCACCTGATGCTCCTCTGGAATGGCGGAGCAGATCTCATAGGCAGTGATGGTTTTGTACGACCTACACTCAAAAGTAAAGATACAAATACCATGTACATCTGTCCATTGTCTGGTACCGACATAGGAAGATCTTATCTCAAAACTAGATAGGCAGTAGTGGTGTTGCACGACCGACACACAGAAGTAAAATACATATACCATGTGTGTTTGTCCTTTGTCTGGTAACAGGCATGGGAAGAGCTGATCTCAAAACTAGAACACAGATACCGTACCATGCAGATACCATACCATGCACCACAGATACCCTACCATGCAGATACCACAGATATCGTACCATGCAGATACCACAGATACCGTACCATGCAGATACCATACCATGCACCACAGATACCATACCATGCAGATACCACAGATATCGTACCATGCAGATACCACAGATACCGTACCATGCAGATACCATACCATGCACCACAGATACCATACCATGCAGAAACCACAGATATCGTACCATGCAGATACCACAGATAACAGATACCATACCATGCAGATACCACAGATATCGTACCATGCAGATACCACAGATAACAGATACCCTACCATGCAGATACCACAGATATGGTACCATGCAGATACCACAGATATGGTACCATGCAGATACCACAGATACCCTACCATGCAGATACCACAGATACCATACCATGCAGATACACAGATATCGTACCAAGCAGATACCACAGATACCCTACCATGCAGATACCATACCATACTTGTCTGCCCTTTGCCTGATAATAGGCAAAGGGCATGCTACACTGAAAACGCGGTTTCCAGGACGCCTACAGCACGCTATAGGACAGATCCTCGTGCATGGCATGCAAGGTTTTATGGCCACTACGTACCCTGGCTCATATGCTCATATGATAAAAAGCATGCGTTGGCCAGCTGTGCAGCGATAAAGTGGCAGGCACGTTTTCAACACAGAGAAGGATAGGCATATAGGCGTGCAAGGTTATATGGCCGCTACGTACCCTGGCTCATATGCTCATATGATAAAAAGCATGCGTTGGCCAGCTGTGCAGCGATAAAGTGGCAGGCACGTCTTCAACACAGAGAAGGATAGGCATAAAGGCGTGCAAAGTTTTATGGCCATTACGTACCCTGGCTCATGTGCTCATACGATAAAAAGCATGCGCTGGCCAGCTGTGCAGCGATAAAAGTGGCAGGCACGTCTTCAACACAGAGAAGGATAGGCATAAAGGCGTGCAAGGTTTTATGGCCGCTACGTACCCTGGCTCATATGCTCATATGATAAAAAGCATGCGCTGGCCAGCTGTGCAGCGATAAAGTGGCAGGCACGTCTTCAACACAGAGGAGGTATCCTCATAGGCATATAGGCAAACAAGGTTTTTTGAGCTGCCTGCCAAGCACCCAGGTTTGATCCAAAAGAAGCAGGCATTGGCCACGCATGCTCATCCAAAAAGAAGCAGGCATTGGCCACGTGCTCAATCAAAAGAAACCTGCATTGCTGGGTATCTAAGAAGAAGATGCATTGGCCACGTATGCTCATTCAAGAGAAACATGCATTGGTGGGTATGCGTGTTTGTCTAAGAAGAAGAAGCATTGGCTACGTATGCTCATTCAAGAGGAACATGCATCGGTGGGTGTGCATGTTTATCTAAGAAGAAGACGCATTGGCTACGTATGCTCATTCAAGAGGAACATGCATTGGTGGGTGTGCGTGTTTGTCTAAGAAGATGCATTGGCTACGTATGCTCATTCAAGAGGAACATGCATCGGTGGGTGTGCATGTTTGTCTAAGAAGAAGATGCATTGGCTACGTATGCTCATTCAAGAGGAACATGCATCGGTGGGTATGCATGTTTGTCTAAGAAGAAGATGCATTGGCTACGTATGCTCATTCAAGAGAAACATGCATTGGTGGGTGTGCATGTTTGTCTAAGGGAAACATACATCGCCTATACATGCTCATTCATAAAAGACATGCATCGCCTATACATGCTCATTTATAAAAGACATGCATCGCCTATACATGCTCAAAAAAAAACATGCATTGGTGGGTATGCGTGTTTATCCAAAAGAAGCATCAAATTGCCCACGCTTGCCCATTCAAGAGAAACACGCATGGCCTATGCGCGCTCATTCAAGGAAAATATGCATTGGCTAAATGTGCAGCAATGAAGTGGAGGCACGTCATTATGCATACACAAGAAAGGTGTGACCAAACAGCGTAAGGCATCTAAGGTCCCCCAAGCCCACGCAGGAAGGAGTAAGGAACAAGGCAAAGCAAGGCGAGATGGCCCAACTCGAGATGGCCCAACTCCAATTCCAATACCTACTCGCGGTTAGTGTGTGTGTGTGAGTGTGTATGTGTGTGTGTGTGAGTGTGTGTGTGTGTGTATGTGTGTGCTCTCACCCCTGCATGTGTGTGTGTGTGCTCTCACCCCTGCGCGTCCGCTGTCCTCAAACTACGACGTCGTCTCTCTTAGAAATGGTTTGGACACAATGCCGCTTGCTCCGGATAGTTGCGCAAGTAAATCACAGGGTGCACTGTTCAAGCACCCCAATTATTCTGGCTTGATGGCGAACGTTTCATTATAGAAGCTTGTCATTTGCCTGGCACCATTGTCGGCTGTCATTTTATTTGCTTAGGCTTTTGCCTAGCAAGGTGGGTTATGCTATAACTTTTTGTACAGACCTACCATTGGCTACTTCAGCAGTTTGGCACTTCTATAAGCAATGCGTTATCAACTCATTTCGTCAAGTCATCTGGCTTGAATGCAAAAGCAACGTTTCATTAATACTCCCTTCAACATAAACATAAACCTAGCGCAATTTATAATGTGTTTTACTTGCACGATTTTGTGGTACAACTGCGTTTCGCTCCTACGCACGCACAAACACACACACACACACACATTCATCCTCACCGTGGTGCATACGGCTCCTTGTGCCAATCTCCCTGGTAGTAAGGCTCGTAGTTGTGCTGCATGCTCAGTGGCAGGGGTCCTGTAAAAAAATGCAGCAATCAATGATTCAATGCTATAAGCTCTCGCAAACAGAGAGTAAATTCAGGGTGGGCTCACCTTCTTTCCTTTGCTCTTTATCTTTAAATATGTACTATCCTGGTTCTCTCTACCCACTCCTCCTGACATTTGAGTGACAGAATCTAGCAAATCGTAATTTTCACCCTCTGTTTTTGATCCATCATCACGCCATCTGGTTTGATCCACCACCATCTAGTCTGATGGTCACTACGCCACCCTGCTCTGATCCATCACCCTCTGTTCTCTGATCCATCATCATGTGGTCTGATGGTCACCATGCCACCCTGGTCTAATCCAACACCCTTTGTTCTTTGATCCATCACCATGTGGTCTGATGGTCACCATGCCACCCTGATCTGATCCAACACCCTTTGTTCTTTGATCCATCACCATGTGGTCTGATGGTCACCATGCCACCCTGGTCTGATCCAACACCCTTTGTTCTTTGATCCATCACCACGCCATCTGTTCCTTGATCCATCACCACGCCATGCTCTGATCCATCATCATGTGGTCTGATGGTCACCATGCCACCCTGGTCTGATCCAACACCCTTTGTTCTTTGATCCATCACCACGCCATCTGTTCCTTGATCCATCGCCACGCCATGGTCTGATCCATCACCATCTGGTCTGATGGTCACCATATCACCACGCCATCTGGTCTACAATCTTTAGAGTGAAAGTTGGTGGTGAGGCAGCTCCCGCATTGCTATGACGAGCATTTCACTGGCCCAAAAGGCTGCATAGTCAGCAGGGCTTCACTTTAAATGTGCTCAAAGCACATCATTCCATAGCTGCACTATCATAGTCACTGGGAATGTGCTCAAAGCACTGCATGTCCAAGGCTGCACGATCACAGTCACCTCGAATATGCTCAGAGCATTGCATGTCCAGGGCTGCACTATCATAGTCACTGGGAATGTGCTCGGAGCACTGCATGTCCAGGGCGGCACCATCACAGTCACTTCGAATGTGCTCAGAGCACTGCATGTCCGCGGCTGCACCATCACAGTCACTTCAAATGTGCTCAGAGCATTGCTTGTCCGCGGCTGCACTACCACAGTCACTTCGAATGTGCTCAGAGCACTGCATGTCCAGGGCGGCACTACCACAGTCATTCGAATGTGCTCAGAGCACTGCATGTCCAGGGCGGCACTACCACAGTCATTCGAATGTGCTCAGAGCACTGCATGTCTACGGCTGCACTACCACAGTCACTTCGAATGTGCTCAGAGCACTGCATGTCCGCGGCTGCACCATCACAGTCACTTCAAATGTGCTCAGAGCACTGCATATCCAGGGCTGCACTACCACAGTCACTTCAAATGTGCTCAGAGCACTGCATGTCTACGTCTGCACCATCACAGTCACTCTGAGCTGCGTGTCCAGGGCTACATTTGAAGTGGTTTTGATAATTACCATGGTCACTTTGAATGCCCTCAGAGCACTGCGTGCCCAGGGCTGCACAATTACTAGAAAACACATCTAATTTTGAGCTCAAGGTGGTTAAAGTAAAGCAGAAAGCACGTACAGCATGTACAAAGCAAAAGGATATACAGCATGTACAGAAAGTAAAGCAGAAAGCACGTACAGCATGTACAAAGCAAAAGGATATACAGCATGTACAGGAACAGGTGCAGCTAAATTATTGCCATGCACAGCAAAAGGCATATACAGGTAAGCGTGTACAGCATGTACAGAAAGTAAAGCAGAAAGCACGTACAGCATGTACAAAGCAAAAGGATATACAGCATTTACAGGAAAAGGTGCAGCTAAATTAATGCCATGTCCAGCAAAAGGCATATACAGGTAAGCGTGTACAGCATGTCCAGCAAAAGGCATATACAGCATATACAGCATGTACAGCATTTACAGCAAAAGGCATATACAGCTAAGCATGTATACAGCATGTACAGCAAAAGGCATATACAGCATACACAGCATGTACATCATGTACAGCAAAAGGCATATACAGCATACACAGCATGTACAGCATGTCCAGCAAAAGGCATATACAGCATATACAGCATGTACAGCATTTACAGCAAAAGGCATATACAGCATATACAGCATGTACAGCATGTACAGCATGTACAGCAAAAGGCATATACAGCTAAGTGTGTACAGCAAAAAGCATATGCAGGTAAGCGTGTACAGCATGTACAGCAAAAGGCATATACAGCTAAGCATGTATACAGCATGTCCAGCAAAAGGCATGTACAGCATGTACAGCATGTACAGCAAAAGGCGCAGCTAAGTTGATGCCATGAAAAAAGGCAACCGGCGCAGCGATATAGCCATGCTTCCTGACACCTAGCACACGCGCTCATGCGTATACTACATGCCAGCGATGAAGCCAGTCTTCCTGACACCCAGCACACGCGCTCATGTAACCAAAATGCCAGCGATAAAGCCATGCTTCCTGACACCTAGCACACGCGCTCATGCGTACAACTTACTTACCATGGACGCACGTGAGACCAACGCGTGTTTTGGAAGCACTTCATCCATGAGTTCTGATGCGTGCCTATGCGTTTTTGTCCCTTTTCTGATCATAAAAATAACCACAGTGAAATATTTTCCTTTACGAAAAGTAGAGATTGGAAGTAATGTGACGATAATCACCTGCGTCGTGCAAAAGAGGCATACCCTCGCCATCCAGCTGTTGCTGATGCTGCTGGTGCAGCGGGGGCAAGAGCTCTGAAGCACTGCAACCGCAGGGGGCAGAAAATTGGTAATTAGCAGTTGAATGCCGCACGTGATCTTGCTGCAGATGATGTGCAGGAACATGCTGTGTGTGATATGCCTATTTTTGCTCTCGTGTGTGATGTCTATTTTTGCTCTTGTGTGTGATATGTCTATTTTTGCTTTTGTGTGCAATATGCCTATTTTTGCTCTTGTGTGTGATATGTCTATTTTTGCTCTTGTGTGTGATATGCCTCTTTTTGCTCTTGTGTGTGATATGCCTATATTTGCTCTTGTGTGTGATATGCCTATTTTTGCTCTTGTGTGTGATATGCCTTTTTTTGCTCTTGTGTGTGATATGCCTTTTTTTGCTCGTGTGTGTGATATGCCTATTTTTGCTCTTGTGTGTGATATGCCTATTTTTGCTCTTGCTGGTGCTGCGGTGGCGGCCTGCAAATGCTGAGCTGCACTTGCTGAGCTGCAAATGCTGTTCGAGGTCCACCTGCACAGTTCTGGAACGTAAAATGATAAACAAAAGCACCACAAAACGGGAGCAGAGTTGTGGGAAGCAAAATGAATATGAAAACACACGTACTGAAACAAGAGCTCCTCGTTCCTCTATGCGCCCTTCTCCAGCCAGAGAAATAGTTGCTCACAAGAGGTTGTGTGCATCAAGGAGGATTCAAACACAAAAGTACACAAACACACCCATCCCCACCCATGCACTCCCCAATCCACTCTCGTTGCCCATTAATAATGAGAACAAGATCAAATTGTTGGCCAATGGTTCCTCCTACTTAATCAGGCAGGAGCCAAACAAGCATCGCTACAGGCACACAGCAACCAGCAACCAGCAGTGCTCTCTAGAGAAATGATGTTAAAATCATACACACCCATCGCTTTAAGTGCTAGCGCGCCCTGATGAGAGTGTGTTTGTGATGATTGCGCTGATGGCTGATAGCATACTGCTAGGGTTGACCAGATGAGCATGTTTGTGATGATGAGCGTGTTTGTGATGATGAGCGTGTTTGTGATGATGAGCGTGTTTGTGATGAGAGCGTGTTTGTGATGATGAGCGTGTTTGTGATGATGAGCGTGTTTGTGATGAGAGCGTGTTTGTGATGATGAGCGTGTTTGTGATGATGAGCGTGTTTGTGATGATGGGCGTGTTTGTGAGAGCGTGTGTGTGATGATGAGTGTGTTTATGATGAGAGCGTGTTTGTGATGATGAGCGCTGATGGCTGATAGCATACTGCTAGGGTTGACCAGATGAGCATGTTTGTGATGATGAGCGTGTTTGTGATGATGAGCGTGTTTGTGATGATGAGCGTGTTTGTGATGATAGCGTGTTTGTGATGATGAGCGTGTTTGTGATGATGAGCGTGTTTGTGATGAGAGCGTGTTTGTGATGATGAGCGCTGATGGCTGATGGCATACTGCTAGGGTTGGCCAGAACCGTTTATATACGCCGTATATGACCGTATATTGGGTGATTTCCCTGCCAAAAGTACCGTATATACACCTTATATATATGGTTCTGGCCAACCCTACATACTGCTGATAATCAGACGTGCTCATCCTGAACAAATAGAACTAGTCATACGCGACACCGATGCCCATCATCACACACATGCATCAGGGCTTCCTGAACAAATAATGTCAAATGGCCATACGTGCCACCAATGCCCATCACCACACACGTGCATCAATCTTTCTGGACACATAAAGCTAAAGTTCCAGCACTTGATTTGTTAGAGAGCCCTGAAGAGTTTGTGTGTTATAATGAGCACTGATAGCACATTGCTGATCATCATACGCACCCCATCACTGCTTTTTGAACAAAAATAGCTACAGTCATACGCGCTACCAATACTCATCATCATAAAGCTATCGCCATACGCGCGATCTGTGATCTCTCTCCTTGAACCTTCTTCCTGCCCTCTTGAAACAGAACTTAGACCATCCGTGTTAAGTTAAGAAACACCGTCTGTGATCTATCTCTCTCTTGGCGCTTTCCTCCTAATTAATCTTATGGACAGTATGCATGCGGAGATATAGCTCAGACCAACACGCACACACCCACCTGTGATCTTTCTCTTGGCGCTTTCCTCCTAATTAATCTTATGGACAGTATGCATGCGGAGATATAGCTCAGACCAACACGCACACACCCACCTGTGATCTTTCTCTTGGCGCTTTCCTTCTAATTAATCTTGTGGACAGTATGCATGCGGAGATATAGCTCAGACCAACACGCACGCACCCATCTGTGATTTTCTCTTGGCGCTTTCCTCCTATTCAATCTTATGGAGAGTATGCAAGCGGAGATATAGCTCAGACCAACACGCACGCACCCATCCGCGCTCTCTCTTTGCACCCTTCTCCTGCATGACTTTGGCATCCGGGAAGGTTCAAACCCTTGAACCAAATCAAACCCATTCGCCTGCATGTTCGCAGTCAAAAAGACGAGACACATTGCAAGTACTAGGCAAAGTGGCAGGCATGTTGCAAGATTGACAGCAAATGCCAGACGTGTTTAAGGTTGACCAGAGTCACGTAAAAATAGTGCTTGCAGGGCAGCCTAGACACATGTAGTCCCAAGTGGTCAGGTATACAAAATTGACCAACCTTGCCATTCCATTGTCGCCATACCATTCCATTGTAATCATTCCTCGAAATTCAAACTGATTTCAGCTCGATCCACATGGAATTTTAAAAAAATATTAACAATAAACGCATGCACGCACGCACTCACACACAAGAGCAGCCAGAGGAAGTGGAAGTACATACTAGGCTAACAAATGATGGTAATTCCCGGTCATTACTTCCACTCCGTCCATATTCTCACCTCCCCACCATGCGCAGCATTCCTAACCTCCGGCTCCGAGGCAAAGGTTGCTGCACCATCGCCAGCTGTCACTGTTGCGTGGGCGCACCCAGGTACAGCAGCAGCAGCAGCAGCAGCTTTGCCCCTCCTCCTCCTTGGCGAGGCAGAAGCAGCAGCACCACCACCACTATTTGCAGTTATACAGCCGCCGCCGCCCCCGTCACCACCACCACCACCACCACCACCACCATTTGCGGTTCTATAGCCATCACCAGCTGACCCCTTGCCCATACCAAGCGCAGAATTGCCATCACGATCACATTCACCACCATTTGCGGTACTATAGCTGTCACCACCGCCAGCAGCAGCAGCAGCAGCAGCTGATGCCTTGCACATACCAAGCGTAGGTAAGGGAGTAGCACTGATGCCGCTAGCTGCCTTGAGCGAGTGACGGCTGTTCACGCGCGCTGAGGCTGCCGCTGCTTCTGCGGCTGCGGCAGCAGCCAAGGGGGTGGCCTTGCGCTGGCGTTTGCTGCTGGGGGGCTGCCTGTGTGTTGAGTGATATGTTCAAGGTTTAGGCGGATAAGCCAAACAAATTCGTTTCTAGTGCTGGCGTTTGCTGCTGGGGGGCTGCCTGTTTGTCTATGAAATGTTGATCTAAAAAATTGGCTGGTAATTGGTAATTTCAGTGCAGCAGTTGCTGCTGAGGGGCTGCCTGTATGTCTATGGAATGTAGATCTTGAAAATTGGCTGGTAATTGGTTATTTCAGTGCAGCAGTTACTGCTGAGGGGCTGCCTGTATGTCTATGGAATGTTGATCTTGAAAATTGGCTGGTAATTGGCTATTTCAGTGCAGCAGTTGCTGCTGAGGGGCTGCCTGTTTGTCTATGGAATGTTGATCTTGAAAATTGGCTGATAATTGGCTATTTCAGTGCAGCAGTTGCTGCTGAGGGGCTGCCTGTATGTCTATGGAAGGTTGATCTTGAGATCAGCTCGGAAGGTTCAACCTGTAGCGCTAGCGTTTGTTGCCGCACGTGTCCTGCTGCTAGTAGATGGTTGATCAGCAGAGGATCTCCAATTTCAGTGCTGGCATTCAATTGGTTGTTTCAGTGCTAACATTTGCTGCTGCACGTGACGTGTTGCTAGTTAATAGTGGGATTAGCCAGGCACTTGAAATTCTAATGCTGACATTCAATTGAGTATTCCAGTGCTGACTTTTGCTGCTGCACGTGACATGTTGCTAGTTGATAGTGGAATCAGCCAAGCAGTGTGATTCCAGTGCAGGCATTTAATGCTGGGGGGAAGCTGAGCGTGGTGTGATAGATAGTGATGCCTGAGCGTGGTGTGATTGATAGTGATGCCTGAGCGTGGTGTGGTTGATAGTGATGCCTGAGCGTGGTGTGATGGATACTGATGCTTGAGCGTGGTGTGGTTGATAGTGATGCCTGAGCCCGGTGTGATAGATAGTGATGCTTGAGCGCGGTGTGATGGATACTGGTGTGATGGATAGCAGGATCAGTCAGGCAGTTGCTTTGGTTTGCATTACTGGTAAGAGCTCAATTTTCAGCACTAGTGTCTGCTGCTGGGGGGTGCCTGTATGTTGAGTGTCAAAAGTACGATCGGCCACGATTCTGAACTGTCCTTGGCGTACAGATGGGCTAAGCGCATAAGAGCATCTTTACACTATACACACATCGCTTCCAAGCTTCATAAGCATTCTGTCGACTACACTGCTAAACTTGTCCATACCAGATATGCCCCTCCCAGTACCATTACCAACTCTCATCAGGAGCCGGTTTCTGGTCAAGCCTGCAATTATCCTGATCCCCATTGATCTTCGTTTTCTTTTGGTGGAGTTTACAGTAACCGGAACCAGAGCGGCTTCTATTCCTTAATTACTGTGGGGAGTGGTTTTTCACTGCCTGCGTGTTTTTAATCTGTACACGGTTTGGATGACCTTTTGGTACATCTGTACACGGCTTGGCTGACCTTAAAGTGCGCATTAATTGGATAGCGTACAATGAGGGTTGCGATCAAGCAAGTTGAGACAAGTGCACCTGATCTAGAGTGTGAAAAGTCTGAAGGAGCTCATGGAGCTCTCTGACAGATCACACTCTGAGATCTGAGTTGATTCAAACATGGGATGTCAAGAGGTTGGAAGGACAAAGACCGTAGTGAAAAGAAAATTAAGCCATTTTTGCAACCTTCACGCATTGTACGTATCCCTTGTCACCTGAATTCAGCCCCCTGATGAATTGAGATGTGTGACCAGTGACCAGTTGCACTTGAGGACCGGGCTAATGTCTTAGGTTTCCTCGCAATTTTCTGCTCACGACTCCTCTGCTTGTAAGTCACTGTGTGCATCACTAGTTAGCTTATTTAAGGCACCTTACCTGCAAGGACCAGGTTCAGGGAGTGTCCCTCCAGTAGAAGGCTTCACGTCTAACTGAGTAGCCTGTGCTGCCTCTACTGAGATCGCTGCTGCTGTTGCTGATGGGGCTGCGCCTCCAATCGCGCGAGGAGCCGCTGCTTTTTTTCTCGTTGCTGGAGGGCGCCTCTGGGATTTAACCTGCCTGTTAGTGGTCACACGTGCTTGCGCAAGCTGCGTGTGGTGCGGCTGGAGGGCGGGAGGCGGGTTAGGAAGCTGGCTATCAGACTGCGGGTAAGGGACTGCGTAGCTGGGGTCATGCTTGAGTGTTTGAAGGGCAGCTTTGATGGTTTGCCTCAGTGCGGCAAGAAAGCCGGACTGGGTAGCCGCTGCTGCTGGCGTTAAATTGGCAGCAGGTGCTGTTGGTGTTTCTAATGCTGCCCCCCCATTCGCAGCGGGCTGCAAGTGTGACGGTGGCTCTTCTGGGGCCAGTAATTCCGGCAGCTCCTGCTCCAGCTTTACAGGCCCATGGGATGCATATGCCTCAAACAAGCGGGCGAGGGTGAGGTCAAAACTGGTTAGAGCTGTGTAGAACTCGACCTTGCTGTCAGAAGATGCGGCACCTTTCAAAATACTGCGATGTGTAGGTTTGTGTGTTCAGGAGTTTAAAAGATGTTGCCTGCGTGCGTGTGTGTTTGCATGTGTTTGTGTCTGTGTCTGTGTCTGTATGTGTCTGTGTGTCTGTGTGTCTGTCTGTGTGTGTCTGTGTGTGTTTGCGTGTGTTTGTGTCTGTGTCTGTCTGTATGTGTCTGTGTGTCTGTCTGTCTGTCTGTCTGTGTGTGTCTGTGTGTGTGTGTGTTTGCGTGTGTTTGTGTCTGTGTCTGTGTCTGTATGTGTCTGTGTGTGTCTGTATGTGTCTGTGTGTGTGTGTGCATGTGTGTGCGTGTGTGTGCGTGTGTGTGCATGTGTGTGTGTGCATGTGTGTGTGTGTGCGTGTGTGTGCGTGTGTGTGTGTGTGTCTGTGTGTGTGTGCGTGTGTGCGTGCGTGTGTGTGTGTGTGTGTGTGTGTGAGTGTGTGAGTGTGTGTGTGTGCGTGTGT
>Ga0307942_1003115_pt1 | contig 13438 bp, 20 predicted proteins | sample OrgLakmetagen175_FD_201846 | JGI IMG/M metagenome (GOLD analysis project Ga0307942, IMG submission 201846) | Saline water microbial communities from Organic Lake, Antarctica - #175 | ecosystem: Environmental > Aquatic > Non-marine Saline and Alkaline > Saline | place: Antarctica: Organic Lake...
CTACCTACCTACCTACCTACCTACCTACCTACCTACCTACCTACCTACCTACCTACCTACCTACCTACCTACCTACCTACCTACCTACCTACCTACCTACCTACCTACCTACCTACCTACCTACCTCCCTACCTCCCTACCTCCCTACCTCCCTACCTACCTACCTACCTACCTACCTACCTACCTACCTACCTACCTACCTACCTGCCTACCACATCTTGCTTTGCAGTGAACGCGTGCGCTCCTCCAAGTCCTTGAGCCGGAACGGCTTGCAGCAGCAGGCAGCTGAAGACACAGCTGCTGGAGGGATTAGAGGGGGCGATGAGCATGCAGGTGCACACTTTTTGGGTTCGCTTTGCCACATCGCACTCCATGTGCAGTTGAGCCTGCTGGGTGTAGGTATGCATCTTCACGGCAATTTCTACAGCTAGGACGTCCTAGTAGATACAAACAGGTGAAGAGCACTTGCCTTGGAGGCATAAAGGGTACACACAGAGTATGATGAAGTGTGGCTGATATATGAAAAATGTGATGAAGTGTGGCTGATGTATGAAGAGTATGATGAAGTGTGGCTGATTTATGAAGAGTATGATGAAGTGTGGCTGATGCATGAAGATTATGATGAAGTGTGACTGATGTATGAAGATTATGATGAAGTGTGGCTGATGCATGAAGATTATGATGAAGTGTGACCGATTTATGAAGATTATGATGAAGTGTGGCTGATGTATGAATGTTATGTTGAAGTGTGGCTGATGTAAGAAGTTTATGGTGAAGTGTGGCTGATGTATGAAGATTATGATGAAGTGTGACTGATGTATGAAGAGTATGATGAAGTGTGACTGATGTATGAAGAGTATGATGAAGTGTGGCTGGTGTATGAAGATTATGGTGCAGTGTGGCTGATGCATGAAAATTATGGTGAAGTGTGGCTGATGCATGGGGATTATGATGAAGTGTGACTGATGTATGAAAATTATGATAAAGTGTGGCTGATGTATGAAGATTATGATGAAGTGTGACTGATGTATGAATAATATGATGAAGTGTGGCTGATGCATGCAGATTATGATGAAGTGTGGCTGATGTATGAAGAGTATGGTGAAGTGTGGTTGATGTATGAAGATTATGATGAAGTGTGGCTGATGCATGAAGATTATGGTGAAGTGTGGCTGATGCATGAAGAGTATAGTGAAGTGTGGCTGATGTACGATAAAGTGCAGCTGGACTGTAAGGGGGGGATGACCAAGTGGGTCAGTGACCGTGCGGCCTCAGTCAATCCTGCTTATTCGTCGTATAGAGGGCTGGACGTTAAAAAGATGCGCCTTTCCTTTTCTGTTGCAGTGCTGCGCAGCTGCAGCAGCAATTACGCCCTTGCTGGAACAACGAGGTGGTGCCGTGCTTTTGCCTGTGCTCGTGTGGCTAGAGTGAGAGGGGGGGCATTGGCTGTGTATCTTCTAACAGCAACCACGTCCATCTTGTTTTGCCACTGTGTTGCAGTGACCAGCTGCAACAGTCCGTATGGTGTCCTTCACCCTATGTGTGTCCTTTATGTCCACAAGGCGAGTGTCCTTCACCCTATGTATGTCCTTTATGTCTACAAGGCGAGTGTCCTTCACCCTTTGTGTGGCCTTTGTTTCATAGAAGGCGAGTGTCCTTCACCCTGTGTATGTCCTTTATGTCTACAAGGCGAGTGTCCTTCACCCTGTGTGTGTCCTTTATGTCTTCAAGGCGAGTGTCCTTCACCCTGTGTGTGTCCTTTAGTCCTTTATGTCTACAAGTGTCCTTCACCCTGTGTGTCCTTTATTTCATAGAAAGCGAATGTCCTTCACCCTGTGTGTGTCCTTTATGTCCACAAGGTGAGTGTCCTTCAACACACTAATGTTCCTATGTCCTCCATGTCTCCAAGCCAAGTGTCAGGATGCAGCAGGCCCTTGCACTCACGCTGCTGCCCTATGTGTGCCCCCTTTATGTTTACAAGGCAAATGTCCTTCACCCTGTGTGTGACCTTTATTTCATAGAAGGCGAATGTCCTTCACCCTGTGTGTGCCCATTAGGTCCACAAGGCGAGTGTCCTTCATCCAGTGTACCTATGCCCTCCATGTCTCCAAGCTAAGTGTCAGGCGCTCGCTATCCTGCCGCTGCCCAGCACTTGCAATAAAGCCTTTTCGACTCTTTTATCTGCAGGCCTGACCCCCTCCTGGGAAGTGCCGTTCATACCTGCAGGTATGTTTGTGCTCATGTGTGTGTTTTGTTTGTGGGTGTGTGTATGTGTTATGTTAATGTGTGTGTGTACTGCGGTGTATGTTCTTGCATATCACGTGTGCTCAAAGCTACCTATCCTTCACATCTGTGTGCCCTAAATTCCTTTTATCTCTCCATCAACTTCGTCTGCTCACGTGCTTCTGCCCTCTTTAGGTGCATACACACGTGTGTGTGTGTATACCATACACGTACACGTCAGTACACACTGCATGCTTGCGACCTGCACATGCATACGTGCCATCACACAAACACATGCGTAAGCACAACGCCACACACGCAATGCATACACAATCCGATTCACTTGCTGTATAACAGTCACAACTTGCACGTGCACAAAAACACAAAAAGGAATATACACATGTACACACGTACACATTTAGCACAAAAACAATACACACGTACGCACCTCCCTCTTTCGTCAGACGGCAACAGGTTCCTCGCAGCTGCCACCACTGCTGCTGCACACCAGCACACAATCATTACACACGTGCACAAAAACACATAAGCAATACACACATACGCACCATCCTCTTTTGACAGGCGGCAACAGGTTCCTCGCAGCTGCCACCACTGCTGCTGCACACCAGCACACAATCATTACACATGTGCACAAAAACACAAAAACAATACACACGTACGCACCTTCCTATTTCGTCAGGCGGCAACAGGTTCCTCGCAGCTGCCACCACTGCTGCTGCACACCAGCACACAATCATTACGCACGTGCACAAAAACACAAAAACAATACACACGTGCGCACCTTCCTCTTTTGTTAGGCGGCAACAGCTTCCTCGCAGCTGCCACCTCCGCTGCTGCATACCAGCACACAATCGTTACACACGTGCACAAAAATACAAAAACAATACACACGTACGCACCTTCCTCTTTTGTTAGGAAACAGGTTCCTCGCAGCTGCCACCTCCGCTGCTGCACACCAGCACACAATCATTACACACGTGCACAAAAACAAAAAACAATACACACGTGCACAAAAACACAAAATCAATACACACGTACGCATTTTCCTCTTTTGTCAGGCGGCAACAGGTTCCTCGCAGCTGCCTCCACTGCTGCTGCCACTGCTGCTACTGCTGCTGCTACTCCTGCTGCACCATCAACTGGCAGTGGGGGAGGTGCAACTGCTGGTGCTGCTACCGCTGCTAGTGCTGGTGCTGGTTCTGGTTGTGTTGCTGCTGCTGCCAACGTTGGTGCTGCTGCAAAGCCGAGTGCATCATTAGTTGCAGGTGGGGCTAGCTGGCAGGGTATGCTGAGTTGGTATGTGTGTGTTTGTGTGCGTGCGTGCGTGTGTGTGCGTGTGTGTATGTGTGTGTGTGTTTGCGCGCGCGCTTGCATGTATGGTGCATTTTGTGTGTGTATGTGTGTGTGCGTGCTTGCATGTGCGGTGTGTTTTGTGTGTGTGTGTGTGTGTGTTGTGTGTGTGTGTGTGTGTGTGCCCGTTAGCGCTTGCCTGTTTGTGCCCAAGTCCAAAGATGTACCATCCTGGCTGGTCTAAATATCACCTTGATCCCTCTTACCCCCCCCCCTTTTCCCCCTCCTCTGATATAAACAGGCTTGAAGACATGCACACACACACATACATACACGCACACACACACACACGCACACGCATACCAGGTGCTGCAATGGGAGCCGTTGTGGGAGGCGCACGCCTGACCATCGTACGCCTTGCTGCAGGCCTAGCAAGCCTCGGAGGGCCCCTGTCATGGGGGCATGCCCCCACAAGTGCCATTCACACCCACACAAATAACAATGCCAGCAATAACACCAACACCGACTCTACCACCACTACCAGCACCGCCTCAGCAGCAGCAGCTGCAGCAGCAGCAGCAGCAGCAGCATCGAGAGCTGCCTCTCCCCCTTCTTACAGCAGCAGCAGCGTGCCTACCAAATCGGGTTTGCTTGACCAGGTGTGTGGTGGTGCTTGTGTGTAGATGTTGTAGCTTTTTGAAGCACACCTGAGTGCTTGTGTGTAGATGTGTGTAGCTGATTGAAGCACGCCTGAGTGCGGAGTGTGTAATTGTGTGTAGCTTATTGAAATACGCCTGAGTGCTTGTGTGTAGATGTGTGTAGCTGATTGAAGCACGCCTGAGTGCTGAGTGTGTAGTTGTGTGTAGCTTTTTGAAGCACGCCTGAGTGCTTGTGTGTAGATGTGTGTAGCTTTTTAAAACACGCCTGAGTGCTGAGTGTGTAGATGTGCGCAGCAGCAGTGACTTGGTTATGGTGTTGGCACCCATGCTTGTCACCCTGGCAGAGTGCACACACACACGCACACACGCACACACACAACGCACAAAAACACACGCATGCACATGCACGCATGTACACGCGCGCCCACACGCACGCACACACACACACACACACACACACACACACACACACACACACACACACTCATACACATTAGACCTCAGGTGATGCGTGTCTTGATAGAAAAGGGAAGGGATGAGAGTTTGGGAAAGTCCATCAGGCGACTGTGCATCCGCATTAAAACCCACGTGCACATTCTACACTGTTAATTGTAATGTTGTGCACTGTGCACTTTACTCTGTAATAATGTACACTGCGCACTGTACTCTGTTCATTATAATGTTGTGCACTGTGCACTTTACACTGTAATAATGTAAACTGCGACTGTGCTCTGTTCATTAAAATGATGTGCACTGTGCGCTTTATACTGAGGTAAACACACTGTATGGGGGAAATGTTATCAGCACGCACACGCATGCACACATACAACCCCACATATACTGAAGTGTAGTGAGCACGCTGCTGCAGGACAATTGGAAATACACACGCAACTCCATATGCACTGCATTGTAACCAGCCACTGCCTGAGCACAATATAAAACATTATATTGACACATACATAGGGTTGGCCAGAACCCTACATACACGGTGTATATACGGTATTTTTGGCAGGAAATCCACCAAATACACGGTCATACACAGTGTGTATATACGTAGGGTTGGCCAGAACCGTACATGGGATTTCCATATACTGTATGTATACCGTATATGAGGGAAAATGGATTAACTCAGAATTAATTCATAGGGGGGTCATTTTGCAGCTCTTGAAGAGCTGAGTATGCATGTCCCAATCATTAATACACAAAGAATGAATGGTTAGGGAGCTAGGCCTGCTTCAAGCCAATAAGACCAAAAAATGGCCTTTTTCAGTGCAAAAGGGAGTTCAACTAGCATATCCACCAATAAAACTATTTAGTAATGCAAAACACGCATCAATAGGAAAGGGAAGCAAAGGAAGAGCTCAGTAAGAAGAGGCGCGAGAAAAGAAAATTGACCAAAAAGAGCAAAAAAGACTGCTGTTGCTGGGAATCGAACTGCACCACCTGCAAATGCGGTCCATATACGGCGTATATGCTGTTTAGACCGTACATACGGCGCATATATACGGTCGGCCAAAACCCATGTACGGTCATACGGATACAGATACTGTCGAAAATTCCATATACGGATACGGTTATACGGTGTATCCAGACACGCCGTATTATCGTATGTACGGTTCTGGCCAACCCTATTATATACGATGTACGGTTCTGGCCAACCCTACACATACACTCAAACACGCACACAGGGACCAGGACTGGTCCTGTCTGCGCTCATCGCTCGACCTGAGCTGTGTGCGCGTTTGGAAGGCTCTCTCAGCGACCTTGGGCCCAAGTTAGGCTCTGTGGCGGTGCTGCTGCGCACTTTGGTGCTGCCAGCCATGCCGTGGCTGTCTGTGGAGGCAGGGGACAGGGTCCAGGTGGGTATGTGGGTGTGTGTGTGGGGGGCTAGGTGGAGGTAGGTGGATGCTTAGGTGTGTGTGGGGGTGTGTGAGGGGGGGGGGAGGGGGGTGCTTGAGTGTGTGTGGGTGTGTGGGTGGGTGGGTGTGGGTCGGGTGTGGGTGTGGGTGTGGGTGTGGGTGTGGGTGTGGGTGTGGGTGTGGGTGTGGGGGCGTGGGCGTGGGCGTGGGTGTGGGTGGGTGATTGGATGGCATTTTGTTAGTGTGAATGTGACTGGACTGATGCACACGAGTTAGTTGCTGTTGTATTTGGGATTTTTTGGACGTCTGTGAGTGTTTGCAAACCTGAGCGCACGTAAATTACCGTACATGCACACACACACACACACACACACACACACACACACACATTACTGACACACGCAAGCATAGGCAACACACGCAAGCATAGGCGTGCACATACACGCTCTTTTATAACAACAAACTCTTGCATCCAGGTTGAGATAGCCGAGTCTTGCAGTGCTGCTGCTGCAGTTGCTAGATCGCTGTGGGAGCTGAGCTCCCTGCTGCCCACAGGTACTGTTGATGGGCCTGGCATTTGTGTGTCTGTGATGTAGGCAAAGTTGATGGGCCTGGCATTTGTGTGTCTGTGATGTGGTTACAGTTGATGAGTCTGGCATTTGTGTGTCTGTGGTGTAGGTACAGTTGATGGGCCCGGCATTTGTGTGTCTGTGATGTAGGTACAGTTGATGGGCCTGGCATTTGTGTGTCTGTGATGTAGGTAAAGTTGACAGGCCCGGCATTTGTGTGTCTGTGATGTAGGTAAAGTTGACAGGCCCGGCATTTGTGTGTCTGTGATATGGGTACAGTTGATGGGCCTGGCATTTGTATGTCTGTGATTTAGGTACAGTTGATGGGCCTGGCATTTGTGTGTCTGTGATGTTGTGACGTTGCTGCTATAGCAGTCCAGTCCAGGATTATGCACCTAGGTCACTGCAGGCAGAGTCAGATGCGGTTAAAATTTGCAATTAGGTTGCAGTTAAGCGTACAAATGATGTGTGTTAGAAGTGGCACCCTGGCACCTTCTAGGCCTTTAGGCCAACCACAGGGTCAGTCAGGGTCAGACTAAACATGGAGGTGTTATGTCTAGGGTTGGCTAGAACCATATATATACGGTGTATATACGGTATTTCCGGCAGGGAAATCACCATACATACGGTCATATACGGTGTTTATATACGGTTCTGGCCAACCCTTGATATGTTGGGTGGAATGGCAATTCACGACCGGCCTCTTAATCTTACTGCAATGCCAGGTACACACTATTTTTCATCAGGTACATACTGTTCCTAATACTTATACTACTCGCAAGCTGCCACTCCTCACCCCTCACTCCTCACCCTTTGCTGTCGGCCAACCTCATGTGTGTGTGTGTGTGTGTTTGTGTGTGTGTGTGTGTTTGTACATACAACTATTGTCACACAGTGTCAAAGGCACATGCTTGAACGAGCTGGCATCTGCAGCATCATTCAATACAGGGGTGGACCCTATGTCAAGGTCTGATGTTTGCTCAAGCTGGCATCTGCAGCATCATTTAAGGAAGGGGCTGACCCGGGGGAGGAAAGCCTAGGGTGTAGGGGTTGAAGGGGGGCTACCCCTCTTAAAAGGCCTAACCCTTCAAACCCAGTAGCTAAGCGAAGACACTCATCCTACCAGGAAATGTAACTGCGAGGCTCCTGGATGTCTGACTCGTCTGCTGACCATTGGCATGATCTCAACTGTTTGTCAGGGCGACAGTGTGTCAGGGGTCTTGCATTTTGAGACAGCGCTCAGTGCCAACGCCCTCTGCTTTGTTGTACCCATGGTTTTGCCTGCTGCAATCTTGATCACAACCCAAGTACACGCACACAAACACACACACATACACACAAGCACGTGTTTGTTGGAACCCACGGTTTTACCTGCTGCACTCTTGATCACAACCCAAGTACACACACACAAACACACACACACACAAACGCACACACACGTACACACAAGCACGCGTTTGTTGGAACCCTTCATGCAGGGGGTGCAGCTACAGGATCAGGGTCACAGGGGGCGCTTGCTCTAGCCCAGCGTGGGGATGAAGTGGCGTCTGGGAGAGACAGCTGGCTGTGGGCTGCGGTGAATGCAGGGTATGATACAAACATTGGATGCCATGTGTGTGAGTGTATGTGTGTGTGTGTGCTGAGGTCAAGTCTGGGAGAGAGCTGGCTGTGGGCTGCGGTGAATGCAGGGTATGATACAAACATTGGATGCCATGTGTGTGAGTGTATGTGTGTGTGTGTGTGTGAGTGTGTGTGTGTGCTGAGGTCAAGTCTGGGAGAGACAGCTGACTGTGGGCTGCTGTGTGGATGCAGGGTATGATGTATACATTGGATGCCATGTGTGTGAGTGTCTGTGTGTGTGTGCGCTGCTGAAGTCAACTCTGGTAGGGACAGCTGGCTGCGGGCTGCTGCATGGTCGCAGGACCTACATGTCAGACACCTCCTCTGTTACATTTGCCATGTGAGTTTCATACCAGGTGCTGCGGTGGCCTTGCCGCATATGTAGGTTTGGCCAGAACCACATATGTACGATGCATACACGGTGTTTTAGGCAGGGAAATCACCAAGTATGCGGTCGTATACGGCGTATGTTTACATATGGGTGTTTCAGGCCAACTCCAAGCATATATATATTTGAACAGGGACAACGTTGCAATTCCCCTGTTGCCCACGTTGTAAATGTTGCGTGCCACAAACTGCGCAAAGCAGGATCATCCTGTGCGGAAGTGGTGGTGGTTCTGCATTGCATTTGTGTAGATGAAGGCAGAAGCTACCCACTGCAAGAGTTGCGTGCCACAAACTGCGCAAAGCAGGATCATCCAGTGCGGAAGTGTGTGTGTGTGTGTGTGCATGTGTGTCGATGAAGGCAGTAGACACACATTAAACATGTCACACAGCAACATTTCCAAGTTAATTTATTGTGCACGGTGGCTCTACGAGCTGTTCGTGCGTTCTACAAGGGCTGCACTCAAGTTCTACTATTTAAACTCTACAATTCAAATCCTACAAGCTGTTCGTGCGTTTCACAAGGCCTGCACTCACGTTCTACTATTTAAATTCTACTTTTTAAATTCTACCAGCTGTCGTGCGTTTCACAAGGGCTGCATTCAAATTCTACTATTCAAATCATGCTATTTAAATTCTATAAGCTGTTCGTGCGTTTCACAAGGGCTGCATTCAAATTCTACTATTCAAATCATGCTATTCAAATTCTATAAAGCTTTTTGTGCGTTTCACATGGGCTGCATTCAAACTCAGGCAATGCGACCACTCACGTAATTGAACCTCTCTCACTCCCTTTGTCCTCACTCACTGTGAATGTGAACCTATCTCACTCCCTTTGTCCTCACTGTAAATCTGAACCCTCTCAATCCTTTTGTCCTCGCTCACTGTACATTTGAACCTCTCTCACTCCCTTGGTTCTCGCTGTAAACGTTGTGCAGCAATCGAACCTCTCTCACTCCCTTGGTCCTCACTCACTGTAAATGTCAACCTATCTCACTCCCTTTGTCCTCTCACTCCCTTAATCCTCACTGTAAATGTGAACCTATCTCACTCCCTTTGTCCTCTCTGTAAATGTTGTGCAGCAACAACGAACGAGAGAGCAAGCCAGCCGGCAGCGGTGGCCCTGTAAGCACGTGTGGTGTTGACGTGGACGGCTTGCTGGCTGCTGCGCTGCCGCTGCTGTCGAGGCCCGGAGATGCAGGTTGTCTTTTGGTGCTGATGACTGATGATTCATGAGTGTGGACTGATGACTAGGTTTGGCCATGACCATATAGAACGGTGTATATACGGCATTCTTGGCGGGGAAATCACCAAATATACGGTAAGATGCGGTGATATACAAAGGTTCTGACCCACCCTAGTAATGACCGAATGAAGTAGGGATGACGACAGGATGATGAAATGACAAGAAACGGTGGCGGTGAAATGATGGAGAAATGATAACGATGACGAGAAAGTAGCAGTAGTAAGAGATGGTAATAGTGCACTCGCCTTTTTACTACCCACTTGTTGGGAGAGTCGTTTTCAATTGCCACTCAAGAAAACTATATTGCTGCTTCAAACAAGCAGGAAATACAAATTGTAAGTACACACACACACAATGCTTGAATGAGCGCGCGTACACACAAACATTGCATTGCAGGCGTGGGAGGCAAAGGGTCAGGCAAGCCAAAACGGCAGCAGCTGTGGGGGGGGGCTGCAGGCCGACCAATGGGAACGGCCTACCAGCAGCTGCAGGAATGCGTGGGCATGTGAGTGTGATGAGCTGCAGGAGTGCGTGGGCATGTGAGGGTGATAAGCTGCAGGAGTGCGTGGGCATGTGAGTGTGATGAGCTGCAGGAGTGAGTGGGCATGTGAGTGTGATAAGCTGCAGGAGTGCGTGGGAATGTGAGTGTGATAGGGTCCTGGTTGGATTGGCATTGTATATTGTTTTTTGTGTGTGCTGTGTGTGTGAGTGATTGCATGTGTGTGTTTTCGTGTGTATGTGTGCGTGTGCTTGCGTGTAATTGTGTGTGTGTGCGCGTGCGTGTGCTTGTGTATGTGTGTGTTTGTGTGAGGGCTTGTCATTGTGAAGGCTAAGAATAACAACTTACAACACCAGCTGCTGCAGAGCGCCCTCACAGCTATTCAACTCTTAAGCAGTTTAGGAGCGCGTGCTAATACGTTGAGAGTTGAGAAGGCTGTTTTATATATTAGTAACGTCTTTTGTCATTGCTTGTTTTTCCTTCTAGGGGTACTGTGCAAGTTGGGCTGGTTTACCTGTACTCTAAGCAAGGCTAATGTATGTATGGCAGTCCAAGGTGGAGGAGGGGAGTTGTGTGAGAGTTAGATGGATAAGTCTAATGTATGTATGGACGTTCAAGGTGGCCGTTGTGTGAGATTTAAGGTGGCCGTTGTGTGGCCGTTCAAGGTGGCCGTTGTGTGAGAGTTAGATGGATAAGGCTAATGTATGTATGGCCGTTCAAGGTGGAGAAGGGGAGTTGTGTGAGAGTTAGATGGATAAGTCCACAAGTCGTGGGGGTCGACCAGGTGTATGAGTATGCATGGATTGGGGGTGCTGGATATGGCAGAGAACGTATTTGTTTCTCCATCTGCCTCAAACTTTAAATCTCATTCTCCACATGCCTCACATATAAGGGGCACACAAGTTGTGCACGAACGACACTCCAGTCGTTGCCTCTAGGGACGTGGATGACTCAAAAGTTATGCACAAACGACACACCAGTCGTTGCCTCTAGGGACATGGATGACTCAAACGTTTTGCACAAACGACACTCCAGTCGTTGCCTCTAGGGACATGGATGACCCAAAAGTTTTGCACGAACGACACTCCAGTCGTTGCCTCTAGGGACGTGGATGACCCAAAAGTTTTGCACGAACGACACTCCAGTCGTTGCCTCTAGGGACATGGATGACCCAAAAGTTTTGCACGAACGACACTCTAGTCGTTGCCTCTAGGGACATGGTTGACCCAAAAGTTTTGCACGAACAACACTCCAGTCGTTGCCTCTAGGGACATGGATGACCCAAAAGTTATGCACGAACGACACTCCAGTCGTTGCCTCTAGGGACATGGATGACCCAAAAGATTTGCACAAACGACACACCAGTCGTTGCCTCTAGGGACATGGATGACCCAAAAGTTTTGCACGAACGACACTCCAGTCGTTGCCTCTAGGGACATGGATGACCCAAAAGTTTTGCACAAACGACACACCAGTCGTTGCCTCTAGGGACATGGATGACCCAAAAGTTTTGCACAAACGACACACCAGTCGTTGCCTCTAGGGACATGGATGGAGCATGGATAACCCATGTATAGCCTGAGCTAAAGGGGTTAAAGCCTAAACCCCTGAACCCATGCATAGACTGAGCTAGCTCCAGTGCAGTCATCCTCCCCTTTACACAAAAACCTTTGTCCACAGTCCCTTGAGGGCCATGCTCCAAGCCACGGCTGCAGGATAAACCCACGCATCTGGCACAGGTTACAACACACACATACACTCCACACACACACACACATGTACACACACACACACTCACACACACACGCACACATACACACACATAAACAACACACACAACACACACACACACACAGACACACACACATACCAACAACACTTGCACGCACACACACACACACACACACACTCACTCACTCACTCACACACACACTCACACACACACACACACGCACACACGCACACACACACACACACATTTCAACATTAATTTACCCACAGTCCCTTGAGAGCCGTGCTTCAATCCACAGCAGCACGCCAGAGCCTGCTCGAGTCCGAGCTCCATTTCTGCTGCAGGGCCACAGCGCTACAGGTGTGCATGCAGAGCAGTCTTATCAGATGGACATCAAGATGCATAGAAACTCACATTATGATATGGTGATGCATTTCCAGCCTGACTAACTTCAGGATCCATTTCTGCTGCAGAGCTACAGCGCTACAGGTGCGCATGCAGATCAGTCTTGTCAGATGGACATCAAGATGCATAGAAACTTACACATTATGATCTGGTGATGCATAGAAACTCACATTATGATCTGGAGATGCATATAAATTCACATTGATCTGGTGATGCATAGAAACTCACGTTATGATCTGGTGATGCATAGAAACTCACATTATGATCTGGTGATGCATAGAAACTCACTTATGATCTGGTGATGCATTGCCAGCCTGACTAGCTTCAGGATCCTTATTTGCTGCAGAGCTACTACAGGTGTGGATGCAGAGTAGTTTTCCAGCTGGGTATCAGACTGTGATGAAACTTGCATACGAGATCTGAAGCTTACATTGTGAGATCTGAAGCTGCGCTCTTGATCCCAGTACAAATTGCGCTCCATCTTTGCTGCATAGAGCCACAGCGCTACAGGTGCGCATGCAGAGGCGTGGGAAGATATCTACGCGTGTGATAAAAGCCACTAAACCCAATAAAAATCAGAAGTACATCCATGACCCTTTGCGCCCGAGCTCCCTTTTCTGCTTCAGTGCAAAGTTGTCAACCCCGCATCATGTACACACGTGCAAGGCACAGTGAGCGTGTGACGTTAAGTGTCTCTCAGTGGCCTCAATGAGCTCTGCCTTGCCTGATGCTTTTATGTACCACATGGGTGTGCATGGAGCTGGCACAAGCAATTGGCATGAGTCCTCCGGCTTAGGTGCTGCGTTGCACAACTGTCGTACATGCACTCCACCAATGCTCTCTCTCTCTCTCATATCTCTCTCTCTCATCTCTCTCTCTCATCTCTCTCTCTCTCTGTCTCTCTCTCTCTCTCTCATCTCTCTCTCTCTCT
>Ga0307942_1003120_pt1 | contig 13430 bp, 11 predicted proteins | sample OrgLakmetagen175_FD_201846 | JGI IMG/M metagenome (GOLD analysis project Ga0307942, IMG submission 201846) | Saline water microbial communities from Organic Lake, Antarctica - #175 | ecosystem: Environmental > Aquatic > Non-marine Saline and Alkaline > Saline | place: Antarctica: Organic Lake...
CTGTAAAAAACCCCTCTTACCTATGAGTCGTGATCAATTTAAAGATGCAGCACATGCTCACCTTCTCAACCTGCCCTTGCAATTGATAATAAGCACCATCTCCACCTATACCACACAATTATAGTCTCTCTTATACTTAAAGAGGTACAGAGGTTACAGAGGTCACAGATCAAGCCATCAGTCATAAAGTGTGACTGCTAGGCTGCATATGGGCATGTGTTATCACTGTTGAAATGTGAGGAGTGGTTGTTGTAGCACCACAGACTTGTAGCACCTACAAAAAAACTCTTTCAAACTTACCAAGACCCATCCCATCCATCAGTATAGAGCCGGTGTAGCCACCATCCTTAAGTCCTGCCAGGCAATAGAACATGAAGGCCACGCCGTCACGTTGATGGGGCCGCAGCTTGGCTGTCATGCGCTTCTCCACATACACAGCCTGAAGGCCCAAAATACACACAGAGCATGCTCCAGTAATTACGTCAGTACCGGACATAAAAGCCACACCGTCAAGTAGGTGGGGCCACAGCTTGGCTGTCATGTGCTTTTCCACAGACACCTGCACCCCAAAGGTGCACAAACATGCTCCGGCTTTCACGTCAGTACTGTACAAAGGTGCACAAACATGCCCCGGTTTTCACATCAGTACTGAACAAGAAGGCCACAGCTAAACTACATAAACCATCCACTTAACCTCTACTCGTCCTGCCTCAGCCAGCAGCCAGATCAACTTGATTGGGTGCTGAAGTTCACTCACATTCTGTACTTGGGAATTCAGTAGCAAACTAAGACGCAGGTGTAGTTGCAGCTGTAAACAGCTGAGGCCTGAAACGGAATATAAATGCAGCGAATTGGTCTGCCGCAACCGTTCTCCCTATCTTGGACCGGGATGTAACAATGCAGGACTTTGTTATCTGCACGATCCTGGAGCCACACACACACACACACACACACACACACACACACACACACACACACACACAGGGGTTATGTCACCTTGTTGTTTGCACGTCTTTCCTCGTCCTGATCAGTGGCTGGATTGTACAGGAGTAAGGGAACCACCTGCATGAGCACATTCAGCTTGAAAAGCGTTCCGACGCACGTAGCACATTCAGCTTGAAAAGCTTTCCGGCACACGTAGCACATAGACGGTTGAGGTGGATGGTGCCAAGGCTCAAGCGCACAATGAGATCAGAGCTGCACTGGTAGCATGGTATTTATCGAACAGTAGTGGCTGCAAGAGGGCAAACATGCGCTTGTTCGCCTTACCTCTTCCTCCTCGACGTCTGCGTTGGCATCAATTTTGACCACGTTCGTGACGCTAGCAAAGAGCTTGTTGATCATCTGCGCGTAGTTCTTGCGTGGGCCTAGGGTGGCTGTCTTTGAACGCTCTGAGGGCTGAAAGTTGGTCATGGGCACCTAAAGGGGACGCGCAACAGCGAGAGTGAAGCTTTGACACGCGTTTATGTAAAAGAACACGCAACCCTGAGTGTATGGATCGCCCAGCATCCCTCCTTTTACTTATGCAAGTGCTTTTGAATGTTCTTCTCAGTTAATTCTACGTGATGTGTGGTTTGGTTTCTAGAAACAGGGTACTCAGTTCTAAAAAACAAAAGGCAGGTGACACAGATAGCAGCAGCCATCTCAAAAACCTTTAGAAATCTGTGGTAGCTGCACATAATCTCAATTGCAATTATGCAAATGCCATTGGCCGTCTGCAACCGTCAAGCCACGCCGAATTGATCATCAGCTACTTCACTATGCACCTTGAAGGGCTGGGTGAGCTTGTTGCCTGAGAGGTGGGCCAAGGGCTTGCGCAGAAGAGGCGGTGGACCAGATGATTTTTTGAGGAAGCCCCCAGAAGTTTTGTGCAAGGAGGGTGGCTTGTTTTCCTTACATCCGTCTGGTGCTGCTGGGCGGCCTCTATTTCCAAGCACGGGTGTGCGCCCTGGACCTCCTGCTGCTGTTTTGGGGAAGGGCTTTTTGTCGGTCTTTGTTGAGGAGGGAGGCCGCACGGCTTGCTGCTGGCTGGCAGCGCTGCCGCCGCCTCCTCCGAGCTGCGTTAGCACCTGCTGCACGTGTTCGTTCAAAGCACGAGTGAGCTTGCATTTCAAGATGGGTGCAACATAGCTATATGTGCGCTCAATTTCATTGAGTGCTGTCTGCCCTCTATTCCATGACGGCGCTGCAGTCAGCTGGCCAGCAGGTGCGTGCAATCCTTGCAGTACAAAATCAGCTCCACAGCTGTCACACACTAGCTCCGATCGCGTGCCTGCGCAGCGCGATCCTCCGGTGTGCTGAGCTTGTTTTTTTTCCTGGATGGCGTCCCATTATTGTTGCTAGTGCTGTCGGAGTCCTGCATGTTCAATGCAGCAGGACTGCTCTCTCAGATGCATATCACACATGCTCAGTGTAGCTCCAAAATTCCCAAGATGCATAGCATAAAACGTGCCTGCAACTCCACAGACTCATCATCCATGTGCTCATCATCGTCAGGAAGTCCTTCCATCGGGCTGTTTTAGTGATGCGTATAAATAATAAATCATGGTCAGAGGACGAGTGGGCTGAAATATGCTACGTGCTATGTGTGCGGGGTTTTGTCTCGCTCTGACGAAAATTCGTACAATTTGGTAGTGATTTTCTAAAAATATTTGGTCAGGTGTTCACTTCTCTATGCTTGCATATCTTTGAGTTCTCTACATAAATAGGTGGGATGTCAGGATTCATGGACCCGAGAGTGGTGCAGGCCCTGGCCCTAACCAGCTTGGGGGCAGGTAAAAGCCCTCCTCCCACGCCTGAAAGACGCTCGAACGCGTGCATCGCATACGCAAAAGCACACGCACGCACCGCACATCCACATGCATACGCTTATGCACATGCACACGCACACACGCACGCACACACTCACACACACACTCAATCACACACACACACACACACACACACACACACACACTCACACACACACACACACACACACACACACACACACACTCGCACTCTCACACACATGCACATAAACATACACACACACACGCATACACACACATGCGCACTCACGCACGCAACATACACATACATATACATACATACACATACACACAGACATGCATGCAAACAAATACACGCACACTCCCCTCGTGCAGCTGGCACCGCGCTCGGTGGATTGTTGGTGGTCATCCAGCCGAAGCTGGACTCTAGGAAGCTAGGTATGCCTGAGCACCACGTTTGAGACCCTCTTTCAAGGCTGTGATATTCTATGTCTGGCATGTTAACTCTTTTGACCTGATCCCCATGCCTGCTTGCTTCCTCAGGACTTATGCAAGGCCTTGCTGCAGGCTTGATGCTCTCCATTAGCTTCTTTGACCTCATGCCCGAGTCTGTTGAGGCAGTGGGCAAAAGGACGGCCAGCCTTTGTTTCTTCTTGGGTGAGTCCTTTGTACTAAGGACCAGCACGTGGTTGACCGTCTGTGGGGTGTGCCAAGACCATCACTGACCATGCATTTAGGAAAAGTTCCCAAAAAGTAATGCTCACACCAGTGAAAGCCCCCGCCAAATTAGTCAAGAACACTACAAGAGACAGACGCTCATTGCCGTGGTTGTAACAGGAGAGAAGAATGGTTACAGACATATAAATGTGTAAGAAAGATCAAAGAAATGTATGGAAAACAAATCAATGCCGCTCTTGTTTCTCTGTTGTCCTCGGACTTTGTAACACCGTGACCCTCACACCTTGCTCTTAGTCCAAGCTTAGTTTATTTCAGTAAGAAACAGCCCGTCTAGTGCGTCTTATTCACACCTTGCTTTTAGTCCAAGCTTAGTTTATCTCAGTAAGAAGCAGCCCGTCTAGTGCGTCTTATTCACACCTTGCTCTTAGTCCAAGCTTAGTTTATCTAAGTAAGAAACAGCCCGTCTAGTGCGTCTTATTCACACCTTGCTCTTAGTCCAAGCTTAGTTTATCTCAGTAAGAAACAGCCCGTCTAGTGCGTCTTATTCACACCTTGCTCCTAGTCCAAGCTTAGTTTATCTCAGTAAGAAACAGCCCGTCTAGTGCGTCTTATGCTGCAAACGACGTATAACCGAAAAAGTTGCTTCAAACGCTTCTTCCGTTCACATGTCCCCCCTGCACACGCACACGCTCGATTCATACTCACACTCAGGGGTGGCCTTCTTTGCGGTGATCGTGGCAGTGCTCCCAGAGCCTGACGCATCTCGCCTCCTTTTAGATGACGGCCTAGGAGAGAGTGAGCCAGTGGGACCCTGCAGCAAGAAAGACGATCTATTAGAAGGCAGCAATGGGGCAGCGACCCCCAGAAGGTCCTCTCGCAACAAAACATCCGCATCGCAATTTCCGGAGCCTGCTTCAAACGCATCAGACAGCAGGTTTGTGGAATGCTGCATGCTGTAAGGTCTCTTCATGTATCTCCTGCAGCAGGGTGCGAGGGCCGACACTGACGTTTTATTATTGCCTGCAATGTACCAGCAATGTACGCTATTTATGAGGAACAAAGACAGGGTCAGCAATTCCTAATACCTAATACACATGCGTGTCCCCTACTGACTCACCCCAACAAAAGCTCCCTCTCCTCTTGTGCGGCCCCTGTTCTGCAGAGCCGTGGTTTCTAAACAAGAAAGGCAGCATGCCCTTTTGGCCCGTAGGAAAGTCCTTCTCAGCGGCCTGATTACTGCCTTGGGCATTGCACTGCGTGAGTGGTCTGTGTGTCTGTAGCTGTGTGGGTGTGGGTGTGGCTGTGTGAGTGTGGGTGTGGGTGTGGAGGTGTGGGTGTGCGGTATGGATGTGTACATTTGTGTAACTTGAGCAGCCGAGGTCCTGTTTGTCACATAAGGTCCTTCATGTGTGAGTGTACAAGGACACTTGCTGCTTTTTAAATTGAAATAAGGCTCGTGGAACTTCCCAAGGGCAATTCCACCATGTGAGTAGGATTGGCCAGAACCATGAGATGTACCGTATCTGACTATATCTATTTGAGGTCTCCTCGCCACATTCTAGAAATCGTCAAGGTTTGAAGTTGTCCTGACACTTGTTTGTTATGTGCTCTTCTGCTCGCCAATTTTGCTGTATAATTTTGGTGTGCGTAGCTTGCCTTTTGCTAACAATTGCATGATGGAGGATGTCTTTTATTGTTGTACGTCGACAAGTTAAGAGTATCATGTAATCATACATCCACCGTTTATGGCAGTACCGTACGTTCCCAGTCAGAATTTTCTGGATAGAAACGATGGGTTCTGGCCAAGCAACGGTCAAACTGATCTAATCAAATTCCAAGCTTGTGTCAAGACAATGGGCAGGGCAGTGCTTCAAACCTGAGCTTTGAGCTCTCCCCTTCTTACATTGCTTTGCAGGGCAGTGCTTCAAACCTGAGCTTTAAGCTCTCCTCTTCTTACATTGCTTTGCAGACAACTTTCCAGAGGGTGTGGCTGTGTTTCTGGCATCCGTCAAGAGCAGCAAAATTGGGTTGAGGTGAGGAACCAAGAACCTGTCGTGAAACGTACAGAGTCAAGCCTTGTTAGGAAGATTGGGGCTAGGTGTGGCTGTATTTCTGGCATCCGTCAAGAGCAGCAAATTTGGGCTGAGGTGAGGAGCAAAGAACCTGTCGTGAAACGTACAGAGTCAAGACTTGTTAGTAAGATTGGGGCTAGGTGTGGCTGTGTTTCTGGCATCCGTCAAGAGCAGCACCGTCATTATGACATTGTGATTATAGCTATGACATGCATTGAATAAGCAAACACCCTCCACCCCCCTACCTCCTTCCCCACCTCGGACCCTTGTTCTTGGGCTGAGGTGAGGAGCAAAGAACCTGTCGTAAAATTGGGCTGAGGTGAGAAACCAAGGACCTGTCGTAAAACGTACAGAGTCAAGCCTTGCTAGGAAGAATAATGCAAGGCTTGCTGAATGGAAAAGCCCAATTACTTTGATGCAGTTTGGGAGAGTTGCTTTACGCTTGTCAACCATCAATCAAGCATGGTATGTAAATGTAAAATACAAGGAAAGTCTAGGGACGCTGGCCCCTCCACTTAATTCCTTGTGTCCCTTCATTACTTCCAGCACAGTTATAAGAAGCCGCATGCCAAAAGACGTGCATAACTCAGAGTTATGACTCCAAGTAGAGCTCGCCTAGATGTTACCTTCCAAGTATATGATCCATGCTTCATGGCCACACTGCACACACAGTTTGGCCATTGCCATAGCACTTCACAACATCCCAGAAGGCGTGGCTGTGGCGCTCCCCGTCTACTTTGCCACAGGTGAGAGGTGGCACGCGCAGTCATGGTGCAGGGTGTGTGTGACAGTTGGCATAAATCAAATGGCTGTGCACATTTAACTTTGGCACTCCCTGCCTAAATGGCCACAGGTAAGGAGGAGGTGGCACTTGCTGTTTTGGTGCAGGGTGTGACAAATAGCATAAATTGAATGGCTGTGCACATCAACTTTGGCACTCCCTGCCTAAATGGCCACAGGTAAGGAGGAGGTGGCACTTGCTGTTTTGGTGCAGGGTGTGACAAATAGCATAAATTGAATGGCTGTGCACATCAAATTTGGCGCTCCCTGCCTAAATGGCCACAGGTAAGGAGGAGGTGGCACATGCTGTTTTGGTGCAGGGTGCGACAAATAGCATAAATTGAATGGTTGTGCACATCAACTTTGGCACTCCTTGGCTACATTGCCGCAGCTAAGGAGGAGGTGGCGCTTGCTGTTTTGGTGCAGGGTGTGTGTGTGGTAGCATAAATTGTGCACATCAACGTTGGCACTCCCTGTCTACATTGCCGCAGGTAAGAGGTGGCACGTGCAGTTATGGAGTAGGCTGAATTAGGCCAAAACTGTACCTACACATCATACCTACACAGATGAAATTCTGCCAGGAAGTGATTAACCTGACTGCAAGTTCAGAATCCCCTGCCAAGTTTGCTCACAGCAGTGGTGCTGGCAAGGACTTTGGTTCACTTGAGCTGTGTCACTTGTGCTCCTGAAACTTGTTTAAATGTCGCAGCTGTACTGACTTGCATAAAATCGTCTGATGTATACCGTTGAATTCTCCTTTCCTTTTCGTGGTGGAAAAGCCGAACGATACTCGGCACTATCTCCCGTATTTAACGTGGGGAGCGATTTTCACTGCCTATGTATTTTCTCATGGCACTGGCGATTCCCAGGGTGACTCGCCACAGGTACAGAGGGCTAGGTAGTAGCTGGCCTAGGCTACTTGCTGCGTAGGGCACTCACAATAGTTTTCCTCCCCTCCTGAGACACGCGTGCACAGTATACTGAAGATTGCTATAGGCTGCTTGCTGTGTGTGGCACTTGCAGCAGCTCCTTTGCCCCTCCTGTACACGCACGCACACTGTGCAGTGCTCCTCAGCACAGAGAGGTTGAAGGGGGAAACTTGTGCTTCTCCTTACCACTTGTTGAGAGCTGATCATACCGATGCCTTGCATTCCTACAGCGGCTATTTCATCGATTACTCAATTACCCGAAAGCTACCTTGCATTCCTGCAGCAGCTCTCTCGTCACCAGTCCAACTACCTGTCTTCCCTTTTCTTGTGCAAAACCTCTGCCCTGCCGTTTAAACACTACACCAATTTCCGTCTGCCTATTTGATTCAGTAATTCCCCATGCGATCGCTAAATTTTTGCATGGTACACAGTCATTATCACCATGCAATGAAATACGCAGGCAGCCGGTGGCGCGGCTTCCAGCTGGCATTCATATCTGGCTTGGCCGAGCCTGCTGCTGTGTTGGTGCGTATCAAAACGGCACTACTGCAAGTTGATGCTGGTATCTGCCAGTAAGAACAGTCACCGGAAAGTCAATATTTTCAGGCTGTTCAGAACTGTGTGTACGACCTTCGCAGATGAATTAATCGAACTGTAGTCCTAAACAAAAGCAACATCTGTCCCACTCTCCTCAAAGACCACCTTCGCTGGGAAGGTTGCCAGGTCTAGCCACCCCCTAGCAAGAAGATGCAGCTGACCCTTGAAGACGTAAGCACGTATGGGTGGGAGAACTTTGCAACTCCAAATCATGCATCTTGATAATACCTTTTACACGCACTGCAACATTGGCATCGGAGCAGTATGACCAGATAACAAGGCGGCACATATGGACAGGCCGCTTGGGCTGCGAGCATCAGACAAGGCGCAATGATTTGCGTACGCAATAGAAAGACGTGTGGCGGTTGTTAGTCATGTCGAGAAGCATGACTGTCAAGAAACTTGTCATCCCTCGATTGCTTGCCTTGGCTGGGAATTTGGGGTCGCAAGCAGGCTGATCTGATCAATAACCCGATCATCATTCTGAATAAAGCTGTTGTATCAAACTACACTTTTGTGCAGGTGCTGGGCGTCGTGTTTCGTGCGTTTTGGCTGGACCATTTCATCATTGACTGCTTGTTGGCTGCCGTGGGAGGCATCATGGCTTGGCTGGTGAGTGTTGTGCGCCTGCATTTTGTTGTCTGGCTGCGAAGCTCCCGCTTCACAACAAAATACTTCTGCACAATGCAGGCAGGATGGAGTTCATGTGGGATAATCACTTGTGATCGTTAGGATCTGATTACCGTACGTCCAAACAACAAAATACTTCTGCACAATGCAGGCAGGATGGAGTGCATGTGGAATATTCACTTGTAATTGTTAGGGTTTCATTACTATACGTCCACTGTACTCACCCCCCCCCCCAAATTTATTTTACAGGGAAACAGCACCCCCCCTAAATTGTTTATTTTACAGCAACAATCAGCATTCACCCCCCCTCAAAGGGGCTTTTGGAGGCCTGGGGGGTTGTGTGTGGCCTTCACTTCCCACAAAGTCAAGGAGGGAATGAAAGCGTAATATGACCAAGTTCAGGGCTGCAAGATTCAGTTGATAGCGTCCTGACAACTCGCGTGTTCACATTCCTCTATTTTATATCAAGCCCCACTGTGCGTCTGCCACCCTTCTCCCTCCTGCTGCTCCACCCTCTATTCAATCACTGCCGCTGTCACTCTCGCTGTTGCTGTCACTGCTGCTGCTGCTGCTGCTGCTGCTGCTGCACGCCTTGCTTGTGCTTGATTGGGCGCGAGCTGTTCGGGTGCTAGACCTGGTCTTGGGCACTGTCTGCAACACCTGCTCCTCTGTCAGCCTATCAGCAGCCTTAGCTTGCCGCACAGATGCCTACACTGCAGCCTGTGGTTGCACAGCATCCACGCCTGTATCCCACAACCCCTCCCCCCATCCTCTACACGCTGTGCTGGAAGGGGCTGCCCTTTGGGCACCTCGGCCCATTATTGTACTTCACTGCTTAAAATTAGTATAAACAAGCCGCTGGTCGCAAGCCCGCCAGGGTGTCACCAGCTGCAAACCCCAACGGTACAGTCCTTATTTTTAGGTTCGTGCAGCTCCACCCTATCTGATGTTAGATCTGAATTTAGCATGATGATGGATCTAAATTCAGCATCATGTTTAGCAATTCCGTTAAGCCAGGTCCGGCGGGACAACTTAATTCCGGGGCTCCTCAGCTCATCTCAGATCCGCTCCAGCAGCGAACTGGCCCATGTCAGAATTCTTAATACCTCAGGAGTACGCCTGCCATGGCGCGGGAACCCAACATGCAGCGTGCGGGCCGCAATTCACTGTTCACGCGTGGAGGACGCGCTGAGAAGTGCCCCGATGGCATAATTTATTGCATGGGCGCGTCTCTGACGATTGCTACATTATGATTCCACCACTCAAACCAAAAGCGCCTCACCTTAAACTTGCGGGTTGAAATAACGATTCATTTTGCACTTGGCTGAGATTGCTCCGGAGTTCTTTTGCTTCACATTTATTTGTCCAAGACGCATCCGCTCCTCTCCAGCCAGATTGAGCTTGCCTGCCTCAGCTCGCCAGCAATCAATTATAACAAACACGCAGCATACATCCTCAACATGTAAAACTCTAGCGCAGAAATCGGCATGCTTTCTCGACAAAGTACGCATAATAATAATGAAAGCAAATTGAAGGGATAAATTTCCTCCGTGGTTCTCTTGTTTTATCATTTTGCTTCAACTTTAGACAATAGCTTGTAACTTTCTGCTCGCTCGCCCTTAGAATTGCTTGCTTGCCCTGCACACACATTTTTTAGGTCACCTTAACTTGCTCACCCTGCCCCACCCACCCACCCCTTACCCTGCCTAAAAATGCTTAGCAGCATACACATTATATCTTGCTTGCTTGCCCTGCCCCACCCACACATCCTCCCTCTCCCTGCTGCAAAACAAATGCTCAGCGCACACACATTTTGTCGCTTCCCATATCACGGCTTGTCAGCTACCAAATAAATTTCACTACTGTCCCTCTAGAAATCTGAACCCCTCCCCCTGAAAATAAATATATAATTTACCACTGCTTCACAAGTAATCTGTCACCGACCCCACCGAATAACAATAGTTAGGGGCAGTGATATACTTGTATGTATGGTACAAGGATTTATTTGGCACACATACCATTAAAGCATTGCTTTTAAGAAAGATCAGCCTTATCGTCCCTCTCACTACGCACACGCACACGCAGGCACTGCACGAACTGCTTCCGCTGGCCATCGAACACGCAGGTCGGCAAGCGGCTGTGATGTCTTTGTTCATAGGAATGGGCATCATGTCCGCAAACCTGTTGATTTTAGAAATATGGATGGGAGATATGCATTGATCGGACGTGTTTTAACAGTTGCAAATCATTGTTGAAGAACCGAGTTCGATGGTTGGGAACATCATCCTGCGCGTGCAGCTTGTTTAAAAAAATCGATTAGTTTTGAACTGCTCGACGGAAAGTCAAGAAAAAAAGATCCGGGCCGCGCTATCATGTTTTTTGATTGTTTAAATCGTTCACAAAAATGATGTTGAAACAGCAGCTAAGCCGCAGCCAATGCTCTGGTGCGCATCCATCCGCGCGGACCCATCCCGTAGCAGCAGCAGTTCAATGCAGAGCGCAGCATTCGCAAAATGTCGAGCCTGCTCAGCGTGCGTTCACAGCCGCACCGTTCCTAGTTGCAAGCCTGGTTGCCAGTCAGGCGCTTTTTCCCATCAGCCCTGCCAGGGCGGAAATGATGGTGTCTGCACCTGAACCCGCATCTGCCAGCTATGCATACACAGATGAAGAGGACGTGAGGCGTCAGGTAAGGATGCATTGATTTGCCAAGAGTGCACTTCCTCATATGACGCATGTAGCTGTAATACACACACACACGCACACACACACATACACACACACACACACACACGCACGCACACACACAGACACACAGACAAATGTAAACACAACACACACACACACACACACACACTCGCACACACACACGCACACACACACACACACACACACACACACACACACACACACACACACACACGCACGCACACACACACACAGACACACTTGTATACACAAAACACATACACACACAAACACTCACACTTACGCGCACACCCACACATACTCTCACACGCGCGCGCACACACACACACATACCCACTCGTGCACAAACAAGCATGTACATACACAGAAACGAGCACAAGCATACACACACAGATACAAACACACAATAACGCACACACACAACCACACACAACCACAAAAACACGCACGCGCACACATACACAACATACACACAGAAACACACGGACACACATGCATATACAAACACAGAAATACACACTCAAAAGCAGAAATACAAATGCGCATACACACACAACATGCACACACGCATACATGCACACACAAGCACTTGCACATACAAGCGCAACTCGTTCACACACATGCACATACAAGGATGCACGGCACACACGCACTCATGTACATTGCGCTACAGGAGTCCCGTTACGATGAGAACTTAATGACCCCAGAATTGAAAGAGTTAGTTGAGGTGCTGCAAACCAAGGGTAGCAACGTGAAGGCAGACGAACTGCAAGTGTTGAGGAAAAAGGTGTGTACATGTGTGCGTGTAGGGGGGGGTGGGAGGGGGTTGTATGTGTGCGTGTGTGTGCGTGCGTGTGTGTACTTGTGCGTGTGTTTGTGTGCATGAATCATGAGGCGTGAGAAAGTCAGTGTCAGTTCATCACTGTGTCTGTAATTTGCTGGACTGCCAGGCACCAGTGTCTGTAATTTGCTTGTGTCAGGTGCCTGTGTCTGTAAATTGTTGAATTTCCAAATAAAGTCGCAACTGACGCGGCTGACTTCTACGTGCTTACATTTTACATCAGAAATGTGTCATACGGCGTATCCGTTTAGTATGCAACCTTCGTATGTTACCGTATCAGACGTCTATAAGTCCGTACGACACATCACCCATGTACAATAAACCTTCTCGATGTGACGCACCCACCTGCTCACGCTCTTCATGATGCACGTGCGCACTCTCTTCATGATGCACGTGCTTACTCTTTTCATGATGCACGTGCGCACTCTTCTCAGGACGCACGTGCTCACTCTCTTCATGATGCACCTGCTCACTCTCTTCATGATGCACCTGCTCACTCTCTTCATGATGCACCTGCTCACTCTCTTCATGATGCACCTGCTCACTCTCTTCATGATGCACCTGCTCACTCTCTCCATGATGCACGTGCTCACTCTCTTCATGACGCACCTGCTCACTCTCTTCATGATGCACCTGCTCACTCTCTCCATGATGCACCTGCTCACTCTCTCCATGATGCACGTGCTCACTCTCTCCATGATGCACCTGCTCACTCTCTCCATGACGCAGGTTGGCTTCAGACGGTCCCCTGAAGGCAAAGTGTCGTTGCGCTCCCAAGAGGGGGCTTGGTTCACAGTTAGGGCGGACATGCAGGTGAGCACGAATCAGAATGTGTGCATTTATGTGTTGAGGGGTAGGGGTGAGGTTATAGGGAGCGGGAATGTCGTTTTGCACTTAATGCAGTGGTTCCGATGTGTGCTCGGAAGGCGTGTCAATGCTTGGCGACGAGTGTCATCGAAATAGGGTGGGGGGGGAAGGGGGCAATTCTCGTGTCTGGAGAGGGGGATTTTTGTGTAGTTCAGTTTTTTGAGCTAAGTTCTACACATAAAGATGCCAGGCCTTCTAACTTTACAGGAAAGGCAATGATGTCGTCAGATCACCAAGGGTTTCTTCTGAATGCATGCCTCTTCTCCTTTACATACACACAAGCGCACACATACGCACAAACACACACACACACAGACGCACACATACACATCCACGCACGCAACACACATACACACACACACACCCACAGACGCCGGGCTTTTTACTTCTACGGAATGAAGACAATGGCAGCGTTTGGTTCCTGCCACCTGATGAGTCAGGGCGCCTGCTGCAAATAGATTTGAGTGACGACATTGGTGAGTGGACCTCAAAACTTAGATGAAGGACAGATAAGGCAAGAGCTGGGTTAAACATTGTCCACTTGATGAGGCAGGGGGGG
>Ga0307942_1003121_pt1 | contig 13429 bp, 14 predicted proteins | sample OrgLakmetagen175_FD_201846 | JGI IMG/M metagenome (GOLD analysis project Ga0307942, IMG submission 201846) | Saline water microbial communities from Organic Lake, Antarctica - #175 | ecosystem: Environmental > Aquatic > Non-marine Saline and Alkaline > Saline | place: Antarctica: Organic Lake...
CACCACGACCACTCTTCCCTGCCATGAACAAAATTGATTGCCGCAGCAGTGATAATGGGGATAGCGTCAAAGAATTCTCATCGTCCAGCAAGTCGTAGGAGTCGTTAAAACGGATAGCCCAGAACATAACCAGCATCACCGAAGCGAGAAAGTACGTGGGTTTAATCGCAACATCTGGCGGAAATTGTCGTAAGGTAGCGGGGTCCCAAAAGTCAAGCGCAAAAAAGGCGCGTGTCAAACGTACGCCCCCAATCAATGACGGCTGCCCCGACAACGAGTCCCCAAGCCAGAGATACGACGTGCGCTCTCATGAAACTCAACAGGGTCGATGAAAAGGTCACAAAGGTGCGGGAGAGAAGGAAGTAAGAGTCAGTGGCAAGTTCAAAAGCGAGTGCCCCGCCGTGTACAAGCCAGGTTGTAGCCTCCTCCATCAGGGCTGTAGCGAGCCCACCAGCGAACAAGGCGACAGAGTCAAGAGTCTCAATCGTCAGGAGCGAGAAGAACCATGAGACAAGGGCCCTCTGGGCCGTGGGTCGAGAATTGCGCGCATAGCGCCTTGCAGGAAGCGACCTAGAATATAAGTATGCTAAAGAGAGAGTTGTGTTCTCCAAGGAATAAAAAGAATGGAGAAGGGATGCAGAAAACGGAGAAAAGCAGAAAGTGAGAACATCTCACTTGCTTTATGCTACACTTCAAGAACCTGAGTTCAAGTGTTTCACACTGAACTCATAAGTTCTCTGGCTCATGCCCTTGCGCTCTCTGCACACATGTTGACTTTCAAGGTCATCCCCAAATGTGATGCATCATAATGTTTTAAGTTGTCGCTTGATTGCATGTGGATTCAGAGTGCCTTGATTTGAGACGGTTATATGTCAGGCTCTTTTAAATGAATTGAATGGAGAGGCATGAAACAGAGAACACGAGCGAAAAGCATTGCAAGAATGTACAGAGTGTGCTTATTACTACAAGTCATTTTCCGTTTGCATCGTGAGATGCAGTAGGCGGGGGATATTTACCAAGGAACTAAAAGAAGGAGAAACAACAGAGAAACACAGATATAAAGCAAGAGTGATAAAATGACATATCACTTTTGCTGCACTGCAAGTACTGGAGTTCATTTGTTTCACACTGAACTCAACAATTGAATGGAAACTGGCGTTGAAATTCACTTCTTCTTGGCTGCTGCACCCTTCTTCTTTTTACTGACTAGGCCTTTGATGTCTGCATTCCCATATGAGGGGGTTCCATAGTAGTCGGCAGGGTAGGTGATCTGGAAAGTGGAGGGCCTCTTCTTCTTTTTTGGCGGGTCCTGTAATGGGCACGCCCACAAAAATACAGTGAAGATAACATTTTCTATCAGGCTGCTCACAAATAACTAGGCTGTTGTGTTAGCGAAGATCTTCCTGCACAATTACAACAAAGAAAAGCTGAACACTCTTGCTAAAATACCCCCACACTCACATGCGTACACACCCAAACAAATACGCATACAAACACACCTTGCCATCCTTCCCCCTTGCAGGTGCTGGCGTGCTTTTGGCACCACTGCTGCCTCCTTTCGTTTTGGCCTTCTCCTCCATGCTTGCCTCTGTAGCACGCACAGCCCAAGCAGGCATAGACTCCACTGGGGCCTGGGTAAGAAGGAGTGATGAAAATTGCATAGCATATAGCACATGGTATCCTTTATGCCTGCCTCTATAGCACGCACAGCCCAAGCAGGCATCAATAAGCTCCACTGGGGCCTGGGTAAAATGGAGGGATGAAAACCGTGTAGCACATAGTATCATCCATGCTTGCCTCCGTAGCACGCACAGAGCCCAGGCAGGCAGGCAGGCATAGACGCCGCTGGGGCCTGGGTAGTGATTAAGATGATCAGGTTAATACAAATAATAAACATGATTAATAATACACACTGTCTGTACACTTAGCCCGGTTGCAAGCGCAGCCTGCATGCAGGCAAACTCTTAGTGATACCCTAAGTGATACAACTGAGGTGCTGAAACGCAGATACATTAGTTTTCATCCAAACTTGCATCGGTGGCGCATGCACGCTCGCTGTACTTTGAACGCACTTTCACAAACTTACCTGTGACGGCCATGATGAAAGCATGCTGTGCTCTGAAACGCCACCAACAGCATCTTTCTTGTCAAGACAATACCCACCCGGTATAAAGAAATCACGTGCGTACTTTCTTCTTAGCTCATAGGCTCACAAGTCTCGGGACGTCTGGAAGTATATCATCCTGCTCATACAGGCCACCCAGTAAGCATATACCCACAGGTACGAGGTTACATTAACTCACTCACATCTTACTCAGGGACATCTGGAAGTATATCATTCTGCTCAATGCCACACAGGTACAAGATTACATTACCTCACTCACATCTTACTCAGGGACGTTTGGAAGTATATCATTCTGCTCAATGCCACACAGGTACAAGATTACATTACCTCACTTACATCGTACTCAGGGACATCTGGAAGTACATCATTCTGCTCAATGCCACACAGGTACAAGATTACATTACCTCACTCACATTACTCACATCACTCACATCACTCACATCACTCACATCAGTTACTCACGACACAACCAAGTGAAACAGGTGAGATGGAGATTTGCCGCTTGTGCGCAGATGTTACGCAGGTGAAAAATTGGCGAGTGCGCATTGAGCTCACCTGTGATGGCTGAGATGAAATTATGCTGCTCATGAATGCCTTGAGCGGAGAAGGAGGCTGTTTTAAACTGCCAGATGTGGACATGAAAGGGGGCTGCTGCAGGCCACCAGTACCTATGATGCAATGGGCAATTGCAGCATTTGGGGGTGTGTAAGTGCATGTGAGTGTGTGAGTGTGTGTGTGTGTGTGTGTGCGTGTGTGTGTGTGTGTGTGTGTGTGTGTGTGTTTGTGTGTGTGTGTGTGTGTGTGTGTGTGTGTGTGTGTGTGTGTGTGTGTGTGTGTGTGTGTGAGGGCATGTGCGTGGAGAGGGAAACCAATGTTTGGTGATTTAGTATTTTAGTAATCTGGAATGAGATGGAGCAGGAATATGCACTGGCATGCATACCTAATTACACATAAATGCATGTGCAGTTGCATACGCACGTGCACACACACACAACACACACGTATGTGTACACACACGCACACACATTCAGACACACACATATATGTACACACACGCACGCACATTTGAACACATCCTCACATGCAAATACACCCATAAACACACGCGACAGTTACCCATGATTAGATGATCCACAACGTTCAGCTTTTCTGCCATCTGCCCATGCCACTTCCACCCAACCTTTTCTTGCCCAAACTTAACTACATTGACCCACCTGTTGGCTGCCAGAGCTCACACATACACACACACACACATTCACACACACAGTGCCCCACCCTGTTGTTCAGCCTCCAACGCACACAATTGCACGCACCTGTGGTTGAGGGAAGGAGACACACAACTGCACGCACCTGTGATTGATTGCATGAGGGAACGCCCGTTGGCTGGCAGATGAGTGGTGGAAGGTGGAGTGGCACATGTGGGTGGTGCAGTTGAAGGCCTAGCAGTTGGCCTTGAGATAGGAGGCCCACTTCCCGGCTGCTGCTGCTGCTGCTGTGAAGAAGGTTGAGTTGAGGGGGCTTTTGGGGGAGGATTCGCTGCGAGGGCGTACCCACGAAGGAGGTGGGGGTTGGCTGAGGCTGTGCTGAGGATGGAGCGGCCCTGTTGAGATGTTGCAGGAGTGTGCGTGTGTTTGTGTTTGATTGTGTGTATGGGTGTGTGTTTGTGTTTGGGTGTGTGTTTGTGTTCGAGTGTGTATGTATGTGTGTGTGCACATGTGTGCGTATGTGTATGAGTGCGACCTGCTGCTGCTGCTGCCTTGAGCCACACCGCCATACACAAGCAAACTTCTGTGATCGCACAAACCCAACATATTAATGTACACACACTTACAATATTATAAGTGCACACACACACGCACGCACACACACACGTTCACACCCACCCACCCACCCACCCACCCCCCCCCCCCCACACACACACACACACCCACACACACGCACACACGCATACACACACACGTCCACAAACACACATACACACACACATGCAAAGACAAACACGCATGCATACACTCACACACACAAGCATACACTCACTCACTGGCACACACACACACACACACTCACACACACACACACACACACACACACACACATAAACACTACACACGAGTCACCCACATGAATTGCTGATCCAGGCCGCCTCGTGCTGCTGCCTGCCATCACACTGCTGCCCCCACTAAAAGCAGAGGTGGCGGTGGTGCATCTGACAGAGGAACTGAGGGGGAGGGACCTACGGACATCTCTCATACTTTGCATACTTTGCATGAGTTCCGTGCCTCGTCCATTGGTGGAATAGGGGAAGGGGGAGGCTTGCGGATGGTGGGAGGACAGGCTGTGGTAGGTGGAGCCTGTGCGTGTGTGTACTTGTGTATGTGTGTGCTATATATTATGCAGTCGTGTGTGTATTTGTATCTGTGCATCAATTGCTTATTTATACAAAAACATGACAGCATGCAGTGGCAAGGGCAAGATGCAAATGTGCATTAGGTTATAAAAAAGCAGTACTGACAAGATCAGGACATAAGAAACGCTGATATAACTATGATACAATACCTATATGATAATTGCATCAAGCATACGTACTAGTGGCAAAGGGAGCATATGATACTTGCATCAAGCGTACGTACTGGTGGCAAAGGAATCGTGCTAAAAACTCACACACTTATAAGCGGTTTCAGAAAGAAACAAGATCAGGACATATGTTCATATGATGATATAAAAGCGAGATGATGATTTCATTTTGAAAGCGTTCATACCGGCGGCAAAGGAAGCATATGATACTTGCATCAAGAATACGTACTGGTGGCAAAGGAAGCATATATGATAATTGCATCAAGCGTTCATACCGGCGGCAAAGGAAGCGTGAAGGATACGTGTTAGGTTCTTGGAGGCGGTGGTCGCAGCATCGTTGTCGAGGGAGCCACCTCCACCCCAAGGGGGAGGCCGCGGGGGCGCTCCTTTCCCTTTTTGCGCAGCTGTGAGTGTGTATGTGTGTATGTGCGTGTGTGTGTGCGTGCGTGTGTGTGTGACTACACCGCCTCGTTGCAAAAATTGCAAAGGTATACATTATACAGAATTGTAAGGCACATGTTCAAGGTTGGGCCGAACTGTAAATAGCCGCCGTATATGACCGTGTGATTGGTGATATCCCTGCCAAAATTGCCGTTTACACACTGTTTATATTATATATGGTTCTGGCCATATTGATGGCTCTGGCCAACCCTAAACACGTTAGATCTTACCTTAATAAGCAACAGGCATGTTTAGTAACACACGACCTAGCTCGCAGAGCAAACTTGCAGACCAACTGCCTGGTGCTGGAGGTCACGTGTTGTTGTGTGTCAAACTTTGGCTCAACAGGCAATGGACACAAAGAAAAGCACGCTCAAAAATGACACATTGACAAACACAGCCTATCCACACATCACCTGGTGCTGGTGCTGCTGACCCATAAGCATACATACACAGACGTGGCAACACAGCCTATTCATACATCACCTGGTGCTGGTGCTGCTGACCCATAGGCATACATACACACACATGTGGCAACACAGCCTATCCACACATCACTTGGTTCTAGTGCCGGTCATCCAGCCCCTTTCCAGTAGAGGGCTTGCACAAAAGTATGCAAATGAAGATGCAGTCCACACATTACACAGATCTTGTTCCGTCCAAGGCCTTCTAGCATCTTTCCCAGTAGAGGGCTGCACTGATGCTTAGGTGACAGCGTATATTCATAGGACTCAGTGTAGATAGAGGACAGTAGAACCCTGTGCACTACTTGCTGTAAGTTATGCTGATGCAGCTTTCTGCCGGTAAAGTAGCTTTTACTTGGCGAGCTGGTGGCTTTAAGGCTGTATCAGCACAGGTAGCAATCACCGCATAAGGCTGTCTAGGTGGCTAGGTTTAGATGGCTAGGTTTAGGTTAAGTTTAGGTGGCTAGGTTTAGGTTTAGGTGGCTAGGTTTGGATTTAGGTGGTTAGGTTTAGGCAGCTAAGTTTAGGTATAGGTGGCTATGTTTAGATTTAGGTGGTTAGGTTTAGGTCAGGTTTAGGTGGCTTGATTTAGGTTTAAATAGCTAGGTTTAGGTTTAGGTGGTTAGGTTCTGATTTAGGTGGCTAGGTTTAGGTTAGGTTTAGGTGATTAGGTTTATGTACATGTGGTTAGGTTTAGTTTTAGGTGGCTAGGTTTGGGTTTAGGTGACTAGGTTTAGGTTTATATAGCTAGGTTTAGGTTTAGGTGGTTAGGTTTAGGTAGCTAGGTTTAGGTTAGGTTTAGATGGTTAGGTTTAGGTGGAAGGCAGCTTCTTCGTAGAGGGCTGCGTCAGCATAGGTTACATTCACATACTCACATACTGCATAGCGCTAAGTTGTAGGCACAAAGCTACTTTACCGGAAGAGAGCTGCATCAGGATAACTTACAGCATGTAGTGCACAGGGCAAGGTACAGGCAGAGAACTACTTTTTCAGCAGAGAGCTGCATCGCATAATGTACCGCGTATGCTGCACAGGGCTAGGCTTTGGGTAGAGGACTCCCTTGCCTGTACAGGGCAGCACTTGTCCAGCCCTAACCTTAAACCCTCTAAGCCCTAACCCTCTAAGCCCTAACCCTAAACTCTAGCCTTAAGCATTAACCCCCTAAGCCCTAACCCTAAGCCCTGTACATGGTTGCACTTGTGCAGGGCTGCATCTGCACATGTTGCATGTGTGTACACCGATACTAGCATCTTCCCTGGTGCAGTGCTGAGACTGAGGGATGCGAATATATGTGCCAAAGCACACAGTACTAAACATGTTCTCATACAAAACATGTTCTTATTTGTTGCTGGTTGCCTGGTGGCCTTTTAAAAGAGGCCAATGCCAAACAGACGTCCTTTTTGGATCATTGGATAAAAGGCGCGCAAAAAGAATCACTTGGTGACTCATTTGTAGACAGCCATGGGTGCATGGGTGAGGCGCTGCATGCTTGCATGCATGTAGAGAAAATAGACAAATTATCAAATGGCACACCAGTGCGCATGCTTACACGCAAGTAGACACAGCCAAATAAAATCAAAGTCAGCACACCACGCACCTGGTGCTGAAGCTGGCCGTCTGGTGGTCTTTTTGTCAGGTTCAGGAGGGGGGGGCTTAGGGGGGGCTGTGGCATACCCTGCTGGGCTGCGTGTATCTAAACTGCTCAACGCAGAGCGGAAGCAACGCACAGCAAGGGCCCTGTGTTGTGCGACATGATGCGTAATTTGTGTGTGCGAGTGTGTGCGTGTGTGTGTTGTGTGATGTGATATGTGTGTATGTGTGTGTGTGTCAGATTGTTCGTGCAATTTTAAGTAGGGCTACTCATCTATACAATGTGAGATGAGAGGGTAATGATTCAAGGCGCATGGACGGGTACTGTCATCTTAATTAAACATAACAAAAAAGTTGAGCGACATAACTTCAATAGTACGCAAGCTGTTCAGACTCTGGCTGGTAGAGCCTTTGCCTCTTCCACACCAGTTTCTTGCCTCCAGCATTTCTCTTCCATTCCTCTTTGAAAAAATTTGCTAATACTTAGATGTGCTGCTCTCCAATTATTGCTGCTGCAGCGCACACTTTTGAAGCAAGGCAGCAGTAATTCGAGCTTGACCTGGGGCTAGAAACTTACACTAGAAAAATGCAGGCACTAAATTCAGTTGCAGATATACCCACACCTACACTCACTTTTCCCCCATCATCGCTGCAGCTGCGCCCCAGTTGTTAAGAGTGGCCGCAGCATTGCGTGCAGCCAGAGCATTGCAAGCACAGCCAGCCACGGCCTGTGCTCGTGCGTGTGCACATGCAAAGTGTGCAGCTGCTGCGGGAAAATCTCCTGCTGTGTGAGCTGCGATTCCCTGCACAAGCAAGATTGTACTTTTTGGTTGCTTCTGTCGGTGTGTGTCTACGCACTGTGGAGGGGTTGCATCTTTACATGTGTATATTTATGTGTGTCTACGCATGTACACGTGTCTACGCATGTGGGGTGGTGGTGGTGGGGTGTGTGTGTCGATGCATGTGGGGGGTGGTGTGTGTGCACAGGGGTAACCCATAACACAGATACACACAATTGCACACATACACAAACATGCATTTACAAGTACACCCACACGCACACACACACACAAAAACATACACATACCTGGCACATGGGCACGGTTGTGTGGTAGGAATGGCCTGGCTGGAGACCACCAAGATGAGATCTGCGGTGTAGTGTGTGATGACAAGGCAAATGTGTGACCAGCTGGCACACAACAGAAGATTCTTGGCTACTTAATATCAGCAGCACGCGTCCTTCTTTTGTTTACCCCAGTTCACTCTTACCCTGATACAGAGCAGTCTCAGTTTCATTTCAGATGAAAATGCATGGATGTGCATATCATACTGATATTAGAACAGGATACCACATTGTAAAGCATCATCATTGAGCAGACGTGTATTATGCAGTGTCTGCGTCGGCTCAGCACACTGTAAGCAACCATTTTGAATAGCACAGGACTTCAAGCACCCGCACACACACACACGCACTGTGCAGTGTCCATGAACATGCGCGCGCTTTGCAGCTTCTGCGTTGACAGAGCACATCGCCCTGCAACAAGGAGAAGCCACGTGGCTGCTTCCGATGGCAACTCTTTGATTGATCCATCATCCTCTGGTTCCTGTGTGTTCAATTGTTTGTTTCTGTGCGTGTGTGTGTGTGTGTGTGTGTGTGCGCATTATGTAAGTACATTGCATATGGTGCAAGATGCTGCATGAATTGAAGGCACTGAAACAAGCACTCTACAAGGTACTTTTAAACGGACTACATGCTCACGCTTTTCACGTGCATGCTTTCATATGTACCTGATTCACATATTTAAATCACCCTATTTCCTCAGGTGGAGGTGCCGCTGTCATTAACAATGGTGAGACATGATTTGACTTTCAGCAACTACCTGCCACACTCTGGTGATGCGCTGGCTAGGGTGAGCAACATAACTAACCAATTAACATAGGGTTGTTAAAAGGCATTGAGGAATGATGTGCCACTCGGCTACCAACTTCCACACTTTGGTGATGCGCTGGCTAGGGTGCGCACCAATAGCTCGTAAACCAAGAGTCTTAACAACGACCTCTTTCATACAAGATGATCCCAATGATCTCTCACTCTGTCACCTAGTTTCTGTGGCTAGGGTGGGCACTGGAACGAGTACACCTAAGACCTTTGAAAGGAACTATTTCATACATGCTCATCTCTGTCATCTTTAACCGGAACTCTTACTTTTACCTTAATAGCTGGGGTACACTGTATACGACGTACAGTAAGAGGCATTGAAGAAATGTCCCCTTTCCTTCTTGCAGCCCGATCCCAATCATCTGGGATTTGTACCCACTTGCCTCCTCAGGTGGGGAAACTAATGCACTTGATAGTCTTGCGTAATTCTTATTACTCAGCCAGTACCTAAAATTTCCAGGTACACAACGTACCTCCTCAGGTGGGGGTGCTGCTGCTCCTCCGGCCTTGCTCTTTGCCCGGCTTTGCTTGGCTAGCTTTGCGCGGCGAACTGCGTCACGTGCCTGGATCAAAATGACAGTTTGAATCAACCAACAAGGTGAGTGAATGACTATTGGGCGTGATAGAGGGGGTGCTTAACACGTTTTGCGCAGTGTGCAGCAGCACATGCCTGGATCAAAATGACAGTTTGAATCAACCAACAAGGTGAGTGAATGACTATTGGGCGTGATAGAGGGGGTGCTTAACACGTTTTGCGCAGTGTGCAGCAGCACATGCCTGGATCAAAATGACAGTTTGAATCAACCAACAAGGTAAGTGAATGACTATTGGGCGTGATAGAGGGGGTGCTTAACACGTTTTGCACAGAGTGCAGCAGCACGTGCCTGGATCAAAATGACAGTTTCGGCAATAAGTGAACGGCAATAAGTGAACGGCTATAAGACACAATTATGAGTTTAAAAGGCCCTTAGCCAGCTTTGCATGGCGTGCGGCATGGCATACCTGTAAATTATTTTAATTGAGCGTGGCGACAAGCATCAACAGGGGGTTACTATCATCATGCTCTATAAAAACACAAAAACACATACATTATGCGTACAGGGTACAGGTATTCAGTCAAACCAATACTCGTAATTTTTGTGGGCGTGCCCTATCCAGTGTAAACAATGACTTGAACGATGACGTGAAACACAGACATGCACACATTTCCAAAATGCACTTATTCTGTCAAGCAAATGCACGTGCATCTTGTGACGCCCTCTTTTAGCTTGTGAAGATGAAAAGCTTGATCGCACACAGCACACACACACATAAACCTCAGCTTACTCATACTCCAGGACCCACACAGGGTCCACACGCACACACACACACGCAAACATAGACGTTTGCTCACAAAAACATGCACACACACTCACACACACACACTTCAAGATCCACACAGAACACTCACGTGTTTCTCGGTCACCGCCCCTTCCCAGTCTGCAAGCAAAGGCTTCAGCATAGGTCCCACACCGCTTATCTCTCCCTTGGCAATCATTGCCTGCATGCATATAAATGATCGCACGTCAGTGATTCCTGCTTGCCACCTCATTGCCGAAAACAAGGTGCTGCGCTTACACAGGAGGGTGTGTGGGGACGGGAGAGGCGGTGCTTTTCTGTATGGACTGCGTGCTTTTCTGTATGGCCTGCGTGCTTTTCTGTATGGCCTGCGTTCTTTTATGTATGGCCTGCGTGCTGAAGAGTGCTAATTTCTGACACTCAGGCACATCGTCTTCTGCGTAGTGTGTTACGTTACTGATACTCCTGAGTACCAGGGGGCTAGCTTTCATTAAATATTGTGAGGAGGGTGGTACATTAGCTGCGCAACTTATTTTGGTACCTTCAAAAATACAGGAGGCAAAAGCATTTCAGCATATCATTTATTGGGTATCTGACAATGACAAACACTAGCCATACCATGTTTTGTTTGGCCACAGTATGAACAACATAAGATGGACTTTTTTAATGATTTCAGGCTGAATCCTAGCTCAATTAGACAGGAATGTAAACTATTGTGAACGCAGGCAGTGCTGGTGTGTCTCCTGATGTCCCTGCTCAACTTCCAAAGCAAACAGAAGTGATTGCACAACTTCCAAAGCAAACAGAGAAGCGATTTCCATCGCCCTGTTCAAGCTTAGGCCACGAGCGATATGATAACTGGAGGATACCGTACCGATATTCTGTTGACCACAGAACGAATGGCGGCAAACTCGCAAGCAGGTGGCAGGAGGGCTTCGTGCACAAGGGCAGGCGGGTCCCTTGCAAGCCACACACTTGCCATCAAACTCCCTCTCCCTCCCCCTGCAGCAACAAGTTTCAGGTTAGCGAGTCATTCAAACAGCAATCATTGTTTTCACTTGACCAGGAATTTGGTTCTTGTCGATGTGGGGAATGTTTTCACAGCCTGCAAAAAATGTACTTCAAGGTACATCAACCTCGACATGTCTGAGCGTATACCGCTGTCAAAATGAATGATCCAACCGTCGAAAGTACGCTACATCCATACCATTCGCCCTTCTTCCTCAATTTCGCTACATTACACTCGCCCTTCATCCTCAATTTTGCTACATCCATATCAAAAGTACGCTACATCCATACCATTCGCTTTTCATCCTCAATTTCCTGCACAAAGCACGTACCTTGCTTCCACCTCCACCTGCATGAGCCATGAACGTTACTTGCCCCTCCTCCAGCAATACAAGTTCAACTGCATGCAGGCTTTGGGGCACACACACAAACACGCACACACACACACACAAACACAGACACACACCACACACACACACCTCCTAAAACAATTCATCTATTGCATGCTAACAGTAAACACACACCTGCTCTTGCATTCCATTCCTCCCCTGCCGCCCAGCCTGAGCCCCCCCCTGTGGACCTCCCCATCCGTGCATCGCCCTTGCCTTCCTTTTGCTCTGTGCTGGCTCCTGTTGTTTAAAACAGGAAAGTGCAGAGTTTCAGGTCTATAAGCAAACATGGTTGTAACAATTCAAGATGGTAGGTACACAACCTTTCCCTCTTGCCCCCTTTTTTCGTTCAGTGCAGGCCAGCATCGATCGTTAATATCTGTGTTTTAAAGTTCTTCTCTCTCTTCCCCTTTTGCTCCTCACTCTCCTCACTCCCACCTGTGAAACAGAATAGTCCTGCTCTTTAACTCCTTGTGAGCATACCTCTTCTTAAGCCTGCGCAGGATGCTTGCTTAAACTTTTTTATTCAACCTCTGGAGTCTTGGTAAAAATAACAAATGAGCTATAGTGTGTTTATCCACAGAATTGCTCGTTTCAGACTAAGAAAAGTGGTTATGTGTTGCAAATCTCAGGTGAAAGCTCTAATTCCCTCAACACAACGTGCTGTGTGTTTTTCCCAATGCTGATGTTGGGCAGTTCGTTTTTGGAGGATTGTAAATGCTCAGCTGTATGTGTGTGCGCTACTGAGATTCAGTAAGGCAGGCTGCTGGAGAGGCCATGTTTCCGTAATGCATTGTCCTATCACAATTATGCTATTAAGAATAAGCGCAACTTTAAAATCAGTCCACAGGCTGAAGAGCTTCCGGTGTACCATTAAACACTGCATACATGGAGACAGGCACGTCTCATTTTACCTTTGGAAACGTCAACCGCCCCAAAGTGCACTCCTCCTCTAGACCTTATATGATGTGCATCAGAGTCACCAGTATTGTCTCCTTGCGCAGCTGCACCAGCTCTTTCTGTGTCAATTTAAGTACAGGTGTAATTTTTTTCTGTAGTACGCATGCATAAGCCACTGCATGCTTCTGCAAACACGCACACACATACAAACAACACAACACAACACACTACAAACCTGCATGAGCCTTTTTTGTGCACACCAAAAACAATCAAACGCGAATTATACACATTCATGGCAATGAAAGGGGCCTACGGCCACACAACACAACACGCACACAAAACACAGAAACACACACAAAAAATAAAAAATGCTCAGCCACGTGACAATCAATGGCAGCTGTCCTGTGAGCACGCCCTCTGAAAGTGCACAAAGCTAGTTATGCAAAACACGCATCAGTATCAAAAACAGTATATTTCAATATGGCCTTGCTGCCTAAGAGAGTACTCCTATCTTTCTGCTGCCCTGATTGCACAGCCCCAACCAACCCACCCACTCACATGCCACCTTTCTGCTGCCCTGATAGCACAGCCCCACCCAACCCACCCACTCACATGCCACCTTTCTGCTGCCCTGATTGCACAACCCCACCCAACCCACCCA
>Ga0307942_1003123_pt1:5000-13426 | contig 13426 bp, 13 predicted proteins | sample OrgLakmetagen175_FD_201846 | JGI IMG/M metagenome (GOLD analysis project Ga0307942, IMG submission 201846) | Saline water microbial communities from Organic Lake, Antarctica - #175 | ecosystem: Environmental > Aquatic > Non-marine Saline and Alkaline > Saline | place: Antarctica...
CGTGCACCCTCTCAATCCTGAATAATTATCCATACCATTATCTAGTCTGATCAGGAGCCGGTTAGAGGCCAAGCGTGCACCCTCTCAATCCTGATTAATTATCCATACCATTATCAACTCTGATCAGGAGCCCTCATCCAAGACAAACCGCCATCACTGAAATCCTCACCTCCATCGTCCTCTCTGAGTTCTTCTTATCCGCGTGCTGGAACACTTTCACGTATTCTTTTCGCTTCTTGGCCTGCTGCTCCATGGAGGAGGCAACATGAGTGCCAGTAGCCTTGAGCTCATGACAGGTTTTGGGCACGATCTACAAATCAGATCAGGCAACATAAGTCATCAGATCTACAGATCAGATCGGGCAATATGAGTGCCGGAGGCCTTGAGCTCATGACGGGTTTTGGGCACGATCTACAAATCACAGAGCAAAAAGGTGGCAACACGCTCGTGACGAGTTTTGGGCACGATCTACAAATCACAGAGCAAAATGGTGGCAACACATTTTAACACAGCATTGTAAATATGGTGAAGGGGGTGCCTCTAGGATGGAATGCGTGGGCAGCTGATGGATTTGAGCTCATGCCGGTTTTTGGACACGATCTGAACATCAAAGAGCAACAAAGTGACGAGAAACAACATTGTAAATGAGCTTATGCTGGGTTTTCGGCATGATCTGAACGTCAAAGAGCAAAAAAGTGGAGTTGTTAACATGTTTAATATTGCAAAGAGGGTGAAGGGGGAACACCCCGTCTAGGATGGAGTGTGTGCTCCAGATCACTGCGTGTCTGCACTTCAACTTGCACAGGTGCTAGTTTCTGCTGCATAATAAGCTCCAGATCACTCCTGGACTGCGCTGGACCTGCACAAATGCTGGGATGCATTGCAACGTTTGCTCATGGCCATTGCTGCTCTGTGCCTAGCGTTGTGCGGGTGATTTCTTGTGTTTTAGTAAGGGGCCAAAACAGCATTGCTTGCCAATGCTTGACCCCCGCACAAATGCTGGGAAGCGTTGCAACATTTGCTCATGGCCACTGCTGCCAAGCTCTGTTCAGGTGGTTTGTAATTTGTAGTGTTCTTTTACGGCTCGTTTCTTAAGGCAGGGGGGATACGAATATAATAAAGAAAGGGAAGCATGCACTTTTATTCAAAAGTGCAGTACACGAGTCACTTGCCTACAATAGTGGCTACAAACTTGATCATTGAGAACAAACAATTCTTCTTTATCAAGTGTTGCCTCAGCACCGTGCGCTACGTAAGGCTTGCGATCATGCTTTGGCAGAAGCACATACATGTCAAAAAGGTCTGTTTGTGCTCATACTGCTCCAAGTAATAGCACAAATCACTTAGTCCAGCTAAAGAAGAAGCCGAGTTGTTGATTAAAAAAATTTCGAGGAGTGATTCATATGAATTTAGTTACTCAGATGCAATTCACAAGCTTTTTGGTGGCAGCATGTAAGTGTGTACGCATGTGGCAGCATGTAAGTGTGTACACATAAAACATGTGAGTGTGTACACATGTGGCAGCATGTAAGTGTGCACACATAAAACATGTAAGTGTGTACACATGTGGCAGCATGTAAGTGTGTACACATGTGGCAGCATGTAGTGTGTACGTACACAAGAAGCGTGTGCTTGTGTGTGAGTGTGTGTGCATGTGTGTGTACACATGTGGCAGCATGTAAGTGTGTACGCATGTGGCAGCATGTAGTGTGTACGTACACAAGAAGCGTATGCTTGTGTGTGAGTGTGTGTGAGTGTGTGTGTATGTGTGTGTAATCATAGCATGCGTCACGCTTTCAAATCATAGACTGGAACTCCACACAAATATCCAGGAAGCGATCTGATGAAACTTACTGGCTCGTTGGTGGCAGCATGCACATAGATGTACTTTGGAGTTCCTGCCGTGGCCACAACGCTTTCAAACCATAACAATACCAGCCCTGGAACTCCACTAAAAAGTTAAGGAAGCCATCTGATGACACTCACTGGCTCGTTTGTGGCAGCATGCACATAGATGTGCTTTGGAGGCCCTGCCGTGGTCACGAGCTTGAATACCTGCGCATGCTCACATGAGTGTATGTACAGTCAGAATCTTGAGCACCTGCGCATGTTCACATGAGTGCAATCATGGTCAGCAGCATGCACAAAGATGTGCTTTGGAGGCCCTGCCGTGGTCACGAGCTTGAATACCTGCGCATGCTCGCATGAGTGTAAGTACAGTCAGAACCTTGAGCACCTGCGCATGTTCACATGAGTGTAAGTACAGTCAGAATCTTGAGCACCTGCGCATGCTCACATGAGTGTAAGTACAGTCAGAATCTTGAGCACCTGCGCATGTTCACATGAGTGTAAGTACAGTCAGAATCTTGAGCACCTGCGCATGCTCACATGAGTGTAAGTACAGTCAGAATCTTGAGCACCTGCGCATGCTCACATGAGTGTAAGTACAGTCAGAATCTTGAGCACCTGCGCATGTTCACATGAGTGCAATCATGGTCAGCAGCATGCACAAAGATGTGCTTTGGAGGCCCTGTCGTGGTCACGATCTAAAAATGAATTTATAATACGCAAGGGGTGATAACACCACAAGCATGGATTAAGAGAATGGAGACGGAACTATCAGACAGCGAAGTACTCACGCTACCAGGTGGATTCACACTCTGCAAAATTTGTCAGGAGCTGGAAGACTTGCGCAATTCACACGATTCCTAACATGGTCAGGAGCGTGGATGCCTATAAATACTTCCATGATTGTGAAATGTGGTCAGGAGAAGTATTAGAAAAACTGTGCAGGCTGTGAAAATCACTCCCCAGTTTCATCAAGGAAAGGGAAGTCGCTTTGGAACCTAGTAACGTTTACTTCTTTTTTCCCTTTTGTTTTCTTTTCTGCTAAGAACTGTAAAAATATTTTACTGGCAGCCAACTTGGCCCTGTCAAAGAAGTTGGACCAGAGTTCTAGTAGCAGAAGTCACAGAGAGACTGAAGCGTCGGGCTCTCAAACAAGCAGGCACAGAAACAGCAGGCTTAAGCAAAGGACCGACAGAGTAATAGTAGCAGAAGTCACAGAGAGACTGGAGTGCCAGGATTGCAAACAGGCAGAAACTGTAGTCAGGCACCGAAACTGCAGAGGTAAGTAAAGGGTCTTACAGATTTCCTGTCCAGGCTATACCTGACACGCGATGCTAGTAGCCCCAGGAATGGTGAGCATGAAGGCCCCTAGCGACCGCCGCTTCTCCATGCGCTTCTGGAGGTCCTCGAACAAGTTGTTCATGCGCTCTTCCACGTTGACCTGCGTCCCCGGGGCCTGCTCCTGAGTGACATAAAAAATGTGAAGCAGCCATACTTGTTTCAGCCGCTCAGCATGTTTACGCACTGTTCCACTTTGACCTGTGTCCTCGGGGCATGATCCAGTGTGAGAGTACATGTGAATCTGCCGTGTTTGCATCAGGCACTCAGCAGTTGGCATTGGCTTTGCCAACTGTTGGCGATGACAAGGTATGACTGACAAGGTATGAATGACAAGGTATGAATGACAAGGTTTGAATGACAAGGCGTGAGTGGCAAGGTATGAATGACAAGGTGTGAGTGACAAGGTATGAGTGAGAAGATCGGCTCTGTCACGGCAGCTCTCAAGCCAGCTGTCACGGCAGTTCTCGAGCCAGCTGTTGGCAATGACAAGGTACGAAGGTATGAATGACAAGGTATGAAGGTATGAAAGACAAGGTATGAAGGAATGAAGGACGATTGGCTCTGTCACGGCAGCTCTCAAGCCAGCTGTTGGCAATGACAAGGTACGAAGGTATGAATGACAAGGTATGAAGGTATGAAAGACAAGGTATGAAGGAATGAAGGACGAAATGACGATTGGCTCCGTCACGGCACCTCTCAAGCCTGCTAAGCCTTGGAGTTTGCAACCCCCTTATTGCATTAAAGCAACATCATCCCAGCAGTCATTACCCGCTTGCTTCATTTTATTGAACAGATAGGTTGAGCAGCCATGCCAGGCTGGAGGCCTTTGTAATCCAAACTAAACTAAACTAAACTATTACCCGCTTGCTTCAAATTATTGGACAGATTCTGAAGGTTCTGAACTTGGCCATACTTGCGCTCTGAAGACGTACTTGGCCATGCTTGCACTCTGAAGATTCTGAAGGTCCTGAACATGGCCAAACTAGCACTCTGGAGACATATTGGCCATACTTGCACTTTAACGATTCTGAAGGTGCCGCACTTGGCCATATCAGCACCAGTAAACATTCTTATAAACAACCACCCCCCCCTTTAAGCTTAAAAAAGCATATACATGTGCCCCTTTCCTACACAAACAGGAACTACCAAATCCCCACTTAAATGGACAAACAGTAACTAGCCCTCCGCCAATTTAAAAAGCAGAGGCCTCTTTCCCCATTTCTTTGAACAAACAGTAACCAGCCCTCCGCCTACTTGAAAAGCAGAGGCCTCTTCCTCGTCCTCATCGAGCAGGGCCTCCTGGACTTTCTTCCAGAAGGGAGCCAGGTTGAACGGCTTCAGCACCGAGATGAGAGGGAACACCGACAGAGTGGCGCCCATTTCCTTGAGGACACTGATGCGTGCGAACAGTTGTTCTCTGCAAATGAAATAGCACTGATCGATGAGTACATGATCCAATGATCATATGCGCACACGTACACTCGCACAAGCAAACACACACACGTACACACATATACACACATACATGAGGACACACAAACTGACGCATACAGCACGTAGGTTCACTCAGCAGTCAGGCAGACGCACACACACAGTACTCATAGAGGCTGCCAAATGAGCGCCGTAAAAGTGGCAGCATTTCCAAGAAAGGACCACAGTCACACGCACCTTGTATCTAATGAGTCACAGCCAACTGGGGTCTCTTCATTTGTGAACAAGAAGATGCGGAGCTTGGGCTTGATCAGCTTGCTTGATGAGCTTTGACTGCGGTAGTGTGCAGGAATAAAGGCTAAAATATGCTTGGGAAGCGTGAGTTAGTCTTGGTGGTAGTGTGCAAGAAATAGGACAAATGGGTTTAGTCCCATAGGCTTGGGCTTGTTAAACTTGATTGATGTGCTTTGGCTGCAGCATGCAGGAGTTTACATCTTTGAAACCAGTACGGGTATACATTTGATGGACATGATCGCTTCACATCTTCATTGAAGACGGTACGGGTATACATTTGACAGGTTCATTGAAAACAGTACAGGCATACATTGAAGACAGTACGGGTATATATTGAAGACAGTTCTGTTATACATTTGACAGGTTCAATAACAACAGTACAGGTATACATTGAAGACAGTACTGTTATACATTTGACAGGTTCATTGAAGACAGTACAGGTAAATATTAAAGACAGTACGGGTATACATTTGATGGACATGATCGCTTTACATCTTCATTGAAGACAGTACGGGTATACATTGAAGACAGTACTGTTATACATTTGACGGGTTCATTGAGTACAGGTATACATTGCAGACAGTACGGGTATACATATGACGGGTTCATTGAAAACAGTTCAGGTACACATTGAAGACAGTACGGGTATACATTTGATGGACATGATCGGTCAAGGTCATATGGTGTGCAAGCAAATAGATAAGCAAATCGCATCCCTTGCTTCAAGTTTATTAAGCACCTCTTTCTCAGAGATGAAAATAGAGGCACAGGTGGTAAATAAAGAATTTCACATACATCAAGGAAAAGGAGCCACTTCGATGCCAAGCACCGTCAGAATCTTCCACAAATAGGATCCAAACCAAATGAGTGTATTCCCACCTCCCAGACACAAGTGTGTTGCTTGCCAGCGTCAACGCTTTCATCAAAATTTCTGTGGGACTCGAGTCGCTGCCCCCTGGCTTTAGGCTGCCAATCTCAGCGTGGAAGCGCTCATCTGAAAATAGAGAAGAACACCCTTATGTTGAATAATGCAACAACAGGCCTCAATTCCCTTGAAGCTGGCGATTTAAATAGCCTAAAGGTGAGATGCTTTTTTCTTTTTTCTATGGTGGATTGTACACGCAGGTTTCAGCTCAGATAGAAAGCTATAATTGAAGTGAGTTGCCGGTTACAAATGCACATTCAGTAACTGCCTTCATGGCATTACTGAAGTGCATTTATGCATCACTGAAGAGCAAGTTTGCATTACTAAAGTGCATTTATGCATTACTGAAGAGCATCTATGCATTACTGAAGTGCATCTATGCATTACTGAAGAGCATCTATGCATTACTGAAGTGCATCTATGCATTACTGAAGGGCATTTATGCATTAGAATTTGCTGCATTCCAAGCTGTAACTACTTCACAGTGAGTTGCTTTTAAGTATCAGCCCTTTCTCTATCCTTATCTAGTTTGCCTGCCTTTGAGCAAAAGTAGCCGAGCAGCCATGTGCCTTGTGTGTGTGTGTGTGTGTGTGTGTGTGTGTGTGTGTGTGTGTGTGTGTGTGTGTGTGTGTGTGTGTGAATAAGAGTGTATGTGTGTGCAAAAGAGTGTAAGTATGTGTGTGCATGTGTGTGTGTACGTCGTATGATCCATATCGTGCGCATCTGTGTGTGGTGTGTATGTGTGTGTGTGACACACCTCAACCGAAAAACCAACTAACCAAATCACACAAATCGTCATTGCCAACAATTGAGCGTGACGGCTGTCATAGCAAATCACTGTCACTGCAAAGTATAAGTCTCAGCACAACAATCTATACCCCCCTAATCTGAGAGGTTTCAGTGAAAACTTGAAGATTACTAAAAGATGATACGCAGCATGTAAAAGTGATGCACACAGTGGGTTAAAGTGATGCACACAGTGGGTGAAAGTGATGCACACAGTGGGTGAAAGTGATGCACACAGTGGGTGAAAGTGATGCATGCAGCATGCGAACATGATGCACACAGTGGGTGAAAGTGATGCACACAGTGGGTGAAAGTGATGCACACAGTGGGTGAAAGTGATGCACACAGTGGGTGAAAGTGATGCACACAGTGGGTGAAAGTGTTGCACACAGTGGGTGAAAGTGATGCACACAGTGGGTGAAAGTGATGCACACAGTGGGTGAAAGTGATGCACACAGTGGGTGAAAGTGTTGCACACAGTGGGTGAAAGTGATGCACACAGTGGGTGAAAGTGATGCACACAGTGGGTGAAAGTGATGCACACAGTGGGTGAAAGTGATGCACACAGTGGGTGAAAGTGTTGCACACAGTGGGTGAAAGTGATGCACACAGTGGGTGAAAGTGATGCACACAGTGGGTGAAAGTGATGCACAAAGTGGGTGAAAGTGATGCACACAGTGGGTGAAAGTGATGCACACAGTGGGTGAAAGTGATGCACACAGTGGGTGAAAGTGATGCATGCAGCATGCGAACGTGATGCACACAGTGGGTGAAAATGATGCACACCATACATGAATGCAGTGATCAAATTGAAACTGTAGGAGGTACTAAGAAGATGATTTAGCACAACAGCAAGGGAGCAGCTTAACATTTTATACAAGACTATGTGTAAGCAGTGCATAACAAAAATGCTCTCTTGGGCACAAAGAGTAATAGGCACAGGTGCACATATGCGAAGGGCGCATAGATACACATCAACACGCCTGCGAGACCTAGTGTCATCTTCAGCTTGTTGCACCATGCACAAGTGCACGCATGAGAAGGGCACATAAATCGTACTCTCACACCTGTGAGATCTGACATCTTCTTCAGCTCGTTGGCACTGGGCACATAAATTGTATTCTCACACCTGTGAGATCTGACATCTTCTTCAGCTCGTTGGCACTAGGCACATAAATTGTATTCTCACACCTGTGAGATCTGACATCTTCTTCAGCTCGTTGGCACTGGGCACATAAATCGTACTCTCACACCTGTGAGATCTGACATCTTCTTCAGCTCGTTGGCACTGGGCACATAAATCGTACTCTCAAACCTGTGAGATCTGACATCTTCTTCAGCTTGTTGGCACTGGGCACATAAATCGTACTCTCACACCTGTGAGATCTGACATCTTCTTCAGCTCATTGGCACTGGGCACAGTAATCGTACTCTCACACCTGTGAGATCTGACATCTTCTTCAGCTCGTTGGCACTGGGCACATAAATCGTACTCTCACACCTGTGAGATCTGACATCTTCTTCAGCTCGTTGGCACTCGGCACATCTCGCTTGACCCACACCTCCACATTGTCATCTTTTGCCTGCAGGTGAGACAGAGAGAGGATGGAATTCATGAATTCCACGTTGTCAACTTTTGCCTGCAATGAGACAGGGAGAGGATGGGTGCCATGTACTTCACGTTATTTGTTGCCTGCAATGAGACAGGGAGAGGATGGGTGCCATGTACTTCACGTTATTTGTTGCTTGCAATGAGACAGGGAGAGGATGGGTGCCATGTACTTCACGTTATTTGTTGCTT
>Ga0307942_1003124_pt1 | contig 13423 bp, 18 predicted proteins | sample OrgLakmetagen175_FD_201846 | JGI IMG/M metagenome (GOLD analysis project Ga0307942, IMG submission 201846) | Saline water microbial communities from Organic Lake, Antarctica - #175 | ecosystem: Environmental > Aquatic > Non-marine Saline and Alkaline > Saline | place: Antarctica: Organic Lake...
CACACGAGCACACACACACACACACACACACACGCACACGCACACACGCACACATATATATATATATATATATATATATATATATATACATGTGTGCACGCACAGGCACATGCACAAACACAGCACCGACACACACACATACACACGCAACACATACACGCACAGGGTATTGAGAGAGCCCACATGCACCTGCCTCACTTCCCCAACTTAGTGGTGCTCCCGTTCGCTCACAGAGGTGCCATCAGGGAATATGCCAAAGCTGCGCAGGTAACGGATGCACGGTTTCGCTCGGTCTTCTGGGGTCAATATTTTAAAAAGCTGCAACTTCATCGTTAGAACAGGCTGGCCAGAGCCTGACCGTACCCTATGTGGTACTTGCTTAAACGCAATAGACTAATTGAGTTCTTCTTCCAATGAGGCAGATAAGTGGTGAACTGCCTGATCTGGGAAGCTTTTTTTGAGGGAAGCTCTAATGCTCAGTGCAGTCGATGGTAGTAATAGAGGTGAATAGCAAACAGTGTTCAGCAAAGCACCTATAAACCTTACAAGGCCCCTGCTCACGACATAGGGCCACGGGTGCTGCATGCTACCATGGAGCTTTACTCACTGTAGCTCGAGTGTTCTCCTCTCCTCGTGCCTCATGCTCATTTTTTGCTGCAATATGTTATTAGTAGATATCGGCCTTTACGTTGTTTATTTTTCATTCGCATGTGTGCGCATGCGCACACACCCACACACACACACACACAGTTGCACACACAATTGCAAACACTTGCATCCAAACGCTGACACCTTGCCCACGCCCTTCAGGACGGCCACGGCACCCCCATGCAACCCATGCTTGCCCTTGAGCTCTTTCGTTTAGCAGCGTCCATGGGGGACCCTGAGGCACAGGGCCAAATGGGGGTGCGGTTTGCGCTGGGCCTGCAATACCTACACTCGTGGGGGCCGTCCGGCATCGTGTCATTTGGGGAGGTGAGTTGTGATTTAAATGGTAGGCAACACCCACACTCATGGGGGCCGTCCAGCATTATATCGTTTGGGGAGGTGAGTTGTGACTTTAATGGTATGCAACACCCTCACTCGTGGGGGCCGACTAACATTGTGTTGTTTGGGAGGTTGAGTTGTGGCTTTTACGTTCTGCAACGCCCGCATTTGTCAGTGCAGTCTGGCATCTTGTTTTTTTGGGAAATAAGTTGTAGATTCAGCCCTGCATTCTGCTGCTATCCCACACAGGCTGACGAGAATGCAGCCACGCTGCACTTCTACTTTGGCTCGCTGGGTGGCGATCCGCTCTCCCGCATGGCAATGGGCTACCGTCATCAGCACGGAGTGGGCGTGCCCAAGAGCTGCTGGTCGGCTGTGGCTTACTACCAGCCCATGGGGGAAATGGTGTGTGTCAGTGCTGGCAAAAGAAGGGAGACGACGGAACGATACCGCATGTTTAAAACTCACAATAGGTGGAATTGGACAATGGATTTTGCCCCACACAGCGTGGGATAGCTTACAGGTCCGTAATGCTCTTTGCCTTTTGAGTGGTTGTGGCATAACCGTGTGATCTGGAACCATCACTTGTCTACATGCACCTGCTTGTCGAAAATTCGAAAGTCAGACCTGGTCATTCCACAACGTTTCAGAAGCTAGATGGTGCCTTGTGCATATTTCTTGCGTGGTTTGCACTTTATAGGTGGCCGATCTAGCCGCAGACACTCAAGGGAGCCAGCTACCCCAGATTGAGAGGATACGATTGAGTGCTCAGCAATCTCTCACTTCAAAGGCGGACAGGTTGCGAGAGGTATGTTCGTGTTCGTAATGGTTACTAAATACCAAAAGCTAAGAGGATGCAATCACATTTTTGTACGTTTTGTGGCCTGTATGTTGCTGAGCTCCTCAGGTGCTATTTGTTCAAAGTTGAAAGCCCAAAACCAAAACCAAAAGCCAAATTTGAAAGCAATTGGCTGAGAATTGAATAGACTGAGTCAATTGCACGAAATAAGAGGAATTTTGAGCCGCTTTGCTTGTACTCACACAAAACTCTTACTTGCACAAGCTCTTGCTCACAAACTCTTAGTCACACAAACTCTTGCTCACAAACTCTTAGTCACACAAGCTCTTACAAAGTTGACTCCTAGGTGCATGAATTCGGAAGTCATAGAAGCTTTTGGAACAAACAGATCGACAACAATTTATGTGCTGGCTTGTAACTGATCAGGACCATCAACTTTTTTATCTTGTTATTGTTCAAGACTATCATTGTCAGGTTTGCCCCGTTTGTGCCTAACTTCAGCTTCAAGGTCGCTCAGATGCGCCCAGCAGCTTCCAATTGCCGCCCATTCCTCGATTTCTCTTTCTGTGTCGTCCCTGCTCACGCACAGGTTGTGCAGTACTTCCAGGACTCTGCAGACAAGGGCAACGTGAACGCACAGACCGCAGTGGGACAGGTGTGGGCCTCTGTGAAATGAACCTTCAAGCAAGTTCAAGCAAGGAACATGACCAAACATCCAATGCATACTAAAAAGGGTTTTGAGTTGCATTAAACTTCCCCCGCCAGCACAAATTGACGCGTCTGAAGGGTTCTTTGTTCTGGCCTGGACGTTGGTAACAGGATTTGTTGAATGTATTCCTTGTTCCTTGAAGGATCCTAAAGGTTCTCTCCCTGTCAAGTGTACGGCAACTCCCTCTGAAATGTAAGTCGTGCAAACTTGCAGCAACGTGCAGCAGCTTCAATACCTCATCTATGAGGCCCAGGCTCGTTTTGTGCTCCTTTCCATGCCACGTGTGCTTGCGCGATTTATTAGATCATGGCAGCGTATATAAATGCCTGCAGAAGCCTTTTTATGGCATCTTGATTGAATTTTTCCTGCAGAGATGTGCATTCTGTCGGCGCAAGCATTTTTGTGGCATGCAGCATGTCAATTAGCTACTGTTCTGCTTCTCTTCCCTGTTCTTCTTGCACAAACACTCCCTCAGTTGCAAAACGTTGACATGCATGGTATTCAGCGTCGACTGCGCACTCTTGCCTGCACCTGATCTTTGCTTGAGCTTGCCTGCTCATCTTTCTGCACAGGTGCTGAACTTTGGCACGCACGGCATGCAGCGTGACCACGCAGCTGCCATGCACTACCTGCACCGGGCTTCTGAGGCGGGGGATGCAGAAGCCATGGGGCACTTAGGGCACATGCATGCAAACGGCTTGGTGTGTGTGTGTGTGTGTGTGTGTGTGCGCGTGTGCGTACGTGTTTATGTGCGTGCATTGGGTGTGTGTGTGTGTGATAATGTGTGTGTACATGTAAATGTGTGCCGTTTTGATCGTGTGCAGCTACATCCAGGCACAGCTCTGGAACGCGTGCAGCCCCTGTTTGAGGTCGTGCATGGTATTCTCCAGGAGATCTGTATTGTCAGGCACAGGCCTGGTTCTAGCCCAATCTTGTCTCCAAATCAAGATTGAAACCTGCACAAGCGCTTGCGTGCAAGCTCTTTTCAAACTGCACACAGCCTGTGTATTTCTGGCCTTAAGGCTACGTGCGACGCGGAACTTCAGGTTGTGCATGGAAAGCATGTACAGAGGGCGTTATCAAGCTTCTTGTTTTAAGACGACCTCAATGGGGGCGCAGTGCGTTTGATGGGAAGCACGCACAGAGAGCGTAATCTAGCTTCTTTCTCGTTTCCAGAAGACCTCAATGGGGGCACAGTGCGTTTAATGAGAAGCATGTACAGAGGGCGTAATCAAGCTTCTTTCTCGTTTTTAAACAACCTCAATGGGGTGCGTGGTGCGTTAGACGGGTTGTTGCAGCAAACGCAAGACAGCAATGATTGCCTTGAAGCTGCAGTTGCTTGTTAATTGCATGTTTCAAAAAAGCTAATGCAGAGCCCCTGTGGGTAGAGCATGCCGGGCCCCAAGCCTTCTACAGCTGTCCCTCCCTCCGTGCTTATTCACCCCGTCCTCTTTTTATGTTATTCCTTGCCTCTTGCCTTCAGGGGGGTGGGGTGGACTTTGCGTCCGCGTACAGGTACTTCACCGCTGCAGCAAAGAAGTCAAACCCCAGTGCCCAGTACGGGCTAGCCTACATGTACCTTACGGGCCAGGGGGCAGCAGAAGACCATGAAAAGGCTTACAAGCTGTTTGTGCAGGTGCGTTGAGAAGGAAATGCAACTGCTCACAAAGCGGTGTTGCTGTTGTCTGTCCTATATGTGCCTCATGGATCTAGGGTTGGTAGAGGACCATGGAAAGGCAGGCGCATAAGCTGTTTGTACAGGTCCGTTGAGATGGGCGCACGGCTACTCATGAAGTATGTTGTTGTTGTTGTCTGGCCTTTACGTGCCTTATGTGCCTAAATGCGGTAGAGGACTCGAAAAGGCCTGAAGCTTAGGGTTGGCCAGAACTATGTATATGCACCAAATATTACCGTATTTTTCTTGATTCCCTGCCGAAAATACCGCATGTACATTGTGTATACCATATATTCACGATCACTCCAGGACCACACTTTTAAAATTTCTGATTTCAGTTCGTGAGCGGGTCTGGGGATTGTTTTTTGAGTTTGAGGGCACTTCGGGAGGACCCTGTCAGGAATTGATTTTTGACGAGAGCCTCACTGTAATTGCTGCCTGTGCACTGCTACTGCTGTTTTTTGAAGAGGCGGAGCTGTGGCTGAGGCTGATGCTGCACAGTACTAAAGCAGGGAAAGAGAGGTGAGGGATTCACATGCAGCAATAGCCCCACAAAGGGCCAAACGCAAATGGGGAAAGAGAAGGAGGCTTGTTGGAGCAGCATGCACGGGCCTCTTCATCACAGCCTTGCCCCTTGCCTTTGCCTCTTGCTTCCTCTGCCAGCTCCTGAACCCTCTGCAGCTTCTCTTGGTCTCTCTGCTGAGCAGCCAGCCTTTCAGCTGGGGACTGAGGCTTCGAGAACAGGTCCAGGGGGACTGGCACGCTTGGAGCTCGTTTGAAAACCACCCTCAAAACCACTATAGATTAATTTATCACTTTAAATTCAGTTCGGAAAGGGCCCCAAGAATTAATAAAAATTTTCGTTACCTGGCAAAATAAATAATTTCCGAAGTGATCGTGAATGGTACTGGCCAACCCTATTTAAGCTGCTTGTGCAGGTATGTATTTTTATGGGTTTGCAATGGGTCACGGTTCCTTACTTATGAAGCGTCATGCACAACTGGAATAGATCAGATGTGTCTGTTGCAAGTTAATAAAGATGGCTGTGCAACAATGTTGAAGCACTGATCGAGGTGAAGACTCATATGAAGAGGCCGTTTAGGAAGGGCGTAGCATGTAGGAATATTGAAGCTGGTTGGGCAGGTGCGTCAAGGAAGCCCACGTTGATTAGGGGTGGAGGTAGCTGGTATAGCATGTGCCGGCGTCCACGATGTATCGAATCTTACGTCACAAAGCTTTTGCTGCAGCTCATACCTGTGAGCAACTTCACTGGGTGGTTAAGGACACCGATTTGCTCAGCAAGTGCAGCAGTCACCCGTGCAAGTGATTACTTGTATTTTTTTGCATGGTGGTAATTTCATTCAAGCATAATACCCTTTCTCCTCCGCACTCCTACAGGCGGCCGAACAAGGCTATCCAGATGCCTACTTTTACATGGGCATTATGAATTTGCGCGGCTTGGGTATGCGGCGTAAGAGCGTGCAGCGTGCATTTTCGTACCTCACGCTGGCAGCGCATGTGGGCCACGTACAGGTGTGTTGATGTTTTACGTGTGTGTAAAAGAAAAGGCTTGTTCATGTATGTGTTTTGTGTGTATGGTGCGTGTGTGTGAATGATGTGTGCGTGTGTGTGTGCTATGTGCCTATTTGTGTGCATGGGATATACAAGGATGCACCGCTTGTTAGGCACCATCAGATAAATGCGCACGCTGCCAAAGTGAAGGCGTGGCTATAGTAAGGACAAGGAGTCCATGTCCCTGACTGCCTTTTTGCCACAAAGGCACGCTGTGACCTGTGTGCTGACCACCTCATTCCATCCGTGTGTGCACAGGCCATGTACAACGCAGCCATGCTACACCTCTCTGGAAAAGGGACTGTGCGGTGAGTACCCCTCATTGTCAGTGTCACTCATCGAGATCACATATCCCTGTCATTCACTCAGGTTTCATTGTCCAGCCTGTCCTTCATTCAGGTATTAGAAAGGTTTCATTGTCCAGCCTGTCCTTCATTCAGGTATTAGAAAGTGTGCCTTCTTCCATGAAATATATAGATATTTTTGGTGTGCCTTCATTTCGTCGACTGGTTAAGCACGCCATTCTTTCAACCGCTGGTCCTTTCCATGCCATAAGTGTTGGGTTGGCCAGAACCACATGCATTTATTATATACGGTCATATGTATTGGGCTGGCCAGAACCACATGCATTAATTATATACGGTCATATACGGTGTATATATACGGTCATATACGGTGTATATATACGGTTCTGCCAATCCTACGTATGTGCCATGCAAGCTGACACCGTGCACGTGCAAGATCAGCGTTGCCGTCCTGCACATGCACCGTCAACATGCACTTCTGCACAAAAGCCCAAAAGCCCAGGAAGTAAAACAGGGTGAAATTGGGTACAGGGCCCGTTTGCAGGCCTGCCTGGTACTTGAGAAGTATGACTTCCGCTGATAAAGAAAAGTGTGCATTTAAGGAAGACTCGATTTTGATGCATGCTCACACAAGCTAGAACTTGACAGATTTCTACAGCAACATTGTTCCCATGGCCTGTACGTCCATACAAAACACTGATGTGGTTGCGCCTTACCATCCCTCCCATGGCCTGCACATCCATTCTAAACACTGATGTTTATTGTTGTGCCTTACTCATAGCCTGCACGGTCCTGTTGAACACTGAATCCTGCACCTTGTGGGTTGGCTCATGTAGTTACAATTGTGTGCTCAACCAACTCTGCTTTTGTGCTCAATCAATCATGGGTTTGTGCAGAAACTGCAAGCCTGCTGTGGGTCTGCTGAAGCAAGCGGCAGAGAAAAGCCCTACAGCGGCCGTCCTGCAGGTGGGCAAGCTTTGGGGCCTACTCACATGCACTCACACACACATACACATATATATATATATATACACTCAGACGCTCCGCGTACAAACGCACATGTGAGCAAGCCTTATAACCTCGGTACTTTCATGTGCACACGCACACACACGCTCATACTGGAATGTAGCATATGCAAACACACACAAAGCATACATTATGAACAATTGCGCACCCGCTTTTTGAGAACATGCCTTGGCTTATTGTGCATGTGCGCAACACAGTATGCACGTTTTTTGTGCAGAGCACTCATATCATCACACTCTACCCTGCTCCTGAATGAAGGAGGGCCACGAGCTATTTTTCAAGGGCTTCTATCAGCAGGCGCTGTGGAAGTACCTGCAGGTAACATGATGCGTGTGTATATGCGTGCACATGTGTGCAAGCGTATGTGTGTGTGGACGTGGACGTGATGGACGCGGTGAAATGTGCCATGAAGTCGGTACTTTGATATGTGTGCTGTGTATATGTGCTCAAAGCCTCCGTGAGACAAGGCTGAGGTGTAGGCACGCATTTCTTTACGACCATGCTCCACTTGCCTACTGCTGTCTTGTACGCAGGTAGGGGCAAGTAATATTACTCATGTATGCATATGCACACTTACGCGCGCGTGCATACACGTGCACATACTCTCACACACACTCACACACACACACACACAAACATACACAAACACATACACACACGCACGCACAGGCAGGGGAGGCAGGCATGGAGTTGGGCATGGCTAATGCAGCCTGGCTCATGGCGCGCGGGTATGCGCAAGCAGGTGTGCTCGTGTGTGCACATGTGCTGAAGAGGTCTTCCATCTTAGTTCAGATAAGTTATATATCCTGCTAAGTTATATATCCTGCTAAGTTATATATCCTGCTTGTTCGGGTTTGTCCATTTGAAGTAATTATTTCTTGAGCATGCTCATAAAATGCAATTCAGCCCTGCCTTGTTCCATTTTTCCCTTTATTTATGAGTCCTTCCCATGGACACCCTCACGTTGAATCAGTCCTTCCCATGGACACCCTCACGTTGAATCAGTCCTTCCCATGGACACCCTCACGTTGAATCAGTCCTTCCCATGGACGCCCTCACGTTAAATCAGTCCTTCCCATGGATGCCCTCACGTTGAATCAGTCCTTCCCATGGACACCCTCACGTTAAATCAGTCCTTCCCATGGATGCCCTCGCGTTTAATCAGGCGCCTACATCCACGCCACACACAAACCAACACGCACAAATTCAAGTATGCTTACACACACATGCACACACACAGGTGGGCTCATGCCAAACGTAACATTCAAGCTGCACAAGCGCAGTGCTGCTCAGGGCAACGTGGCCAGCCTGCTGGCAATGGGTGATGCCTACTTCTACGGCAGTGGGGTGGAGTTGGACAGTAGGCGCGCTGCTTCCATCTACTATGAGGTGAGCGGGAGCACACCTCATACTATGACTTACTATGACTTACTATAACCTACTATGACCTACTATGAGGTGAGTGGGAGCACAGCGGCAACAGCAGCAAGTGTTAACTGAGATTGTCGTGTAAGGTTGAAACAAACAGTGTCATTGGGTGGGTCTACAAAAGGTAGCAAGCGTGCCGTGAAGCAAAGTCAATGAGAAGCTTGCATATCAGATTGCGATCAGTTTGTAACCGCAGACCAAAGTGATAGTGCTGCTTCCCTTATTAATGACGAGGGCAGCGGCTCTCCATCCCTTTGCATGATGATTTTGCATTTTGCCGAGAGAACTGCGCAACACCGAAATCATGATCAATCAAGGTATAGGTGTTTGAGAGCTGCAGTTGGCTATTGGTGAGTCCGTCCACACATAGGCCGCCCCAGCAATGCACACAAATGTAAGGTGCTGTCGCCTGAACTTTGATTGCAGGCCTACCACGAACGGTCAGCAGAGGCCATGTTTAATTTGGGTTACATGCATGAGTTTGGAGCTGGGGTGCCTCAAGACCTACAGCTGTCTCATCAATTCTACGGCATGGCCAAGCACACAAACAAGGATGCCACGCTTGCTGTGGTGTGTGCACACACGTGGCTGGCCATACACAGGTACGGTGTTGTGAATACTTGAAGGAGCGGTGCTGCGTGAAGCTGTGGCTGGCCATACACAGGTACTGTGGTGTGGTTACTTGAAGGATTGGAAATCTGTGTACACGTGGCCGGCTCTGCACAAGTATTGGTGAATGCCAAAAGCTACCTGGCTGGTTCTTTTTGCATTCATTTTAGTAGAGAGACACTGCGCATGTTTGTGCAATCTGGAATTTCCTGGCCAGTGTAGCTTATGAGCAAGGCGAGTGTGTGTCACCTGTCACCTGTCACATACTCTTTCATGTGCGTGGTGACTATGTGGTTTAGTGTTTTAAGGTCACACAGAGTAGAGGCAGAGATGGCGTAGCATAATAAGCTTTGCTTCAGTTCCTACACTACAGCACTCTTTCTTACCCAGGAACCACTGATTTTAGAGAGCAAAGGTAAATGGTATCCGGTCTCTCTTTTTACCTCGGTTTTCACCTTGGTCTAGGAATTGATTGCATGTCCAGTGCCCTGATAGAAATAATTATCAAGTAACGGTCGTCACCTTTTATTATTGGAAACAGCAAACAGGATGGAATTGTGTAAGGACGGCATGATGATGTGGGTGTACCTTGACAGCAGCAAGTGTGTGACTTTTTATGACCTGCTACCAAGCCTGAGAGCGCCTCTTGTGAATCTGCAGGACGTGGGAGCGCGTCAAGCCGCACTTACCGGCACAAGGCAGGGCTTGGGGGGGGGGGGTTACGCTGCAAGGCAGACCGCAAGCGGGGAGTATGAACGTGCCTAGCGGAGGAGCGTCTGCCCTGCAGCTAGAGCTTGGCATCTGGCAGTGGCTGGTGCGTCAAAGCTTAGAGCCCTTTGTTCTAGGCTGCATTCATTGCAGTGCTGGGAAACAGAGTCGGTTTCTCTGGCAGGTGCTGGCTCATCAAAGGGTGTTTCATCTTGTTCAAGACACAGTGTAGAACTGTCTTTGTTGACGGCTGGTTTGTCCTTGTTGTTCTGGTTTGTCCTTGTTGTCCTGGTTTGTCGGCTGGTTTGTCCTTGTCCTTTGTCCTTTGTCCTTGACGGCTGGTTTGTCCTTTGTCCTTGTCCTTGACGGCTGGTTTGCCAATAAATGAGGCCATTAAATGGGCAAGGGAGCACTAGCTGAACATGAAAAGTGGGGCTGACTTGCACGTATCCAAGCACCCAGCACGTGTGTTTGAGAAAATGAGAGCCGTTGCCACACAAGTTGCATAAATGGTTTGCACATACCGTACAGATTCCGCACCCCCAAAAAATAATTAGTTTTGCAATTTCGCACCCAATCCGCACCCCTTTCGATAATTATTATTATCCTATCCGCACAAATCTGCAAGGCCAAACAACCCCTGATGTGGCCCCAGACCTTACCACTGCTTCATTACATGCACAAGTTACTTTTGCAAAAGATAATGACCACAGGATGGGCGGTTGCCGCCCTCTGCACGCAAACATGAGCCTGGCAGGTTGATACTACCCAAGCAAGAGATGTCAAACTGCTCAAAAAAGTGATTGCACTCTAGTTGCTTAAAGCTCGTTCCAACTCTGTGTTTGCGCGCAACTCGCACAACTTGTGCTCCCAATCGTTTAACAATTTAGTCCATGCCCTCTCCCTCCTCATTCCCACTGCCCTGCCTCCCCCTCGCTCTCTTCCTCGCTGCCCTCCCCATCTTCCTCGCTCACACTGCTCTCCCCCTCATCCTCGCTGTTATCCTCAAAAGTATCAATTAAATCGCTCAAAAACAAATAATTTTCACTAATCCGCATCCGCAGCCCCAAAAGTATTTATTTTGATTTCTGTCCGCAGTTAGCCGCACCCCTCAAAAACATTATTTTTGCGGCGTTATATTCTCTGTACGGTACAAGAAAAATAATGACTCCGCTGGTAGTTATAATACAGCCAGCATGATTAAGGGAGGGGGCTACGTAGGTGTCCGCACCAGGCAAACCCCCACCGCGCAAACAACTAACAAGAAATTAATGTGGGTCAGCACATACACTGAAGCATTCAAAAAGGCAGGTGCACATGAATATAAGCACGTTGCAGTTGCTTGCTCGCCAGACAAAGCTTGCAAACCAATTCAAGGCTGGCTCATTGACACAAGCAGGACAACTTGGGACTGACAACACTGACGTCAGTGCTAACGGATCAAAGAGACGTGGGGGAGACGGCCTGTTTGCTAGTGCTATGCCTAGCGCTCTACAGAGTGCTATGGCTACGAAGGTGCGGCTTTTAGTGCATTTCTACATACAAGGTTACAAGGTTTTAATAAAATATTTCCAGTCAAGAAGTGTGACTGCTAGTCTAGTGCATTTCTACATACGGTTGACATCCGTTACACAAAACATTGCCAGCATACAATGACTTTCTGTTACTACTATCAATCTGCTCAAATCTGTCTTTGCAAATCGTCAAATTTACGCTTTGCTTTTGTGTAGGCGACGGGTTGCAAGAATAGAACAGCAGGGACAGACAGAGGACATCAATCGCACTGTTGAGCACAACGATGAGGACATGTCTGACGTGTCTGATGAAGAAGTGGATTTTACTCGTTAAAACACTTTCTGACCCTTTAAGACCATTCAACCTGCCAGGTCGTGCCATGCTACTAAGACACAAGTAGACATCCAGTTCATGGAGCTTTGCAATAACTCTGTTAAAACGTCATGATTTGAAATGTTAAAATTTATATCCAACAAATTGCCAGGCTGAGTTGATGGCCAGTCTTATTGATAATGGTTGCGCCTTCAGACCAAGAAAGGCCTCCAAGGTGGAAAAACCATCCAGCAGAGGAGTGAGTTCTTTGCATCGCTGGTCCCTAATGCTTCTACCAGTTCTCTGGCCCATGCCCTTGTGCGCTCTCTACACACATGTATGTGTGTCTACTACTCTGAGTCTACTCAGCTTAGCGTGGTTGCCACACTATTGCTCCTTCTCCGGAGCTGGGACCCATGACTCAGACGGACCTCTCGGCCTCAATGTGGTTACATATTAACATCGCTAAACAAACGAACAAATAGAATCGGAGACCTTACACGGCACAGGGTCTCTTGAGGATCCCCTCTAATGGTACCTCTTAGAGTTCACATGTTGTCAATTAATTACCAAAACTATCAAATCCAGAAGCTTAAGGTTATTAATAAGACTGGCCATCCAGCTTATTGAACAAGACATAAAGAAACTCTCAACTGCCAACCAACTTAACTGCTCTGTCACACGATTCGTCGCTGCCAACGATTGGGCGTGACAAGGATGGTTGATTCAAACAGCAATACTTTACGCGATGTTATGAAAGCAGATATCTCCCTTGGGAATTCTGGTGCTTCTAATTGTTGGGCTAGACAGATGAAGGATGCTTTTGGTGATTTGCAGAATGGCACTGTATACAGAAATGATTATTTCAATGCAGGAAGCTGAATATTTCTAATTTGCGCATAGACTTGAGATTCAGGCATCAGGCAGTATGGAGAGAGGCACATGGTCAAAATCCTTGCTCCAGTTAAAAAAGTCTGTGGCTTATCACAACTGGTTTGCTCTGCCTGAGAGACCGGTTTCTGATGCTCGTGCACCATTTGTCTTGCCGGAGTATTTGAAGATGGCTCTGAGCAAAAGTGTTATGAGGAACGTAGCTCGGTTCAGGATTCGAGGACATGGGTTGAAGTGTGAAACTGGTTTATATGGCAGGAGTCCGGACAGGAGTGCACGTGTTTGCATTTTGTGTGAAAACGGGGATTATATTGAAGATGAACAACACGTCATTTTTTCATGTATCGGTACCGAACATTTACGGCACCAGTTCATCCACTAATTTGATAATGCTTCTGAAGGTGATATCAAAGGTTTTGTTTTTCAACATAACTCAGAAGTTTACAAATTTATTAGTGCGCCTGTCGATCTTTTTGATTGATTTATTTGTTGGGACCTGTAGGTTGAGCAGCCATGCCAGGCTGGAGGCCTTTGTAATCCAAACTAAACTAATACAGGCTTGCTGCCATTGCTAATTTGCCTGGAACACAGGAGCTAAGCCCAACATCAATTGCACAAATACTCCAAGTGGATGGTGGATTGGACAGTGTAGTCTCAGATCACTTACGACCGCCCACTGTCCAATCCACCTGAATTGGATCTTCAGTCTCCATTCCTGTCGATTTTGTGTTACATTCTGTCGATCTTTGGTTACACTTACTCCCCAACACGCACAACAACAAACTGGCCACCTATCATTCTTGGTTTGCCATCCCTTTTTCTAGAAATGAGCGTATGCCGATTAATGTACCACGGTATCTCCATCTTGATCTGTCCAAACATGTTAT
>Ga0307942_1003125_pt1 | contig 13418 bp, 10 predicted proteins | sample OrgLakmetagen175_FD_201846 | JGI IMG/M metagenome (GOLD analysis project Ga0307942, IMG submission 201846) | Saline water microbial communities from Organic Lake, Antarctica - #175 | ecosystem: Environmental > Aquatic > Non-marine Saline and Alkaline > Saline | place: Antarctica: Organic Lake...
ACACACACACACACACACACACACACACACACACACACACACACACACACACACACACACACACAAACACACACACATACACACACATACACATACACACACCTCTGCGTTTCTCAGGTGCATGTTTGTGGAGCACAAGCCACTCCAAGTGTCTGACTTTCGAGACATCACCCTTTCAGGTGCAAAGATGCGCTCGTGTGCAGGCAAACTAAAGAATCGCTAGCATCAACACCGCACCTTCCTTCGTCAATTGAGGAAAGGGAAGGAAACCTAGCTGCTTTCATCTTTTCTGCTTTAACGAGGATGGAACGCAATCATACAGCAGAGCAAAGCCGTGTGGAGTGGTGTAAGAGCATGAGCAGTGATGTGTGGAGTGATGTAAGAGTGTGTCGGCAGGGCTTTGTGGTGATGTAGGTGCAGGGTAATGTGGTGATTTAGGAGTGTGTAGGCAGGGCTGTGTGGTGATGTAGGAGCGTGAGCAGGGCTGTGTGTTGATGTAAGAGTGTGTAGGCAAGGCTGTGCGGGGCGATGTTGGAGTGTAGGCAGGTCTATGCAGCAGTGTGTGCTGCGTGCGGTGTTTGCATAGGGTTGGCCAGAACCATATGTATTCAGTGTATATACGGTATTTTTGGCAGGGGAAACACCAAACATACGGTCATGTATGGTTTATATTTGTAGTTATGGCCAACCCTACGTATGCAAGTCGAGGCTGGCTGTGTGCAGCAGTGTAGGAGGAGCAGCCTAGTCACTGTGCAGTGACTTCGTGACGCAAAATCGTGCGAATTTATACAGCAAATAATGGCGTGCATTTCCCTCTGTACTAGGGTCACTTTGGCCTCCTTTTGGCTGCCTTCGATGGCTTCGGTTTCCCCATTGCTTGCTGAGCACCACGACTTTCCACGACCCTTCTCTTTTTTTCGTAGTTTTGTCAGATGTGCGTGCACGCACTCACACACTCACACACACACGCACACACACACACACACAGACACAGACACACAAACAAATACACACGCATGCGCACACTCACGCACGCATGCGCTAAGTAATCCTGCAATGTGCTCATCTTTAGGCTCATTATGTTTATTCACAGAGGCCGACCGCATCATTGGCCACAAGGGCCAGTCAGGCAGTGCTGCAGCGGGGGGCGTCGTAAGTAACACAGCACGGCGGCTAGAGTCCAAAAGGTGGGTGTCGGTTGTGTTTTGTGAGTACTAGTGGTGGGCTTTATGTACTACGCACGCTGTAAATGTAAATCAATCAGGAAGTGCTGGAGCAGGGGCGTCGCGAGCAGCTTGGTACCCTTGGAACATAAGAAATAGGTGGCTGAAATGTATTTTCAGCCAAGCTGTGTTACTTTGATCTGTTGAGCATGCGACGGATCAACTGCTCATTGGACTCCAGCTACAGACGGAGCCGTGTTGCTTTGAACTCAGGGTGAGCCAGATTCGTGGACACACACACACAACTACCATGTATACACTAAATCTATGTGTACTTGTATGGCTCTGCCCAACTTCATTTCAGCTGTTCAGCCTTAGGCTCGAAACCAATCAGGCAGTGTCGCAGCAGCCGGGGGGAGTGCCTATGCTGTGAGCAACTGCAAGGCAGACAGACAAAACGATGCAGCACCGCATGGCGGCTCGAGTCCAAGGGGTGGGTATCGGCCGTGTTGCATTGAACTGAAATGCAGATGGTATGCTTTTCAGATCAACGCAACACAGCCGATAGCTGCCTTTTGGACTCCAGCTAAAGACAGAACCGTGTTGCTTTGGACTCAGGGTGAACCAAATTCGTGGACACACACACACACACAACTACCATGTATACACTAAATCTATGTGTACTTGTATGGCTCTGTCCAACTTCATTTCAGCTCTTCAGCCTTATGCATGAGACCACTCAGGCAGTGTTGCAGCACCAGGGAGGATTGCCTGTGCAGTGAGCAACTGTAAGGAAGGGAGCCCTGCAGGGGTCTGGCATTATATCCTTTGTTTGGCCTCAACATGCCAAAGCTGACGTGTGTAGAAAAGCAAGAGGAAGCAGGAGCTGCTGAACTGTTTGGACGACAATTAAAAGGACGGATTGTAGAGTGTCAAACAATCCATCAGATCTGATGGTGCCACGCCAGCTTGTGGATCCAGTCTTGCCTGAGACGTCGCCAACCATATACTTTACTGTTTGCACAGCACCGATGCTAATGGCGTCTGTCACACAACCACGGCGTCTGTCACACAATTACAGTTACGGCGTCTGTCACACAATTACGACGTCTGCCACACAATTACGGCGACAAAGGTGGTTCAAGAGAAGTCAGAAGCTGTGTTCCGGGGCTCGGGATTGAAGTGGCCTGGATCAATCAAAAGTATTATTAATTTGGTGGCCCATGCAATCCTGACGCCACCAGCTCCATTTGGTCCTCTTTTCCCTCTGAAGACATACATATGCACAAACAAACACACAAGTCGTAAAAGCACATGCACACACATGCATGCACACATACACTTACACACACACACACACACTTACACATACACACACTTACACATACACGACACAACACATGAACTCGCACTCCCCCTCTCCTTTGCCAATAACCACCCAGGGCACTGCACGATGGTGATGACATCATGGAGCGCTCCTTTTGGTCCTCGGTCACCCTTAACCCCCCTCTGTAAGTATGCGCGCATGCGTGTGTGCACTTGCGAATATATTCTGTGTGTGTGTGAGCATGTGAGCGTGCATGCCTATGTGCATGTATGTGCGTGGGTATGAATATATGTGTTGCGTGCGTTACCAAAGTAAGGCATTGTTCTGACAATGACTTACACACAAACAGACTCATTTCATGCTGAAAATCCCATGCTCTGCTCTTGCGCTTCTGCAGGTATGGGGCTGACACACCGTTCTCTTTCTTTGATTCCAATCTGGCATACGGGTGGAACCTGCGCAACTTAGGGGACCTGCTCAAGAGTAATAACGTGCCAGAAATACCAGGTGTGTGAGCATGTGCGTGCGCATGTGCATGTGCATGTGCATGTGCATGTGCATGTTCGCATGTGTATGCGTGTGTGTGTGTGCGTGTGTGTACGTGTGCGTCTGTGCGTACGCATGTGTATGCGTGTGCGTGTGCGTGCAAGTATTTACAAGCCAGATAACACTTTGGTTAAAGCTTCATGGCAAATATACCTGTTGCTCACAGTGTTTCCTTTACAGGTGGACCCTTCCTAGCCGTCCTCCCAAAATAACACACGCACACATTCACACACACACACACACATTCACACACACATTCACACGCACACACATCTCCCAAGGTTCCCCCTGAACAAATTACACCCACATCACACCCTCTTCCAGGCGTGACGACCCCCATGACCTACTTTGGCATGTGGCGCTCTTTCTTTGGGTGGCACAAGGAAGACGCAGACCTCTACTCCATTAATTTTCACCACTTTGGAGCGCCCAAGGTATTCAAACAAAGCGTCTCACGCGCGGCTGGAAAAACTGAAAAGAAAGAGAGGGCGCATGCTAGAAGGGAAGCATCACCTGTGGTTCAAATGAATCACACGTGTGGCTGTAAGAGATCTCGCACTGAGCGCATTGATATGAAGCACACCGCAAGCAGGACAACACGCGTGGCTGTAAGAGATTGCACTGAGCGAATCGAAATGAAGCGCACCGCAAGGAGGACTCACGTGTGGCTGTAAGAGATTGCACTGAGCGCATTGATATGAGGCACATTGGGTGGGAATCATCACATGCGACTTTAAAAAAACGCACTTAACAAACGTAGAGCACAAATATTGAAAAGGAGTGCCCCACGTGAAGTGCCCCACGTGTATGTCACGTGTTTCTCTATTGCATAGGTGTGGCACTGCGTGTTCCCCTCAGGCGCAACCAATTATAAGCACGCAGCACCCATCACCCTAATTGAGTGCATTCCTTATTTGTGGCTCGTTTCTATTATGCACAGGTGTGCGGCACCTACCACTTACAATCTGACTAAACTCGAGTTTTCCTTGCTTGTTTGCAACCCGTTTCTATTATGCGCAGGTGTGGCACTGCGCGTCGCCCTCCGACGCAACCGATTATGAGCATATGACACCTATCACGTTCAAAACTGTCTGGATTTTGCGCATTCATTAATTGTAACTCGCTTCTATCACACGCAAGTGTGGCACCTCTCACTTACAAAATTGTCTAAATTTTGCGCCTTCCTTGTCTGGAACCCGTTTCTTACATGCGCAGGTGTGCGCACTATGTATCCCCCTCCGATGCAATCAATTATAAGCTGCGGCGTCTGCTACCTCCAAATCCGAAGTTTGTTGCGTCTCAGTCTCATTCTTATTCGTCTTATTTGCTGCACAGGTGTCTCGTTCTAATAACATCCTTATTCGCCTCATTCGCTGCGTAGGTGTGGTACTGCGTGTCCCCCTCTGACCAAGCCAGGTTTGAGCGCATGGCGTCTGGATTGTTCCCAGAGGAGGCCAAGGAGTGCAGCGACTTCATGCGCCACAAGGACATCCTCATCAGTCCCAACCTGCTGCGCACCAACAACATCAGCTTCACCCAGGTGTGTGAGTATGTGTGTAATTGTGTGTGTGCGTGTGTGTGCGTGTGAGTATGTTTGTGCGTGTGTGTTGTGTGCATCGTTGTCTTGTCTGGAGCTGTGGGTCCTCTGAGGAAAAGAAACCCTATGTACAGGAATGACACCCTCATCATAATTCCTGGGTCTTCAGACACACGCATGCACACTTCTGGGATGGTCTAGTGTGAGTGTAGAAAGTCACTTGCCAAGGGAGGAATTCAATAACCACCACCTCTTACCCGCCCACCCCTCGCCTCTCCTAGCACGGCAGGCTAAGCGGTAGCCTTTGCAACATCTCGCGCATGTTGCGCGCATTGCGCAGGCTAAACAGCAGCCCGGGGAGTTCATCGTCCTGAATGCAGCTGCCTACCACGGGGGGTTCAACCTGGGCTTCAACTGCGCAGAGGCTGTAAACTTTGCCACAGAGGTGGGTGGGCAGTGGTGGGGTTTGTTGCACGTCTTTTGTGCATTTTGGCAGCTTTTGAGGGTGTAGAGGCTGTGGACTTTGCCACGGAGGTGAGTGGGGAGAGGTTAAGTCTGGTGAGGACTTTTGTTTGTGTTCTTGGCTTTTAGCCCGTAGGGGCAGTGAGCTTTGCCACAGAGGTGGGTGGGGTGCAGGTGGGGTTGTGGGGGTGGGTGTGGGGGTATGGTTGGGCAGTGGATGTGGAGGTGGGTGGTTGGGTGTGGTATGATTTGGGTATGGGATTGGATATAAGAGTCGGTGAATGGTGTGAATCTTTGTGTGGGCTCTGCTGGGTAGCTGCAGCCCAGGGAAGTCCGCACAAGAGATCACTGGACTTTTGCAGCACACAGAAGCTGTGGTGACATTTTTTATGCGTGCTGGCATCCTGTCTTCCTTAGCAACCTTAATCACTCTCAGGCCTGTCCCGGACTTTTAAGCCTGCCTCAAAATGCGAGTGAAAACACACGCTCATTCTCAGCCGTGCATGCTCAGTTGTGCTTGCTTGTTGTGCATGCCTGGGTTCAGTGACATACATGAACTTCAAAAGTAAGCTCGTTGGGAATCTTATTAGGGTTGGCCAGAACCGAATATATACATTGTATGTGACCGTATTCTTAATGATGTTCCTGCCAAAAATCCTGGAAATGTATGGTTTTGGCCAGCCCTGATTATCATGCCTTTTGCCTGCTCTAAAGAGCAAAGATTGCCAAATGTACAGTACCGGTACCCAAACGGTTTCCTTTCTCTAGATGTATGTGGGGAGTGTTTGTCACTGTCTGTGTGGTTTTCCTGAGATTCCTTGATTATTTTCAGCTCCAAACCTGTGTGATGGACTGCGTGTGATGGACTGCATGTGATGGACTGCATGTGATGGACTGCATGTGATGGACTGCATGTGATGGACTGCATGTGATGGACTGCATGTGATGGACTGCATGTGATGGACTGCGTGTGATGGACTGCGTGTGATGGACTGCATGTGCACGTGACTGTGATGGACTGGGACAACTATACTGATGCACATGACTGTGTGATGGACTGCGACGATTATACTGATGTGCACAATTGTGTGATGGACTGCGACGATTATACTGATGCGCACGACTTTGTGATGGACTGCGGCGATTATACTGATGCGCACGACTTTGTGATGGACTGCGACGGTTATACTGATGTGCACAATTGTGTGATGGACTGCGACGATTATACTGATGCGCACGACTTTGTGATGGACTGCGGCGATTATACTGATGCGCACGACTTTGTGATGGACTGCGACGGTTATACTGATGCGCACAATTGTGTGATGGACTGCGACGATTATACTGATGCGCACGACTTTGTGATGGACTGCGACGATTATACTGTTGCGCACGACTTTTTGATGGACTGCGACGATTATACTGATGCGCACAATTGTGTGATGGACTGCGACGATTATACTGATGCACACGACTGTGTGATGGACTGCGACGATTATACTGATGCACACGACTGTGTGATGGACTGCGACGATTATACTGTTGCGCACAATTGTGTGATGGACTGCGACGATTATACTGTTGCGCACGACTTTTTGATGGACTGCGACGATTATACTGATGCGCACAATTGTGTGATGGACTGCGACGATTATACTGATGCGCACGACTTTTTGATGGACTGCGACGATTATACTGATGCGCACAATTGTGTGATGGACTGCATTTCCACGTACACGCAGGACTGGATTGACATTGGCAAGTCGGCCTCCAGGTGCCTGTGCAAGCAGGACTGTGTGCGCATCAGCATGAGCCTGTTTGACCCGGACTGGAATAGCGACAGCTCAGAGGACGAGTCAGAGGTGTGTGAGTGCCGTCAGGAGAAGTGTGTGAGTGCTGTCAGGTGATGTGTGTGAGTGCTGTCAGGTGAGGTGTGTGAGTGCCGTCAAAAGAGGTGTGTGAGTGCTGTCAGGTGAGGTGTGTGAGTGCCATCGTTCGGTTGTTAAGTAGAGGTGTGTCAGTCGTGTGTGCCAAGTGTGTAATAGCACGAGCCTGATTAACTATATAAATGACAAATTGGAGTGGCCTACAGGAAAGTTTATGCAGCAGTTTGCAGGTGGGAAGCGGTGCTTGATGAAAGTGTAAATACGCAGATGGTGTGGGCACCAATAGGAAAGATGAGAATGGGACGTTTTCTGCACCACCCGAGAGATGCAGCGCCGCACGACATATAATCTAGAATACTTTGGAGAGGAAAGGATTATATGGTAGGGAGGCAGAGGCCTGTGTACCACCAGGGGTATTGCTGTGCTGGAAGTGGTGGGGCTTGCGTAACACACTGTGTAGCAGCACGTCGTGAGATCATGGGCTTCGCATGCCATAAGCAATAGGACACTGACCGCAAGCACTGTTCTATCTCTAAGTGCATAATACGTCGTGCCTCATCCAGCCTCATTGGTAAGTGCACCTTTCTTCCTACCACTTTCCTGCCCGTCAAGCCACTTACTCCTTGAGATGACAGGCCTGCTTCTTGCAGTCTTTACATACCTAGCGCTCACAGTGTTTTCAAGCAACAGGGCATCAACTCAGGGTATGATGGTGGCAAGGACAATAATAGAGGCTTGCCAACTTTTTCTCAAGGCAAGAAAAATGATGGAGGCTCGCCGACTCTGTTCTCAAGCGCCTTCTCTACACGTCACGTCACGCCTCGTACACACGACAGGAAACGAATTACAGCGGCGACGATGGAGAGAGTGAGGATGGGGGCTCCTGTTCTCAGGGCTGCTCTGGTAGCCATGCACACCAGAAGGCAGGGGTTGAAGACAACTCGGGGCAGAGGAGAACACGCGGCAGTGCCAGAGGTGTGTGTGTGTGTGGTGTGTGTTTTGTTTGCGTGCCTGTCCGTGTTTGTGCGAGTGCCCATGTGTGTATACAGTTGCACATGCACATATGTTTGATGTGTCTGTAAATGCACTTGCGTTGCATGTGCGTGTGTGTGTGTTCGTGTTTGCATGTGTGCATGTGTGTGAGCGCATGTGTGTTACGCACACCACAAAGGCAGCAATCGTGGGCAATTCCAAACACTGAAAAAATGAGGCAAGTTAGTAAATCTGATGCACAGCTTGTTGATGGAGTTGACCCGGACCCTCGTATTGAGGGCACATTGGGTACTTGTCAGTTATTTGTAGGGTTGGCCAGAACCATATATATACGGTGTGTAAATGGTATTTTTGGCAGGGAAACCACCATATATACGGTCATATACGGTGTATATGTACGGTTCTGGCCAACCCTAGTTATTTGCATATTTCATAGGTGGTTACGAATTGGCAGGAGCCTTGTGTGACTGTATTTGGCAAATGGAATATTCACATGGATCTATGGTAACAAAAGCTGCTAGACAGATCATATGTTGTAAGCTAGGTGTACCTGCAAACTCCTCCCATTTTTTGAATTGCAAGTCGTTTTACAGACTAGGTGACCAGACTTGTGAACACACATTCACACACATACACACGCACGTGCACACACACACGCACACGCACACGCACACACACACACATTCACACTCTGCAGCTGAGAAGGAGGAGCAGCAGCGAAAGGAGCGTAGCAACTCCAAGAAGCAGAGTCGTGCCCCCGGAGCATCAAAGTCTGGCAAGAAGAAGCATAAGCTCAATAGTGGCAACGCTGGTAAGTGTGTGCATTTGTTTGGGGGGGAGGAGAGGGAGGACATCTTTGTGTGTGTTTGTTTGTTTGTGTGTGTGTGTGTGTTTGTGTGTGCGCATAACAAGCTTACGTGGTTAGAACTGTCTTGTAGTTGCGTACTTGGCTTGATCATGCCGTCCCTAGGCACGCATTCCAGAGTCTGTTAATGTAAGAAAGAGGCTTGGTTGATAAGGGCAGTGCCACCTATGAATTGTGCCAGCTCCAGTCACCTGCTGCCACCTGAAGTACGCCAGTCAAAGTTGTGTAGCCTGTTGTACACAAGTTCGCAGTGAGCTTTGGAGTGGAGATGAAACGACGTGAGTGAAACTCATTCCCACCAACAAACATGAACATTTAGTTTGAAATAAGTCGTAGCGGCAACCAGGCAGTACTTTGAATTTTAAGATTGAGGCGTGCTCTGAGCATCTACACTTCTTCAGAGGTTAGAGCTCCCAACAGCACGATATTGCACGTGTAAACACACACACACACACACACACACACACACACACACACACACACACACACACACACACACACACACACACACACACACACACACACACACACACAAACACACACACACACATCCTCTGAACACACATACACGCATAAGCCTGTGCAAGTAACAAAATGAGCTGCCTCCACCAGAGAGCCTGAAGAACTCAAAACCCCTCCGTCAGCACGATTTTACACACATGCACACGCAAGCATGCGCACATCCTCTAAACACACACATGCAGGCGATAAAAAGAGCCGCCTACATCAGAGTTTAAAGAATTCAAAGCCCGACAGCGCAATCTTAGCTGCAAGCCGTGCGGTGCTGGAAGGCACCACTCCGCCCACCAACCACATAAACAATAGTAATGACACAAGCGGTGAGTACAGGAGTCTTGTACTCATGCAAATGTGCACGCTCAAGGACGCATGTTTGTGTGTGTATGTGTTAATGCGTGCGTGTCTTTGCTTGTCCTTCTGGCGGCAGAGGAGGTTGTAAGAGGCACATAATTACTGTGTGACCAAAACAGCAAGCTTTCAATATGTCTTATATGTGGCCGTTACGCCCAGCATTCTGTCGCAAAAAGTGTGTGTGTGCACTTTAAACTATTACTGTGTATAGTATGTAATAATGCAGCCAGTGTATAATGTGTAATGATGCACTGTGTGCTACTATGGGCCACTTAGTATGAATGTGTACTTTCTGCTATGTGTGCGCCATGCGCCACTTTGTATTATGAGTACTCAGTGCCATGTGTGCGCCATGCGCCACTTTGTATTAATGAGTACTTACTGCTATGTGTGTGCACACCATGGGCCACTTTGTATTAATGAGTACTCAGTGCCATGTGTGCACACCATGGGCCACTTTGTAGTATTGAGTGCTCAGCGCTATGTGTGCACACCATGCGCTTATACACAGACTGTGAACGTTTGCCCTGCGCACACCACACCCTATCTGCTTCTATGCACACACCGGGAATGTGTCATACGGTCATTTAGGACGTTGATACGGTTAAATACGTGTTTAATATTAAAAATACGTATAATACGATGGTATTTATAAGCATTTTGGGAATACCGATTCTTGACCCAAAATGGACCCGAATCACCCCAATATCACTTAAAACGTTTCCAATCTTTTCCAATATATTAATTGTTATTATATATTATATAGTTGTATTGAAAGCTCTCTGAAAGGCCGTTTTCGGGGCGAAAATTGCCTAAAAAGGCCAGGTTTCGGCAAAAATGGGCAAATTATGCATCCGTATAATAGGGCCTGATTTGTTCAATTCAGTAGAATACGCGTTAAATACGATACGGAGTATTATACGAATACGCCGTATGGCAAATCCCTGGCACACACCATGAACGCGCCGCCCTATCGGCCCTGTGCACGCCACACCCTATCTGCTTCTATGCACACACTGCAAACACACCCGGTTCACACCACACCCTATCTGCTTCTATGCACACACCATGAACGCGCACTGTGCACGCCCCGCCCTATCTTCTTCTATGCACACACTGTGAACGCACCTGTGTGCTTTGCGCTTGCATGCATGCTAGCTGTTCCATTTTATTCATGACTGTGCACGATGTAGATGCGGCATGCACGTACAACGTAGACGCAGCACGTGCGCGCAATGCAGACACAGCATGTGCGTATGATGCGCTCGCAGGCATCTTGGGCAAGCAGTTACGTAGTGGTGGCAGTGGTAGCAGCAGCGAAGCTGGGCCCCCCTCTACAGTGCCTCAGGTGTGTTGTGGTGTCCATGCTGATCATGGAGCTATTCAAGCATGTCGTGTCTGAGCTAGTGCTCGACCCTTTTTTGAAAGGGGCAGTGGCAGCAGCAGCCAAGCAGGGCCCCCCCCCTTGTACAGTGCCTCAGGTGTGTCGTGGTGTTTAAGCCGGTGACTGGACCTTTTCTGGTGCTGTAATGGCAGTCCTGTAATGGCAGCAGTCCTGTAATGGCAGCAGTAGTCTGGTGCTGTAATGGCAGCTGTAATGGCAGTCCTGTAATGGCAGCAGTCCTGTAATGGCAGCAGTCCTGTAATGGCAGCAGTCCTGTAATGGCAGCAGTAGTCTGGTGCTGTAATGGCAGCTGTAATGGCAGCGGCTTTTCTGGTGCTGTAATGGCAGCAGTCCGACTTCTTTCGTCCAGACTTTATTGCTTTTCTGGGACCTTTCCGACCTCTTACTCCATACGTCATATTTAATCCTTACTCATGGTCAGCCAAATAAAGGTGGAAGCGTTCTGAGAGACTGATAAGGTTTGAGGTGCTGCACTTAGTAAATTAGAAACCCTGCCAATCCCAAGTGTTCACACCTTCCTCCGCTTCCAATAATATTGCCCTGTTTAGAACCACTCCACATTAAAACTGATATTTCGGTGATAGGTAAGTAATAGACCCTCTGCTATTCCTTTCATCTTTGCACGTTCCTCCGCTCCTAGGATACTGAACAGGAAGTAATTCACAGAATTATAAACTTTCACAAACGCTGAAGGCTCCTCTCCCTTGTCATCAACCCTGCAGCATCATTTGCACGACATCGCCAAACTGACCTGCCCCTCACACGCTTCTCCCTTTTCATCATCCCTGCAGCATCATTTGCACAACACCTCCGAACTATGACCTGTCCCTCACACGCTTCTCCTTTTTCATCAACCCTGCAGCATCATTGCACAACATCTCCGAACTATGACCTGCCCCTCACACACTTCTCCTTTTTCATCAACCCTGCAGCATCATTGCACAACATCTCCGAACTATGACCTGCCCCTCACACGCTTCTACCTTGTCATCAACCCTGCAGCTTCATTTGCACATTGTCTCAGAACCATGACCTGCCCCCCACACGCTTCTCTCTTTCTGCTGACCCTGTAGCATATCTCAGAACCGTAGCCTGCCTCTTAAACGTTCCTTCCTTTCTGCTGCAGCATCGTGTGCGTCCAAAGACCATGAGTGCTGCCTCCACTCCTGGAGCAATAGGCGACAACACATCTGCGCGCTTGCCCCCCATGTCTCCCGCCGCCAATGCACAGCAGGTATGCACACGTGTGTGTTTTGTGTGTGTGTGTGTATGTGAGGAGGAGGAGGGGGGGGCGGGGTTGGGAAGGTGAATGTGCGTTTCCACTTTGTGTGTGTGTGCATATAGAGGGGTACATGTGGCTGTTTATGTGTTGGCCTTATATGTTGGAGGCCGATTGAGTGTCACTAAACACCTGCTCTGTTGGGATTTCGTCACACACACACATACACACACACGCACACACACACGCACGCACGCACACACACACGCACACACACACACACACACACACACACACACACGCACGCACGCACACACACACAACACACACACACACGCACGCACACACACACATAAACACACACACACCTAAACACACATACAAACACATACACATACAAACACATACACATGCACAGGTGGAGCGTATAGCACAGGAAGAAGTGGAAGGTCAACCCCTTGCGCTGGTAGCTCTTGGCCATAACAGCCATGACAAATTCTTCCACATGGTGCAGCGCTTGAAGCGCCCTGCCAAGCGGCCGGACTGTATTGTGCTGAGGTGCGTGCGTGTTTGTGAGTGTATGTGCGTGCCTATGAGCTCCTATTGATGGTATGTGTGGTGTTGCTTGGGCAGATGAGTGAGTGAGTGAGTGAGTGAGTGAGTGGCGTTGGTGTAATGCAACTCCTGATGTGCCCTGTGCCATGCCTGTGATGTGCCCTGTGCCGTGCCAGGCGGCCGGACTGTAACATCTCAAACAACAAGGGATTCACAACCAAGATCGTCCTCTTTGTGCTTAGGTGCGTGATGTGTGCGTGTGTATGTGCGTGAGGATAAGTGTGCCTGTGGTCGTTTGGGATGTGTGGTGTCAGGTGGGTGGATGAGTGAGTGAGTGAGTGAGTGAGTGAGTTAGTTAGTGAGTGGTGCTGGTGTAATGCAACGCCTGATGTGCCCTGCCAAGCGGCCGGACTGAATTGTGCTGAGGTGCATGCATGGGTGGGTGTGTGCAAATGTGCTTTGTGCTGAGGATTGGTTGTAGGTGGATGGGTGAGGCTGATGGTAAGCCTTGCAAGTAGCTGGACTACATGGTGCCGATGCGTGTGTATGTTGGAGGTGTGTGGTATGGGGGTATGTGGTGTGGGGGTGGG
>Ga0307942_1003127_pt1 | contig 13414 bp, 19 predicted proteins | sample OrgLakmetagen175_FD_201846 | JGI IMG/M metagenome (GOLD analysis project Ga0307942, IMG submission 201846) | Saline water microbial communities from Organic Lake, Antarctica - #175 | ecosystem: Environmental > Aquatic > Non-marine Saline and Alkaline > Saline | place: Antarctica: Organic Lake...
CCCGAGGGCGGACCCCAGAAAGTTGAATCCACTGCTCGGCGGCAGCAGGTGAGGGAGGACCACGAGGGCCCGTGCGTGACCCGCAGAGCCCGCTGGCGCAGACACCCCTCGCGAGGGCCACGTGAATAGGAGACGGCGAGGCTGGTCTCCTGATAACCATGCATACCAACACAGGTCGCCAGACCCGATAAAAATTGAGAGAGCCACTGCAACGAGTACAGTGGCTCTATTTTTTTATTTCGTTACCACCAGCAGAGCCACCAACCCGGAACAGCACCGATCCAAAGACCTCAGCAAACCTCGGCGTGACATCCACCTTGTCGAGATCAAGTATTGTGAAGACACCAGACCACAGAACCAGCTGAACGCCGCAAAGTAACAGCACAAAGATCTCTGCAACCTTTCCCAAGGAGTTTCCGTTAGTTACTCTCCACATCATCCTTTTGGGTGTGGGCGGCACCATCTATAACACCCACACTCTGAAGCCTTTCAAGGAACTATTGTATGTACGAGCTGTTCAAACTGGGCGTGCTAATCCCATGCAAGAGTTTGCTGCAGATTTGAAGCATAGGATGAGAGGTGTTTGGAGAGACGCTGAGTTGGTGGACCCCAATACGCACAACAACAAACTGGCCACCTATCATTCATGGTTTGCTATCCCTTTTTCTAGTAATGAACGTATGCCGACTTCTGTATCACAGTATCTCCATCTTGATCTGTCAAAACATGTTATGCGCAATATAAGTAGACTCCGCTTGCGTGCGCATACTTTGAAAGTTGAGGCAGCAGCGTGGCTTGAAGATAATGCTTGCGTATGTGACCTATGTCCGGGTAAAGATGAACATGTTCAGAACGAGGTGCATGCTCTTTTATTTTGCCAAGATCATCGAGTTTGTGAGCTGAGGAAACATTTTTCCTTTCTGTTTACACCTTTTTTTGAGGACTTTTCAGCAGCCAAACCTTTTTTGCTGCAACAGGTCAACAACCAACTTGTTCATGATTTCCTTTCTCAGCAGAACACTAGACTTTTTCTTTTTCTTTCTGAGCTTATGGGTTTATTTGTGGCTGGCCGAGACCAGTCAGCAGCCGATCAGCCAAACAACCTGGCTGAAGGTCACCCCCTATAGTAACCATTGTAACATTGTGTTCTCCGATTCCACCTTCAACAGTCTCTGGTGTGCATACCGTAACTGTTACACAACATCCTCGGCTTAAGGAATTAATTTCTTTCTTGGCTTGTCATCACAGTATCACTGACTTTGAGATCAATGCATCCTGAATCAAGACTCATACAGACTCCTCAAGTTTGTGTCAGATTTAGTTTCAATATTCGACACTGTTTGATTATGTTTCACCAGCCAATTGCCATCAGCCAGAGTCTCGGGCTGTAGGCCATCCTTGTAACCCCTTGTAACCCCTCACAACATCCTCGGCTTATTAACAAGGTATCACAAAGCTCCTTTACTCAATAAACCAATCAAGAACGAAAAAGAAACAATACGCAGACAGTAAAAACCACTCCCCATATCAATTCAGGTAACGAAAGCCACTTTAATACCCAGTACCATAAAAAAACTCCTTTACCGGCAGACAAAAAAGACCCTGTCGGAGAGGTAGGGCAAACAGAGTACCAAATGCTAGCCCTTGGAAATGACGAAGCGCCGCCAAATATTAACTCACAGGCATTCGTACAAAAAACAAATGTACAAGCATGAAGCTTACAGACAATTCGAATGCTACACAAAAAATCAGTATATTCAGGAGATCGTATTAAGTCAAGGGCGTGAGTATAATAAAAGTGCTACATGAATCATTAAACTCCTGCACCTGAAGGTAACATAAACTTAGCTTTAATGATGAACAAATAATGATGAACAAACACCGTGAAGTGCAGACCGGATGTGTGTAAGAATTAAGTGTTAAACCTTTAAGCACCAGCAGTTGGAATGTAACCACAAAATCATAAAATCATACGAGCAGTGACGGCACCTAGAGTTATAAAGATATATTTATGGATGGCGGTCAACTGAAATCAAGCGGACAACCTATGCGCTAGCTGTGGCCCTCAAGCAAGCATTGGTCAAAGAAACGAAGATATGCTGCTGCCAAGCAAGAAGATACTGAGGAAACCAACCCTACTTATGTAAGGTACACTTACATACAGATACTAGTGTACACTCTATCCCACCGTGCTGTACAATCTATCGCACTTGCAAACATCAAAACTCTAGCGGACGAATGGTACGCAAGTGATGGCCCTAATGCAATGGTCAAGGAAATAGAAAGTAATGATGTTATCAGGCGGATTCAAACCTGCCACCCCTGAGGAGGCTGACAGAGCTTGGCCTGACTCAAACCTACAAGCTTGGTAGCTGCTCAAAGACCTAGAAAGAAAATGGAAAAAACGCAGGCATCAAACAACGTAGGCAGAGGAAACCACTCCCCACATTAAATAAGAAAAAGGAGCCACTTTAGAACCAGGCACCGTAAGAGGTATCCAGCAGGGAAGTTACTCATGCACCTCAATCTTATGTACAAGCGGATATGTACAAGCCGATGCGTAAGCTTGAAGCTGCGTTGCGCTTGCATACACACACATGTGTATGACGTGCCAGTACCAGTACACACACACACACAAACACACACACACACACGTGCAGTCTTGCTCCATCTGTCAAAATATTGTGCCCACTGCACAGACACAGGAAGCCGGCACACAGTATAATATGCAAACTGCTGAAACCTGCAGCTTCTACAAGGATGCTCACTGCTTATATCACAGCGCGCACCCATTTCCCTTTGTTTGCATCGATTTAACTGCGCGACCAAAAGGTAAGGCACCAGCCCACTCAACCAGTAATCACACAAAAGCACTTGCGCACGTGCACTCAAGAAAGATACCTTGGCACACAGAATTCTCACTGCTTATATATACCACAGCTCGCACCCATTTCCAATAATGCTCACTGCTTATACATACCACAGCTCGCACCCATTATTAAATTTGTTTGCATCAATTTCACTTCTTACGCCTCGATATTTCCACACACAATGAGCACGCTATTATACAAAAGAAGTACACACGCATAGAAACAGCACTCACACAGTTACACACGTACACAAAATCAGGGCAAACACGCTTAACTCATACTCTTTCTGTGTCGTACCACCCCACGTCCCCCGTTCTTTGTGGCTGGCTGAGACCAGCAGCCAGCAGCCGACCAGCCAGACATCCTGACCACATCCATTATCCATCCTGATGGTCACCCTTCATTGTAATTGCTGTAACCAATCCCAGCCAGACATCCTGACCACATCCATCATCCATCCTGACCCCATCCATTGCCATCCTGACCCCATCCTGACTCCATCGCCATCGTCCCCATCGCCACAGTTGTGTGCGTACCCTGCTATTCCATCCACTGCGTGAGCGTGTACCCTGCTACCCCACCCACTGCTCACCACCCTTCGTCCCCATCGCCATCCTGACCAAACTCCTCATCATAGAGTGCCTGCGCAGCAGCCTCCTCATCCACACCCCCTCGCGTAAAAAACGCAGCCGCTTCCGCAGTGTAGTCTGGTCCTGGTGATGCCGCTTGTGGTGGTGGTGCTGCCCCTGCAGCGTGGCAAGGTCAAAGGAATGTGGCCTGAGCTGTGTGTATGTGGAGGAGCACATAAATTAAATTCATTGCGCAAAAGCACTTCTGCAGTTCAGTGTGAAATGCCTCTGCAGTTGGGAAAGAGGAAAAGAGTGAGGCTTGTGCTGTGTGTACGTGGAGAGGGGCGCGGAGATTGAATTTATTGCGCAGAAGCATTTTTGCAGTTCAGTGTGAAATGCCTCTGCAGTGGGGAAAGAGGAAAAGAGTGAGGCTTGTGCTGTGTGTACGTGGAGAGGGGCGCAGAGATTGAATTTATTGCGCAGAAGCATTTCTGCAGTTCAATTTGAAATGCCTCTGCAGTGGGGAAAGAGGAAAATAGTGAGGCCTGTGCTGGGTGTACGTGGAGAAAAAAAAGAGACTGTGTTCATTGCGTGTTGCTTCTGTAGTTCAATTTGAAATGCCTCTGCGGTGGGGTAAGGGAAAAGCAGTGAGGACTGGCATGCGTGTATAATGAGTGGCATGCGTGTTTAATGACTGGCATGCGTGTTTAATGACTGGCATGCGTGTATAATGAGTGGCATGCGTGTGTAATGACTGGCATGCGTGTATAATGAGTGGCATGCGTGTGTAATGACTGGCATGCGTGTATAATGAGTGGCATGCGTGTGTAATGACTGGCATGCGTGTATAATGACTGGCATGCGTGTATAATGAGTGGCATGCGTGTGTAATGACTGGCATGCGTGTATAATGAGTGGCATGCGTGTGTAATGACTGGCATGCGTGTATAATGAGTGGCATGCGTGTGTAATGACTGGCATGCGTGTATAATGACTGGCATGCGTGTATAATGACTGGCATGCGTGTATAATGACGGCATGCGTGTGTAATGACTGGCATGCGTGTTTAAATACTGGCATGCGTGTATGATGACTGGCATGCGTGTTTAATGACTGGCATGCGTGTATGATGACTGGCATGCGTGTATGATGACTGGCATGCGTGTATAATGACTGGCATGCGTGTATAATGACTGGCATGCGTGTATAATGAGTGGCATGCGTGTATATTGACTAGCATGCGTGTATAATGACTGGCATGCGTGTATATAATGAGGAGCACAGCGCGAGTTTGTTTTAACGTCACTGCCTCTGCTGGTGTAATAAGGGCAGGGTAGCGAGATGCGAGTCTCTCTCTCTCTCTCTCTCTCTCTCTCTCTCTCTCTCTCTCTCTCTCTCTCTCTCTCTCTCTCTCTCTCTCTCATCAGGATCCTGTCTCAGGCCAAGCCTGCAACCTTCTTAATCGTCATTGTTCTTTCTTTTCTGTCGTGGAGGAATTTAACGGTACCCCGTGCCCAGTACCTAAGTGGCCCCGTTTTCTTTACCTATGTGGGAAGTGGTTTATCACTGCCTGCTTAGTTTTAACTGTTCTCTTTTCCTTCTTTGCATGTGCAGACTAGTGTGTGGGGTTTGTATTTAGGAATGCCCTGCGCTTGCGATGGGTAAGGACAAAACAGTGGATTTCCAGTGAGCAGAGGGGCAGTGGGGTTTGTATTTAGGAATGCCCTGCATTTGCGATGGGCAACAGTGGAATGCTTGCGATGGGTGGAATGCTTGCGATGGGACAGTGGAATACTCTGCGTTTGCGATGGGTAAGGACACAACAGTGGATTTCCAGTGAGCAGAGGGGCAGTGTGGTTTGTATTCAGGAATGCCCTGCGTCTGCGATGGGTAAGGACAAAACAGTGGATTTCCAGTGAGCAGAGGGGCAGTGGGGTTTGTATTCAGAAATGCCCTGCATCTGCGATGGGTAAGGACAAAACGGTGGATTTTCAGTGAGCAGAGGGGCAGTGGGGTTTGTATTTAGGAATGCCCTGCGCTTGCAATGGGTAAGGAAAAAACAGTGGAATTTCCAGTGAGCAGAGGGGCAGTGGGGTTTGTATTCAGGAATGCCCTGCATCTGCGATGGGTAAGGACAAAACGGTGGATTTTCAGTGAGCAGCAGGGGCAGTGTGGTTCGGTGCAGGTACTGCTCTGTGTCTGCGATGAGCAAGGGTGGTTTCTAGAGCTCGGCAAAGCACAAAGACGTTGGCTTTGGTGGCAGGTGCTGTTGGAGTGCCTTTGTGCAGAAAGGCAAAGTAGGTTTGGAAGTGGTGAGCGGTTCAGTCTATTGTCTTTGTGCGCAGGTGCTGATGGAGTGCCTCTGTGCAGAAAGGCAAAATAGGTTTGGAAGTGGTGAGCGGTTCAGTCTATTGTCTTTGTGCGCAGGTGCTGATGGAGAGCCTCTGTGCAAAAAGGCAAAATAGGTTTGGAAGTGGTGAGCGGTTCAGTCTATTGGCTTTGGTGGCAGGTGCTGATGGAGAGACTCTGTGCAGAAAGGCAAAATAGGTTCGGAAGTGGTTAGCGGTTCGGTCTATTGGCTTTGCGCAGGTGTTGATGGAGAGACTCTGTGCAGAAAGGCAAAGTAGGTTTGGCAGTGATGAGCGGGTGAGTCTATTTGCTTTGTGCGCAGGTGTTGATGCCCATGCGCAAAGCAACAAGGGCATACACATAACTAGACGTTTTGATAAGGACATGAATCGAACCAGTGCTAAAATGTAGGGTTGGCTAGAACCATATATATACGATGTATGTACGGTACTTTTGGCAGGGAAATCACCAAATATACGGTCATATACGGTGTATACATAAGGTTCTGGCCAACCCTACTAAAATGCCATCTGTCAGTCCTAAACCCAACCGACATCCCCACCGAACATATCAACTTCCACCCCCTTCTCAACGCCAGCCTGTTAGGGAGGGCAACTTTTAAAACATGCTTCCCCCCTCTGTGTATTCATTAGCGTGCAATCCTTTGTGGTATTCAGATCGGGTCCAAAAAGCAAAGATCCCCATTTGGCGTGAAAACTGTGAAAACGCGAGCAGAGTAGATTAGCACTAAGCATACAACATACAGCAGGCCCGTCTGGCACTGCAACTTTTGTTTAATTGATTTAGTCAAACAGCAGTACACACACAGCAGGCCCATGTTGCAAATAACATTGACTGACCTCATCCCTCCAAAATAAACCGTAGGCTTCATGCAAAATCCCTTTCACGAACGAGAACAGCAGCAGTGTGCAAAGGTTCTCTCCCTCAACCCCACCCACCCACCCACACACACACACAACCACACAACCACACACACACACACACATACACACACACAACCACACAACCACACACGCGCACACACACACACACCTGCATGCACTGCCTCTGACGAAATCATCTCTTTTCATTCAAACTTTTCCAAATGGCATAGCCTTACTGATCAAAGCCCCTTCAAGAATAAAGACGCCCAAAATGCCGAAAAGCCTTTAAACCCAGTCGTGTCCCCCCACACACACATAGACACACACACACACACACAAATGCACACTAACACACACAAACGCACCCCCCAGCCACTCACCCACCCACAGACCTGCAAGTGCTACTTTCAGCGCCCCCGTCCCTTCTTGCTTGCCCTTCTCGCTCCCCTCCTCTCGCCCACGCTTCAAATTGCGCAACCTCTGAAGCCCGGCTCCAAACGAGCCATTACATCGATTGCTGTTTGGGCTGTCAGGACACCCCACCAGCCCTGACCCTAAAATGTCGCACAGGCCGCCGCCGCTGTCACTGCCTGACTTGTCAAGCGCACCGCCAAACATGTCGCTGTCTGACTTGTCACACATACCACCAGATCTGCCGCTGCCCATCTCGTCACACATACCACCAGATCTGCCGCTGCCCATCTCGTCACACATACCACCAGATCTGCCGCTGTCTGACCTGTCGCACATACCACCAGATCTGCTGCTGACTGGCTTGCGAGTGGTGAGGGGTATGGCGGACACAGGGTTGGTGCGTGCTGGTAAGAGGGGCACACGCTCTGAGCTGGTTGCTGTTGCTGCTGCTCCTAACCCAGGCCGTATCTGCTGCTGTGTGCCTTTTTGAATCTGCTCCTGCAGAAACTGCTGGTGCCGGTGCTGGCGCTGGTGCTGGTACTGGTACTGGTGCTGCTGCTGCTGCTGCTGCTGCTGTTCTGCTGAAGCAATTTGTGGTGCATTTTGTGCTGCTGTGCTGCTGAGGCAGTTTGTGGTGCACTTTGTGCTGCTGTTCTGCTGAGGCGTTTTGTGGTGCATTTTGTGCTGCTGTTCTGTTGAAGCATTTTGTGGTGCCCCCTCACCACTTGCGTTGCCCCCCTCTTCCTTCTCTTGCAGGCCTAGCCACCTCAGCAGCTCGTTTGCTGCAGCAAAGAGACAGCCGTGCGTGTGTGCGTGTGTGTATGTGCGTGTTTGTGTGTGTGTGCGTGTTTGTGTGTGTGTGCGTGTTTGTGTGTGCTTGCGTAAGTATGTGCACGTGTATGAAGGGCGAGGCCTACACTAAGTAGTTTTACTCACGTGCACACCTTTTGCAGCACAGATGACAGCTCCTTAGTCACAGACAATTTCTTCTCAGTTGTCAGCCACAACAGGAACCAACATAATGCAAATGATTTTCATCACACATCTGCTGCCAACGAAGACATCACACGCTACAGAATAGAAATACTGACACACAACTCTCTGACAGAGGCATTGACAGAGGCAGCTGCATGCTTAATAGCGGACTACTGACACACAACTATTTGATAAAGTCATTGACAGTGGCAGTTTCACACATCAGAGCGGACTACTGACACACAACTTTCTATCTGACAGAGGCATTGACAGAGGCAGCTGCATGCTTAATAGCAAACTACTGACACACAACTATTTGATTAAGGCATTGACAGTGGCAGCTGCACGCTTCAGAGTAGAGTAGGACCACTAAAAACACACACAAACATCTAACGGAGGCATGGACATCAAAAGAAGCATTTTAGACCAGGATTACGCGTATACAAATCTGCACCATACCCGTCGTGCAAATCAGCAACCCCATGGCAAGTTGTTTACACGATTTCTATCACACGATCTATCACACAATTTCTATCACGCAAGTTGTTTACACGCTTTCTATCACACGCTTTCTATCACACAATTTCTATCACTTCTATCACACGATTTCTATCACACGACTTCTATCACACAATTTTTATCACGCAAGTTGTTTACACGATTTCTATCACACGATTGCTATCACACAATTTCTATCACGCAAGTTGTTTACACGATTTCTATCACACAATTTCTATCACAACACAGGCGGTTAGGATTGGCCAGAACCGTATGTATACGGTGTGTATACGTTTTTTTGGCAGGGAATCGCCAAATATATGGTCATATACGGTGCACATACACGGTGTATATATACGGTTCTGGCCAACCCTACAGGTTGTGCAGGCAACAGGGGCCCTGCAGGACTCTGCCTTTTTTCCCACCTATGCCCTGCCCTTTCTACTTTCTCCCTATCATCGATGCATCATACCGCACACGCACACGCACACGCACACGCACACGCACACGCATACGCACACGCACACGCGGCTTCTTCACAATAAGGTTGCACAAGAGAAAAAAAGGAGAACTATAGAATATTACACGGGTCGCCAAATTCAAGCATTCTTCACATAAACTTGGAAAACAAGAGTCCTCTCTATGGTACTGAGTACCGTGGTATTGAGAACCATGGTGCATAAGTAGATTTGGCCAGAACCGTGTATATACGGTGTATATACAATGTTTTTAGCAGGGAAATCACCAAAGGTGCATTAATACGATCCTGGCCAACCCTATGTAAACGTCTTTGCAGAAACGCAGAAGACTTGGAACAACCTGTTCAGAACAACTTACTTAGAGCTAAGACTACGTATGTACCGCCCATACTGACAGGCTTCTGGTCGGCTCTTTGAGTATACCACAACCATACACACTCACTGTCTACTGGTCACTGTACTACGTGGTCACTGTACTACGTGGTCACTGTACTTGCACACTCACTGTCTACGCAGTCACTGTACTTAACCATACACACTCACTGTCTACGCAGTCACTGTACTCAACCATACACACTCACTGTCTACGTGGTCGCTGTACTCAGGCACGCCACTCGACCATACACACTCACTGTACTACGTGGTCGCTGTACTCAACCATACACACTCACTGTACTACGTGGTCGCTGTACTCAACCATACACACTCACTGTCTACGTGGTCGCTGTACTCAGGCATTGCACTCAACCCGTGATGCCACTCCTCATGCACCCGTGCCTGTGCGTGGGGCTGCGGTGGTAGTAGCTGCGCCTGTGCCTGTGTGTGGGGCTGCTCTAGTAGCAGTAGTTCCTGTGCCTGTGTCTGTGGCTGCTGTGGCGGTTGACTTTTCTCATCACCGTCTAGGAAGTCCATGCTGGTCTGCTGCTGTTCCGGTTGCTGCCCCACATGCTGGACTCCCTGGTCTCCCTGGTCCAGCTGTTGCTGCTGCTGCTGCTGCTGCTGCTGCTGCTGCTGCTGAATCTGAAGCTGCTGCTGCTGCCATCCTGGCTGCGCAAAAAAAAGCTGCTGCTGCTCCAGCTGTTGATCTGGCTGTGGGCCTGGCTGCTGGATCTGCTGCTGTTGCTGCTGCTGCTGCCATTCTGGCTGCGCAGAAAAAAGCTGCTGCTGCTCTAGCTGTTGATCTGGCTGTGGGCCTGGCTGCTGGATCTGCTGCTGCTGCTGCTGCCATTCTGGCTGCGCAAAAAAAAGCTGCTGCTGCTCCAGCTGTTGATCTGGCTGTGGGCCTGGCTGCTGGATCTGCTGCTGCTGCTGCTGCTGCTGCTGCCATTCTGGCTGCGCAAAAAAAAGCTGCTGCTGCTCCAGCTGTTGATCTGGCTGTGGGCCTGGCTGCTGGATCTGCTGCTGCTGCCGCTGCTGCTGCTGCTGCTGCTGATGCTGCTGATGATGATGGTGACGATGATGCTTCCGATGCGGCCACGAGAGCAACTGTTGCTGTAGCTGCCGCTCCTCCTCCTCAATAGGGTCTTCCTCCTCCGCTCCCGTTTCCAAACCTTCCATTTCCTCAGCTGCGGATGGAGAGTATGCATACGTAGGGTTGGCCGAAACCGTACATATACACTGTATATGAACATACATTTGGTGATTTCTCTGCCAAAGTTACCGTATAATACACCATATGTATATGGTCCTGGCCAACCCTATGCACACGTAGCACAGGAATCGCCGCATCCTACGTAACACATGAATTTTTGCATAAAAACGTTGTATGAATATGCAACACACGAGTCACTGCATGCATACGTAATACACGAATCATTACATTCAACGTAACTCATGGATTTCGGCATGAACTCGTTAAATGAATATGTCGACACGTATATGTTGACACGTATATATCATTGCAGGGAAACGTAACACAGGAATCATTGCATGAAGCATTGCATCCCTGTCAATATCTTTGCCAGTGTCCGCTGCCACGCTCAATCTGTCAATATCTGTCAATATCTGTCAATATCTTTTGCCAGTGTCTGCTGCAACGCTCATATTGTCAATATCTGTAAATATCTGTAAATATCTTTGCCAGTGTCTGCTGCCAGTCAATGCTGCCAGTGTCTGCTGCCAGTCAATATCTGTCAATATCTTTTGCCAGTGTCTGCTGCCACGCTCAATCTGTCAATATCTGTCAATATCTGTCAATATCTTTGCCAGTGTCTGCTGCCATGCTCAATCTGTCAATATCTTTTGCCAGTGTCTGCTGCCACGCTCAATCTGTCAATATCTCTCAATATCTGTTAATATCTTTGCCAGTGTCTGCTGCCAGTCAACATCTGTCAATATCTTTTGCCAGTGTCTGCTGCCACGCTCAATCTGTCAATATCTGTCAATATCTGTTAATATCTGTTAATATCTTTGCCAGTGTCTGCTGCCAGTCAATGCTGCCAGTGTCTGCTGCCAGTCAATATCTGTCAATATCTTTTGCCAGTGTCTGCTGCAACGCTCAATCTGTCAATATCTGTCAATATCTTTGCCAGTGTCTGCTGCCACGCTCAATCTGTCAATATCTTTTGCCAGTGTCTGCTGCCACGCTCTATCTGTCAATATCTCTCAATATCTGTTAATATCTTTGCCAGTGTCTGCTGCCAGTCAACATCTGTCAATATCTTTTGCCAGTGTCTGCTGCCACGCTCAATCTGTCAATATCTGTTAATATCTTTGCCAGTGTCTGCTGCCAGTCAATGCTGCCAGTGTCTGCTGCCAGTCAATATCTGTCAATATCTTTTGCCAGTGTCTGCTGCAACGCTCAATCTGTCAATATCTGTCAATATCTGTCAATATCTTTGCCAGTGTCTGCTGCCACGCTCAATCTGTCAATATCTTTTGCCAGTGTCTGCTGCCACGCTCAATCTGTCAATATCTCTCAATATCTGTTAATATCTTTGCCAGTGTCTGCTGCCAGTCAACATCTGTCAATATCTTTTGCCAGTGTCTGCTGCCACGCTCAATCTGTCAATATCTGTCAATATCTGTCAATATTTGTTAATATCTGTTAATATCTTTGCCAGTGTCTGCTGCCAGTCAATGCTGCCAGTGTCTGCTGCCAGTCAATATCTGTCAATATCTTTTGCCAGTGTCTGCTGCAACGCTCATCGCAATTGCAAAAGCCACAGCCTCGCAAGCAGCCTCCTCAAAGAAGACGCGAAAAATGACACGGGTACAGATCAGCATCGAACTAGAACAGATGTTCAACCAGTGCCCGCACTGTAATCAAAGCATTACCCAAGGTACAGCCGAAATGGGTGAGCTGTGCGCGTGTGTGTGTATATGTGTGTGTGTGTAAGTGTGCGTGTGTGTGTGTGTGTGTGTGTGTGTGTGTGTGTGTGTGTGTGTGTGTGTGTGTGTGTGTGTGTGTGTGTGTGGTGTGTTATCTGACCGTACCTGCAGACGTGGCGTGACCAAAGCCCAAGCTCCCATGCAGAGGGCGCCCTGGTTGCTGCTTGGAAAGGGCCTTGGGTGCAGTTTTGAATTCCCGTCTCCGCTTTGCACCCAACCTTGCCTGCTGCTGCGGTTGCTGCTGCAATTGCTTGCATGCTGCTGGCGCTGCTGCTGCTTCTGCTGCTGCCGTGCAGCCAGCGCCGCGCTCCTGCTGCTGCTGTGCTGCCGCAGTATGCTGCGCTGGTGGCTGCGCTACCGCAAGGGGCACCACGATGCCGCCGCTCTGCCTCCCGCTACGACACTGCTGCTGTGCCATTGTGGCGTGCTGTGCTGCATGCTGTGCTGCATGCTGTGCTGGCACTGGTGCTGCTGCAGGGGGCACCACGATGCCGCCGCTCTGCCTCCCGCTACGACGCTGCTGCTGTGCAATTGTGGCGTGCTTTGCTGCATGCTGTGCTGCATGCTGTGCTGGCACTGGTGCTACTGCAGGGGGCACCACAATGCCGCCGCTCTGCCTCCCGCTTCGACGCTGCTGCTGTACTATTGTGGCGTGCTGTGCTGCATGCTGTGCTGCATGCTGTGCTGGCACTGGTGTTGCTGCAGGGGGCACCACAATGCCGCCGCTCTGCCTCCCACTACGGCACGCTCCCCCACTTAGAGCCCCATCTACGGACATCACACACAATAACAGTTTCTAAGCTTCTGCGATGAAAAGGCTGCGGTGCGCTGTCGGACGGCTTTATTTAGACTAGTGTGCAACTTGCAACAGCAAAGCATTTGTGATGATCAGGGTGCAGCGTGGACTCAGGAGCTGCTCCAAACTTGTGCTGAGAATGCGAAAGGCGACGGATGTGTGTTGATGGGAATGCAGTGTTGGATACAGGAGCTGCTGCAAACTTGTGCTGAGACTGTGAAAGACTTTAGAAAGGCGACGGATGTGTGTT
>Ga0307942_1003128_pt1:5000-13414 | contig 13414 bp, 19 predicted proteins | sample OrgLakmetagen175_FD_201846 | JGI IMG/M metagenome (GOLD analysis project Ga0307942, IMG submission 201846) | Saline water microbial communities from Organic Lake, Antarctica - #175 | ecosystem: Environmental > Aquatic > Non-marine Saline and Alkaline > Saline | place: Antarctica...
GTGCGCTCTACGATAGGAACACAACCCCCTGGTACTTCCTTTGCGTCACACATCACACATGATCACAACATTCCCCTCCTGTCACGAGGAGGAGTAACCCGCAGTCCTACAACAGACAACATAGGATGAATATGGTCACCAGATGCCACACAGAACCTTATTCTTTTGTGCAGATCATGCCCCACGCATAGGGTTGGCCAAAACCATATATACACGGTGTGTATACAGTATTTTTCACAGGGCACCAAACATACGGTCATATGCGGTACATATATACGGTTTTGCCAACCCTTAACACGCAAGAAGAGCGCGTATTTCAACATAGCCCACTCACCCATGTTGCGGCATTGGTCACACACGCAATTGGATTCGTCCATGAGCTGCTCATAGATGTGCAGGTTGACAATGCTATTGTTGGTGCTGCGCAGCATGAGGATGGAAGGAACATTTGTGCGCAGGATGATCGATGAATGCTGACAGGTACAGTCTAGCTGGAGTTTTTTTGTTTCGGCACACCTGCTAGAGGAGCTGCTAGGACCTGGGACCAGTTTGCACACCCAGGCTTTGCATCCCTGCACCCCAGAGACTGGCACCTGTTCGAAAACAACGAGCACGTGCATGCAGGGTGATATCAGGAGAGGCTTTCGGGCGTGAGCGCGCTGTGCCTCCTTGAAACAACGAAGATATACACGGCAGAACACACGTAGCTTCAGCTTTACAGTATGGGTTTGTGCAAAGATTTTACACACGCGTGTACACACAAAGAAACACAACCTATGCACAAGAGGTCGGGACACACCTGAGTTGCACAGTTCTTGAGGAACAGCTCCAAGTTCTGGTTCATGCTGCCCCAGTTTTAAGGTAGGAAAAAGCAAGGGAATTGGGTTTGCCTCACCCCGTACCCCACATCTTATCACCAAATCGAAAGGAAAAATAAACCATTCATAGACTCGGATGGCTTCATAAAGCAGGGTTTGTCTCGGTTGAAGCCATGCCTCTGTTCTGGCCGGCAGGATATTAATTATTTATTATGCAGGCTCTGAATCAAGCTGCCAGTGGCTCGGTGCCGCCGAATACTTGTGGCCGTCCTGTGGCATGTGGGGCTTCGGTGCAGACACCATCACAACATGTCCGCAAGCTTGGTGGGGTGCTCTTGCCTTTCAAAGCCGCCCCCTGCTGGCCAGGTTCAAGCCTGTTCCTCTCTGGCCAGAAAGCCAGGCCCCTCCCCGCAGCAGCAGCGGCAGCAGCAGCAACAGCAGAATACGGCAGTGTCATCAACAGCAGCAGCAGTGAGGCCCCATCCATCTCTAGCTCTCAGTTCAAGAAAGGGATGATCATCAGTGGCACAGTGGAGGGGTACGACAAAAATCACACCGTGGTGCTCCTCCACGACGGCTCCAAGGCCTGGTTGCCTTGGGAAAGCATGACAAAGACCAAAGTAGACTTTGCCAGCTTGAAAGTGAACCCTCCTTTGGCTCAGGGAGAGGAAATACTGGCAATGGTGAGGTCTCAAGTGCAGGCACCTTCAAATGTGGTGTGGGTGCTATCTCAAATGTTCCTATTATTAGGCCATAGGCTTTCCATTTCCTCATAAACACAGACACACACACACACAAACACACACGCACACGCACTCACACAGGTGCGCTCAGAGGCATCCGGACGTGAGCCCATCCGCTTGTCCACAGCAGCACTGGAGAGCATGCCTGGCTCCATCTTGCATGACAAACAGGCTGTTTTTGATGACGCGCGTCAGTGGCTAAAGGAAGAGGAGCAGCAAGCTGTGGGTACAGTCAGCAGCAATTCCTCCTCTTCGTACAGCTCATGGCGTGGTGGCCGGCTGCTGCAGCAGTTCATCCTACCTGTTTTGCAGGATGGCTCTTTGTCACAGAGGCGAAAAGGGTGCGTGCCTGGGTGTGGGTGTTGTGGGTGTGGGTGTGGGTGTTGTGGGTGTGGGTGTGGGTGTGTGTTGTGGGTGTGGGTGTAGGTGTAGGTGTGGGTGTCATGTGCAAACAAAAAGATTGGTGTCATGCGCTGTTGCTTTGTGCCGCAATTGCAGCACCTGATAGTGTTTTTACATTCAAGCAACACACTACCTCAAATGCACTAAGTGTGAGCGTATACACACACACACACACAAATACCCACACGCACGTGCATTTGCAGGTTTGCAGGCGTCCACGACCTCCGCCCTGGTGCTGTGTTACGTGGCGTTGTGGCAGAGCCTGCTAAGCACGGCCTCATGGTGCAGGTCGCTGCACAGCCTTACATCTATGGCCTAATCCCCTTCCACCTGGTGCGCTTCACTTTCTCTCGCCTGTGTTGGAGGTGTCTCGAGTAACCTTATTGGCTTCAACCTAAGAGTCTTACCTGACCTATAGGTCTAACTAAGTTCAACCCAAGAGTTTAAGTTAACCTAAGAGTCTCACAAAACCTAATTGATGTGGGGAGTGGGGAGCCTTCCATGCACATAACCGTTTTTGTATACGCATCTTCATACAACTACTGAATGCATCGGAAGTTCCATCACCACACCCATTTACAAATGAAAGCGGGTGCTTCACTCATCCTCTTGTTTTAACGTCACTACCTTGGACTTGCTGAAGCTTGCACGCAATGAAGAGTGTTGCTGCTTACCTTTTTGAGAGTATGCATGGTGCAATAGCTGTGTGAGGGTCCACTCATGCGTATGCATGTTTGCGGTGTGTGTGTGTGTGTGTGTGTGTGCGTGTGTGTGTGTGTGTACCGCGTCTGGATTTTCAATGAGTCCTCCTTATTCGCGTATAGAAACTGTCATTTTACCATCATACTCAACTTAGCCCTCACGTGGAATATAGCCGGCTTCATTCCGTGTATATGGCAGAAGACTATATTAACGCGCCCTGCACTTTTTTAAGCTAACTGTCATGAGACCGTCTTCCTGTCTCTTGATGATTTTTAGTGATTGTTGCTCATTTAAGGGTTAGAACATCGATAAGGTTGGCCAGAACCATATATATACGGTGTACATACGGTTTTTTTGGCAGGGAAAACACCAAATATACGGTCGTATACGGTGTATATATTAACGGTTCTGGCCAATCCCTAAGTATTAAGGTTCGACATAGGGATGTCAAAGGGGCCTTGAGAGTTTGTACACGTACCTGTCAAATATAAACTTACATAATTTCATATATATATACGTACCTGAACTTATTTTAAGGTCACGTGGGTGTGCATGTGCAAAATTAGCCAAGGCGTTTCCCCTTACCTTTGCTGAGAGCACAGATTTAACGAAGGAACTCCTGTCTCATGGCATGCAGTTTTCAGGCCAAGCGGTGAAACCCACAGAGCAAGCTCACAAATTAAACATATCTAACAAAGGAACTCCTGTCTCACATGGTTTGCAGTTGTCAGGCCGAACAGTAACGCCTGAAGAAGCGAACGCGCGCTTCCCACGTGGGACTCAGGTCGGTGCTCTCTTGAATTCATATTTACACACAGCGTTCGTGTCTTAAGCACACCTCGACAACTGCTCTTGCAAACATGAGACTGAGTAGTTTATACCTGGCTAATTGCAAACTTTTGCTGGCCAAGTCATATCCTTGTCTATCTTGTTTCTGACATGCGCACACACACACACACACACACACCATCACGTGCACATGCACATGCACATGCACGCATACACACGCACACACACACACACGCGTGCGTGTGCACATGAACATGCGCACTCACACTTACACACACACATGCGTGTGTGCACATGCACATGCACACTCTCACACACACACACACACACATGCACACACATGCATACATACACACACACACACACACACACACACACACACACACACACCACGCACGCAGATCATGGTGCACATCAAGCAAGTAAAAATGCCGCATCCCTTCCACATGGCCAGCAAGCCTTTAATCTGGCTCTCTACAAAGTGAGCCTTTGAATAGTGAGCCCTTATTATAAAGTGATATATAGTGAGCCCTAGTGATATGTAGTGAGCCCTTTAATAAGTGAGCCCTTTAATCTGGCTCTTCACAAGGTGAGCCCTTTCTCCTGAGTTGTTGCATTTGCTGGCCAGAACTGTGTAGGTGTGCATTTTTGTGTATGGCCAAATGTACATTTTTGTGTATGGCGGCTAAATGTACACTTTTGTGTATGGCCATAATGTACATTTTTGAAATCTCCCTGCCATAAATAACCGTGCGTATGCTGTACGTACCCTAAAGCTAACACTGACGTACACTGGATGCGTACTACACATACTGTGCGCACTATGCATGCCGACTCAGAATGTACGGAACTAGATGTGAGTGAGCAATGCGTAGATGTGTGAGGGATGAGTAGGGTTGGCCAGAACCATACATATACGGTGTATAAACAGCAAATTTTCCAGGCATTCTATCAGACTTACGGTTATGTGCGGCGTATATGTCCGGTTCTGGCCGACCGGAAGTACGTGCAGTGCATTCGTGCGCAATACGTATGTGTGCTGGATGTGAAGTGTGTGTGTGTTCATATGCTAAACATGGATGTCAAGACTGCACAGCAAAGTACATTTTTGACCGGAAGTACGTGCAGTGCATTTGTGCGCAATATGTATGTATGCTGTATGTGAATTGTGTGTGTTCATATGCTAAACATGGATGTCAAGGTTGCACAGCAAAGTACATTTTTGACCGGAAGTACATGCAGTGCGTTTGTGCGCAATACGTATGTATGCTGTATGTGTTTTGTGTGTGTTCATATGCTAAACATGGATGTCAAGACTGCACAGCAAAGTACTTTTTTCCTATTTTTCTTCGTTCAGCACACCTGCAACCCCGAAACTGCTAGTTTTTGCTGTGCACATTTACACACATACACAAACTCACACATAGACATAACACACAACACACACAACACACACACACGCACAAGCACGCACACCCAAACACACACACAACGTGCAGAGACCTTGAGGTAGAGGAGGGCGATGTGCTGCGAGACTTGCGCCAATTCAATGCCTCTGCTCGCAACGTGCACGCCCAGCAGCAGCTTACGTCCACAGCAGTGGCCATTCGTGAAGCCCGCAGCCTCCTGGAAAGGTTCAATACGGTATGTATTACTGTGCGTTGCTGTAACATTATTCTCTTTGGACAGCAGCAGCTCACGTGCACAGCAGTGGCCGTTCGTGAAGCCCGCAGCCTCCTGGAACGGTTCAATACGGTATGTATTATTGTGCGTTGCTGTAACATTAATCCTCTTTGGACAGCAGCAGCTCACGTGCACAGCAGTGGCCATTCGTGAAGCCCGCAGCCTCCTGGAACGGTTCAACACGGCATGTATTACTGTGCGTTGCTGTAACATTAATCCTCTTTGGACAGCAGCAGCTCACGTGCACAGCAGTGGCCATTCGTGAAGCCCGCAGCCTCCTGGAACGGTTCAATACGGTATGTATTACTGTGCGTTGCTGTAACATTATCCTCTTTGGACAGCAGCAGCTTACGTTCACAGCAGTGGCCATTCGTGAAGCCCGCAGCCTCCTGGAAAGGTTCAATACGGTATGTATTACTGTGCGTTGCTGGAACATAAATCCTCTTTGGACAGCAGCAGCTTACGTCCACAGCAGTGGCCATTCGTGAAGCCCGCAGCCTCCCGGAAAGGTTCAATATGGTATGTATTACTGTGCGTTGCTGTAACATAAATCCTCTTTGGACAGCAGCAGCTTACGTCAACAGCAGTGGCCATTCGTGAAGCCCGCAGCCTCCTGGAAAGGTTCAATACGGTATGTATTACTGCGTTGCTGTAACATTAATCCTCTTTGGACAAGTGTGGATCGGCCAGAATGCTGTAACATTAATCCTCTTTGGACAAGTGTGGATCGGCCAGAATGCTGTAACATTAATCCTCTTTGGACAAGTGTGGATCGGCCAGAATGCTGTAACATTAATCCTCTTTGGGCAAGTGTGGATCGGCCAGAAGAAGGTCGCCATGCCATACGTGTAGCGCGCACTTTGCTGGGATGATTCAACAGGGTGTGTGTAGCTGTGTTTTGGTTTTTATGTATTTGATTGGGTGTGAACGAGGCAAAGGTTGAAGTGCCGTACCTGACGAATTTGGGGAAGGTTTGACTGCGTGTGTGTGTATAGTTGTTAGCTGTGTGCTTCTGTTCTCCCGCTCAAGCGTGGATCAGCTTAGGCTGACGTGCCTTATGTAGGGTTGGCCAGAACTCTATATATAATACATATATATACGGTGTAAATACGGTGTTTTTGGCAGGGAAATCACCAATGTTACGGTCATACACGGTGTATATATACGGTTCTGGCCAACCCTAGCCATATGGGAAACGCGCTGTATTTTTGGACGGTCTGACATGGAGCTGTATACTTTCCCCCACTTGCTTGATAATATTTGTTCCAATACTGAATTGCTACGAATAGGCCACACAGACTCTGAGCATGCCTGAAAGGTGGTGTCACACACACACACACACACACGTTGTGGTTGGAGCAATGCTGAAAGAGTGCAAAGTTTCAGCTGGCAGAGGGCAGCATTGTGAGAGGAACCGCAACATACGCATGCACACAAATACACGCACACACAAACACACACACACAAATACACTCGCACATCACAGCTGGAGGAAGCGCGGAAGAGTAATAAGTTTCAGCAAGCAGAGGGCAGCATTGTGAGGGGAACTGTGCATCAATACTCCACTCCAGAATCGATGTATGTTAAGGTGCAGCAGGGCGTTACGCTCAAGCTCCACATCTCACAGGTGTGTGTGTGTATGTGTGTGTATGCTCGTTTTTGTGTGTGTGCATTTTTTATATATATGTGTGCATGTGTGTGTGTTTGTGTGTGTGCGTGTTTGTGTGTGTGCGTGTGTGTGTATGTGTGTGCGTGTCGTAAGGTTGGTGAAAGGGTGATGGATTGGAAGCAGTTCTTATTATTACAGGGCACATATAGGGCACCAACAATAATACGTGTCTGTATATGTGATTACTTGCAGAGGCACGTCAGTCCTTGTGTGTGTGTATATATATATATATATTTGGCACTTCTATAACCAATTTTGCTTTCGCATTCAAGCCAGATGACTTGATGAATTGAGTTGAATAAGCATATATATGTGTGTGTGTGTGTGTGCGTGTGTGTGTGTGCGCGCGCAATTATTTAGAAGCCACACCAGTCCACAAGTTGTGAGGATAGAAAGGCAGAGGCCTTGCACTGCCTGGATAGATTGAAGGAGGTTTATATGCTTGTGTGTGTGCATATGTGTGTTCATACGCTTCTGTGTGTGTTTGTGGTTTACGATGCATGCTTTAAGTTCCTCTTTCGCAAACACCTGTAAACCAACAAACTCTAGTACTCAAGCATAGGGTTGGCCAGAACCATATGTATACGGTGTATATACGGTATCTTTAGCTTGGAAATCACCAAATATACGGTGTATATATACGTATATATACGGTTCTGGCCAACCCTACTCAAGCAACAAATTCCCCATGTGCATATCAATGTGTTGCGTTTACATTAAGCTGGCTCCTTCAACAGCTCATGGTGGCTGATGGCACGCTGAAATACACACACAGATACACGCACACACACACACACACACGCACACACACACACACACACACACACACACACACACAAGCACACACACACAAGCACGCGCACAAACACGCACAAACATGCACACACGCGTACAGGTGACGAAGACGGCAGATCAGCAGGCTCGCATGGCTGAACTGCTGCCGGTTGGAGCCGAGGTAGGCCTGTGTGGGGGTGAATGTGTGTGTGAGTGTGTGTGTGTGTGTGTGTGTGCGTGTGTGTGTGTGTGTAGGTATGTGTGTGTAAGAATGTAAAAGAGCAAGCCTCATATGCTTCTCAGATTGTTTTTATGTGTGGGTTTTGGGGAAGTGTGTGCATGATAGAAACAATCGCGGCTATCGATTTTTTGATTTTCCTCTCGTAATTACTTGCAAAAAAATTAGTTAGTTACTTACGAAATCCATCCTTTAAGTGTTCATCAGATTACTGCATCTGCTATGAGGTTGACTCTATAGGTAAGATTTGATTAAAGGGGGGGTCTGGGCGCCTGGTCACAGAAATGCATGGAATGCCCCCAAGTAGGCCGCGGGGGTGTATTCAGGCAAATTACCAGCTATTAATCTCGAACATGCAGTTCACGTATTGCGTTATACATAAGTTGCATGAATGAGGTCAAAAAGTGCTTTGGCAAAGGTTTTGGTTGGATTTTTGCACTAAATAGGTGGTTGGTGTAAGAGCGCGTGCATATCAGTTTTTGCCCTATAACTCTTCAGGCATTAATCTGTTGGCATGAGAACTGTGCAGGCAGATGGCTGCTAACCTTTTGAGCAGATTGAAATCCTTTTAATAAGTGTGGGGGGGCCAGGAAGGG
>Ga0307942_1003129_pt1 | contig 13411 bp, 12 predicted proteins | sample OrgLakmetagen175_FD_201846 | JGI IMG/M metagenome (GOLD analysis project Ga0307942, IMG submission 201846) | Saline water microbial communities from Organic Lake, Antarctica - #175 | ecosystem: Environmental > Aquatic > Non-marine Saline and Alkaline > Saline | place: Antarctica: Organic Lake...
ATATTATGATTCCCCCACCCCCCTTCCTCCACCTCAACCTCTCCCATGCCTTCCACATCACCACTCCCAAGCATTGATAGCTCTTTTTCTCCTTCACCCTCTTCCTCTTCTTCATCCCTCCTTAAAAACTCCATATCAATGCCCCCCTCCTCTTCTTCTTCCTCCTCTTCCACTTCTTCTTCGTCCTCCTGCTCTTCTTCTTCCTCCCCCAAGTTAAGGGACCCCTCATCACTCCCTAGTATCATAAGCTCCTCAACCTCTCCTTCCTCACCTCCCCCGTCGCTTGACTCCTCCAGAAACAAGGTTCTGCTGTAAAAGAGTGCCTATAGCGCACCTTGTCCAGCATACTGCCACGCAAAGCGTTGTAGGAGACAGGCTTGAAGCCAGGCCCAGCCTCAGCCACGCTCTGCAGTGCACGCTTAGAAAAAGGACTGCGTGACACGTTGAAGGGGATACCGCAGCCATAGAAAAGCATGCCGAGCTGCAAGTTTGCTTTATTGTGTCGTTCTGCAATGGCCATGCTAGGAAGGGTGAGCTGCCTTTGCGAAAGCAGAGAGCCAGAAAGGGTGAGTTGCCTTAGCGCAGGCAGAGAGGTGTGCGTGCGTGCAAGTGCGGGCAGGGGTGCGTGGCTGTTGTGAACCAGACTGCTGGGAGGCAGGTGCAGCCTGTACAGAGGTTCCAGGGTCAAGCGGAGGGTCACTCTGGTCCTCCACGCGCTGCTTCTTCTGTGCATTAGTGACCTCTGCAAGCTTGGTGTCCAGCAGCTGCATGGCCTCCACTTATTGTGTGGAGTAAGACTTTGTAGCCTGATATCTTTCCCTTGCCAGGCCCTATGCATTCAAAATATGTTTGTTGTGTGATTTTTAATCGTTGGGTAATTACAACCCACATCCAATTATAAAATTATTTTTTAAAGACGGAGCCCGGAGCAGGAGCGGAGCCGGCTCCGGCTCTGGCTCCGATTGGCCGTCGGAGCACCGGAACCCTGCATTGTAATGAAATTGCCCTCGCAACTCCGAAAAGCACGACCCGCCCCTCTGAAAACTTATTTTAAGTTCGTACCAGTCGTACCGTACCGTCCGTACCGTACCGTACTATATTACGACGTACGATGTGGGTCCGTACGTGCGTACGCGACAACACTGTAAAACAGTGATCACACAACTGCTGTGCATTTGTGTGTCAAGGTATCTGTATAAGACAGTATATCAATCTGCTGTAAATCAATGACTGATAATTATAGCAGTAAATATCAATCTGTTGAACAGCATCGAAAAATGCATCATCTTTTCTACACTACTATACTATACTATCTCGATGTATTTATCACAATCTCTCCTGCATGCCGTACTGATTGGGTATTTTGCGGGTAAATAAATAATTATTGATGTCCCTCGCAGCTGAAAATTGTTTACGGACCTCGCGAAGGCCCCCATCGTTTTCATGTCATCATCACGCAAATGACCGAGTTGCAACCTTCGAAGCAGCTCATGCTGCTGTCTTGCCGGCCCCATTTGGACTTTGGACAGACCCGTGCGCAGCCTCCACTGGGGGTTTAAAAGGAGAGAAGCGTGAGGATAGCGTTGATGCTGTTTCATGGTGCAAGCTCCTGGAGCACGGTGTGCCTTGCAAGCAGCAAACAGCCATCCTCCGGCAGCAGCAGATGCGGTTGGAAATATTGTTGCATGTTTGTTTACAGCTAGATTGACCAACATGTCATCTTCAACATCTTCAAGCCTCAATAGCTCGAATTGGTTAGAGCGTAGGTTTCATATACATGAAAGATCCTAAGGTTCTGTGTTCGAGTCACAGTTGAGGCACTCTTTTAATTTTTTTCTTTAGTTTCTTTTTCCACTTTTGACAGTGTCTTAAATCAAGGTGCGTGCAATTGAGTCCACACCCACACAAACACAAACGTCTGCCCACCCTCCACACCTTGACACTCTTGTGCTCACATATGGTTGTGTTCACATAATATATCTATGTGCCTACCTAGTGCCCTGACAGCTCCGTTCCGAGTCACAGTCAGGGCTCGCCCTTCACCTTTTGCTTTCCCTTATCGGCAAAACCCCTCGTGGAAGCGTGAGCTAACGTTGATGATGGCTTCCCACCACACTTCACACAGGCCTCCCCAGGCTCACACAGGCCATCCCACGAGCTGAAACTCGACATAGGCTCCTAACCAAACTTTCTACCGCACCAGATGAATTCTGTGACCCTGGGGTGCAGTGTGTGAAGCGTTAGAGAAGTTTTGTTTTCGGGGGTCCAGACGTCATCCTCCCCAGGCTCACCCAGGGCACCTCCCGGGCTGAGACTCGACGAGACTCGACGTAGGCTCCTAACCAAAATTTGTAACGGGCCACGTGAATTCTGGGACCTTGGGGTGCTGTGAGTAAGATTTTGGAGTTTTTATGTTGTCCAATTGGAAGCCCCAGGAGCTGCCAAGCATTCCTCAGCCAGCCAGACCCACGGTAGTACCAGACCGTGGGATCCACCTCTTGACAGCATCCATAAGCACACTTCCCCAGCTGTGGATGCTGTGTCAGGAGCCCTTGGTTGTGTTCCACTCATCACACATACACACATACACACACACACGCACACGCACACACACGCACACACACATACACATGCACACGCACAAGTACATGTGTGCGCACACATACAAACGCCCAAACACAATTGCACTTACACGTGCACACACACACACACACATACACTCACGCACACACACATGCATGCATGCATGCACACGTTGCGCGCGTGATGGGCTTTGCCAAATTTTAAGCGTCGCTAGCGACGCTCCCTCACTTGTCTTTTTGCATCTTGCAAAACACACAGACAAAAAACACTGGCACCTGTTAAAGCTTGTTGATTGTCTCAACCCTTATTAAGATGAGCCATTCTTGATCTAGACTCTACAGATATGTTTTTGTTGCTTCTTTTTGTCATAAGCTCACTGCTCACACAATCAACTTGACACAACACGCATCCTTTTCAAACATGCATCTGCACATGGAAGCCAGAAAACCCCTTACTTTTTTTTTCCGGTATTGAATTGGCTTTTCCTTATTTCTTATCTGATGTGCGGAGGGTTTTTTAGTGCTTGCATAGTTTTTCTTTCAATTTTAAAATTTGGCACAACTAGTTTGTAGTTTCTGAGTTTTTTTTGAGGTGTAGTCACCTTTTCTGTCTACAACGGACATGCTATTTGACAGGAGGTTTACCAGATCTTGACAAAAAGCATAGTTTTAGTAAGTATGTGAGCAGTAAAAGTTGGGAAACAATTAGTTAAACCCCCAAGATGTTGGTTTATTAGCAATGCCTCATGATCAAACACGTGACATGCTTTCAACCTTGCAATCTATTCATGCCCTTTAGGGCGACCAACCGTCCTCCTCAGGCACTACGACAAGCTTTTCAGTGATTTGGTTAATTCAGCACCTTCAAGTTGCAACATGTACATTTTTCAAGTAAAATCCTAATCATACAGCTAATTGCACCTGCGCAGGACAGAAATTGGCAACAGAGTCTGCCAAACATGCACTTGCGCAAGGGAAGAGCATAGCTCGCAGGTAAACCACACAGCCATAATGGATATTTCATTTACGCCGACGCAAGTGCATAAACGAGTAACCTTCACAATTAAGCATCCATTGAGCACCTACGTAACCCCCTTCCTTAATCATGATGGCTGTGTCATCACTACCAGCGGAGTCTTTTTGTCCTTAGCATTTGTTGTTTTAGTATTTCATAGGTAAAGGGGAGATAGCAAACTCCCTACTACAAGGTTGAAACGAACTGAAAATTGATAAATAAAAAGGGAGCAAGAGAGGCAGGCTGGAAGAAATTAAAGAAAGTAGGGGGGGCAAACAGGTTGATTAGAAGAAGGGCAAGCATGGGAAAACGTATACGAAAAGGTCAAGCATGGGAAAGAAAGAAGGAAAGCCTGCGCACTTTGGTGCCTACGTAAAAACAAGGTTTAGGAAGACAGGGATAGTGGAGTAAAAAGGAAACGGGCCGAGGGCACGTCTAGCTACACCACCACTAGGCACTCAACATAAAGATCAGGTAAGCTAAGAGTTAGCCTTTGTGAAGACTAGTGCGCCAAAACCAACTCCAACACAAGCAACCCAAGATAAAAAAGAGTTCCCCTACAGAAACGCAGCTGCGCCAGCACGTCACTCTCAGCATTACGAGCCCATACTAGGGAGACAAGAAAGGAGTGCAGTGAGCTAAAGGTAGACAACCGGAGTCGGGTTGTTCTACTTAAAGCCGAGAGCAAGGGGAAAGCAGGCCAACCTAGACCTAGATCAAGGCGGCAGGCAGGCTAGGATGGAGCTGCAGTGAAACAGCTAAGGAGCCGTTTGGCCTAGCATACACAAAGGGGGTAGCCTGGCCTAGGTCAGAGAAACTGGGGACACTACCTTGGCAGGCTGCAAAGTCTTTCAAGGCTGCGAGGAGAAGATCAACTGCCCTAGTTTCTACTACTGCGGGCTCTAAGCCTGTCCTGGCTAGAACGTTAAAACATCAAACCCCTAGCTCTCAGCATACACACCCATTTACTTCCTTACATTTCCATTTTTTGCAGCCCAAACTGCTCCGTCCAAGCCATGGGATGCACCCATGTAAAGGAAATTTTCTGCTTCAAGTTTTCAACTGCCTGTCATACTGCTTCGCTCTGCAGATCAAATAGTAAAGGCTTTTATGCTTTTTTTGTTTTTTCTGACGATGTTGTATGGTCAGTACTGACGATATTTACATACATTGGACAGCATCGGACTGGTCTGCTGTAGCTGGGTGAGCTGGTGGGGTGGGCAGCTGGAGAGGAGAGAGAGGCGCTATATTTGGGGGCTGCACGTGTCCTTTGTTCCCTCTTCTGCTCCGCTGCACTTGTTCTCTTGGCACTCCAGGTTTTGTGAGGCTTTCTCAGCCTCTGGTTCCCTGCTTCCAGACTGGGGCTTCTTACACGTTCTGAGACAAATGAAAAACTAATTTTTGACGCCTTCTCTTCGCACTTCTTCAAAACAAACGTTCTCTTCTACATCTATTTCATGTTTCCTCTAGCTTCTGTTTCTTTTATTTAGCCAGGTGTGGTTTCAGACTTTTGCCAAACTTCCGCTTAGAGATGCCTTTTGAGTGATGTAACCTTACCTTACCTTAACTTACATACATTGGATTTCCTCTCTCCTTTCGTTGGCCTGCTTGTGCACCTTCGAGATGAAGTTCATTAATTGTAAGATTCTTCCCCCCCTTTAATCATGCTGGATCACACACAAAAACTTTCAATCCTTCAATCCGTAAAGAGGTGGCAAGGATTAAAATCTTTAGGTAGTGTAAACACCACCAACTACATGGATTAGGAAATGATGTTGTTTTGTGTCACACACAAGAATGCATAGCTACACAGCATCCCGCCTATAGGATCAAAAAGGAAGAGCTTTCAATGGGGATCAGGTGGCTGGGAATCAAAGACCCGCAAACCACCAGAAGTACTGCTCAGACTTTTTTAAGGGTTGCATGTGTCGCGTCTGGTTTGGATGGTTTTTTGTTGCGGACCTTGTCACGCCCAATTGTTGGCAGTGACGAATCGTGTGACAGAGCAGTTAGTTGGTTGACAGTTAATAGTTTATGTATGTCTTGTTCAATAAGCTGGATGTGCCAGTCATATTAATACTCTTTATCTTCCGGATGTGATAGTTTTGGTAATCAATCAGTGTGAGCATTCTAAGAGGTAACACTAGAGGGGTTCCTTGAGAGACCCTGCACCGTGTAAGGTCTTTTATACCATTTGCTTGTTCGTCTAGTCATATTCATGTGAAACATGATGAGACCGATAATGTTTGTGTAAACAGTCCCAGGTCCGGGAAGGGACTGTGGTGTAGCAGCCAATCAAAAATGAGTAGCACCAGCAACGAGAACGAGTGTGATCAACTGTCGTGCTGAGTCTTTTACTTTGCGGTGGCGGTGTTCTGATCTGACAACCTGATGGCATGCATGTAAGCTTAGTTTTCTCACGAGTGCGTGGCATGCAGCCCCCTTATGTTCCGAGACTGTACAGTGGATTTGCTTTATATATGGTCTCTGTCGCTCCCAATATAATAGTCTGGAGGTTTTTGCGGTGACCTAGTAAGCGAGGTACCGCAGCTTATGTTGTTCTTGTGTGTTTTGTGCTTGCAGTGCAGGATAAGTGTCTACACAGTACCTCATTTACCTCATTTGTGTACATTTGAGTAAATTTGCCTTATTACATCAGTGGCAGCGACAAATCGTATGACAAATAGTTTGCTGGTTGACAGTTGACAGAGTTTTGTTTGTCATGTTCAATAAGCTTGATGTGCCAGTCTTATTGATGAACTTTACCTTCTTAATTTAATTGTCTTAGTAATCACTCATGTGAGCGATCTAAGAGGCACCAATAGACGGGATCCTCAAAAGACCCTGCACCGTGTAAGGTCTCTGGCCTTTCTATGTATATCTTGTACACTGGTCTCTGATTTAATGTCATACTTACATGTGACAATGAGACCAAGTATGTCTGAGTTAACAGTCTCAGCTCCGGGAAAGGACAACGGTGTGGCAGCCAACCATACCTAGTAGCACTAGCAGGGATAGACACCCGAGCACGAGTATGAGAGCGCACAGACGTGGATATGCAGAACGGGTATAGCATTAGATAGTGTTTGCACCTTGGAGGCCTTTCTTGGAGCAAAGGCGCTGTGCTGAGTATTATGCTTTGCAGTGACGGTGGTCTGATCTGACAGACAAGTAGGCGAATACGGGCACACCGATGGGTACAGTCCCCGCTGGTGTCTGGACAGTACTGGATTCTTTTTTCAATTTCCATGTGGATATTTTTTCAATTCCAATGTGGGGAGATGTTTCACTGCCTGCGTAGTTTTTCTTTTCATCAACATATCAATTCCACCTGATAAGTCATCCTTCCACAATTGACAGGAGAATGTTGAAGGACTTCAATGAAAGAGCGAGCAAGAGGAAAAAAAGACAGTGTTGCTGCGCACGCTTACAATATTTTGTCGCCTGTACAATATATAGACAAAATTGCTCGTGTAGTTCAATAATGAATCCTTCTCGCCCGCTAAAGACACGAAAATAGAACACTACTTATTTATGCTAACAGACGTTCCTAGCACCTACAAAATGGCTCGCAAAAAGAGCCACATAAAGTACATCCCAGTACTCCGCTCGATCAATTATCATGTCGTCAACACACCGACTATTTGCTAGCACAATTTATCACATCATCTGCTGCAATCGTTGCACGCTCAGGTCGCCCCAGCAGCACTGTCTCAGGTCCTCTCTTTTCCCCCCTTCCTCTCACTCAAACACAGAGGTTGCAACGCACCGCCTTTAACTCCCTTCCTGGCTACCTTCTTCATCATCACTATCATCGTCGATGTTAAAGTAGTCCTCCTCATCGGCATCCAGGCTGAACTCTTCGCACAAGCGCTGCGAGTAAAAACAAAAGCAATGTTGATGGATAAAAAAGTACTGAGTACTCTGCAGCCTGGAGTTCTGACTGAGTGGGGGTCGGGAGGGGGGCAGGGACGGCAGAAAAGCCATCTCCACTCAGTTTGGTCCCCCATTAATCTTTACAATTGCCGACCAAACTGAGTGAGTATTGCCATACCAAACTCTGGAGCGCCAAATTAAATCTAAATTAAACGATACCAGAACCACCCCAGTGGTAGAAAACATGAGTTCAGTGTGAAACACCTGAACTCAGGTTCTTGAAGTGTAGCATAAAGTGAGATGATCTCACTTTCTGGTTTTCTCAGGTTTCTGCTTCCCTTCTCCATTCTTTTTATTCCTTGGAGAACACAACTCTCTCTATAGCATACTTCCATCTATTCTAGGTCGCTTCCTGCAAGGCGCTATGCGCGCCAATAATTCTCGACCCACGGCCCAGTGGGCCCCTGTCATGGTTTCTGTCACTCCTGACGCTTGAAACTCTTGACTCTTCGCAATGTTCGCTGGTGGGCTCGCTACAGCCCTGATGGAGGAGGCTGCAACCTGGTTTGTACACGGCGGGGCACTCGCTTTTGTTCTTGCCACTGACACTTACTTCCTCCTCTCCCGCACCTTTGTCCACACCACGCTGACCTTTTCATCGAACCTGTTAATTTCATGAGAGCGCACGTCGTATCTCTGGCTTGGGGACTTGTTGTCGGGGGCAGCCGTCACTGATTCCGGGCTTACATTTGACACGCTCCTTTTTGCGTCAGATTTTGTGATGAGCCCCACGTACTTTCTCGCTTCGGTGATGCTGGTTATGTTCTGGGTTATCCTTCTTGACGAAGATGACTCCTACGACTTGGACGATGTGGATTCTCTGACTCTTTCCCCTCTATCACTGCTGCGGCAATCAATTTTGTTCATGTCAGGGAGGAGTCGTGGTCGTGATGGTGTACAACCTGGTAGCAATGTTGTTGCTGATATCGAGTTTCTCCCCCCTCCTCCACCTTCCAGACCTAGGACTAGGAGCCATGGTGGAGGTGATGGTTACATGCACGAAGAAGTTGATATTGCTCCTGATGGGGAGAATGGCAATGGGTATGGCACTGATGAGGAACCTGAACCTGATGTGTGCCCTGCCCAAAGGAACAAAAAAGCTAATAAGAACAAAATGGTCCAAGAAGTCCAAGAAGCGCAGCAAGAATTGCAATCACAAACGCAAGCATTCCTCTTCCGATTCCGATCCTGACTCATCATTTTAGTCATCTTCTTCTTCCTCCTCTTTCTCTTTTTCAACTGACTCTGATAACGAATCTGACTCTGCCTATCACCGCAAGAACAAGAGCAAGAAGAAGTTCAAAGTGGAGCTGGCTTCCAAACATATTCCAAACCTCAACGACAAGCGTCCAGCAAAAGAGAGGCATGACAGGTTAGTTGAGCTCAACAAGCCGCTACACAGGGCACTCAAGCACGCTGAGTCCAACCTTAACGTCCACCGGGTGCTCCACACAAGACTGCCAAGAAAGTGGTGGCAGAGATCCAAGGTGTGTTGAGGGTGCTTGAAAAGCAATCTATTCATCTCTTTTTTGGAGCGACATACGGTTGGCACAAACTCGACAACGCACTAAACCACAGTCACCTGCCATCTAGTACAAAGAAATCCGCTAAAAAGTTGGGCGTGAAGGCTGGTGATGTCAGTAAAGCACCTGTGCCCTTTCTTCCCAAACGCCGCCCATCTTTTACCACTCAGACTTTGAACCACTCCATGCCTCAACAACATTATAATGCACACCACTCAATCCGGCCCTACTTTTCAGCAATCTTTTCCTATGCCCCCCCCCGCTCCACCCCCTTATGTTATTGGTCATGCGGGAGGGAATCATCGCGGCCCACCTTACACGTCTGGTGCACACACACACAAGGTCACAACCAATCGGCTGCAAACGGTTTCCGTAGGCCAGGTTACAACGGCTACAGCGACTTCAACGGCACTCCACGCTGATCAAGGCACACGTAACTCTTAATTATTTTCATTCCTACAAACCCTCATTCTTGAGGCAATTTCCTCTCCAGTACCACACATTCGGCAATTAATTATCTTTATTAGGTACTTTTTCCAGGCCAGGCCTGAAGGGTGCCAGGCACTGTGGAAGCCCAGGGCCTGCCCACATGTTCACAACTGACCCAGGCCAGGCCTGAATTTGCATAATTAATTCCCTTGATCCCTGATCTCATCCAGGCCAAGCCTGAACTCACGCATAAATTACATTGATCCTTGAACTGATTCAGGCCAGGCCTGCAAGGTGCCAGGCACCACGGAAGCCCAGGGCCTACCATTTTGACCTTGGTATTTGTTTTTCTTTAGTTTTTTTGCCCCCAAAAACGTAATTGTAACCTACCCATATTTCAGGGCCCGGGTTTCTGTTTCGCATTCCTTGGTAATAATGACGAAGCCATTTGCATCACACGATGCAAGCGGAATAGAACCGTCATTTACCCGAGAAAATATAGGAAAGGTAGGATACTCAGTTTTTTGGAGGCGAGTGTAAAACCATCGTGGCACAGCCTTTGCTGTGGGAACAATCCTTTTGATGCTCAGACCCTAGTCAGCTTCTAGGTTCAGTGTTTCCCTTTTGCTCTCCGGCGCCACTTCATCTTCACCATCTTGAATTTTCGATTGGCACGTTAATGAGTTTTTATCAGCAGTATCTGGAGGGAAAGAAGGAACGGGCTGTTCAGCTTTCATTTTGCTCTCTCCTGTGTAGGGTTGGCCAGAACCATATATATACGGTGCGTATACGATATTTTTGGCCAGAAAATTACCATATATACGGTCATACACGGTGTACATATACGGTTCTGGCCAACCCTACTCCTGAGCCTCTTGCCAGCTACTTGTTCTGTTAGCAGGTATTGGCGTCAACGGCCCTGCTGCTTTCTTTATTGTTTCGTTTCCAGGACTGAGTTTCAGCCAGTTTTAGTCAGTGTTCCCTTCTGTTTCTCTGTTTGGTCAGACTCTTTTCAGCTTTCTCACAATACGTTATCATGCAGGATGTTTTTGATCCAATTACTCTTGGGCGTCGGCCACAAGTTCAGCTCCCCCTCCTATATTCGATAAAATCAAGCCGAAATAGAACAAGATGAGAAAAGAAACACTCCGAACATCCACATGTTTGAAAATATATCATAGTAAAGGAAAGATGATGAGGTAGCACGTGAAAGCATAGGCGTCGATAGGGAGGAAGGATTTGTGTGTGTGGGCACCTAAGCATTGTTTCCCTAGATCATGCTTGGGGTTTCAATCTGTCTTATTATGCAGGGACTTTGCCGCTTGGGGTTTCAATCTACCTAATAAATCAGGGACTTGGATGTTTGACGGAAACGTCTCAGCTTTCTTATTTACGCTTGAAGACTACCAGAGGGGGTCAACGGAGCAAATGTCCAAATATGTGCCATTTTTGCACTCGGAAGCCAGCCATTCACTGCCCCTTTATCCGGTTGGTACCGTTTTTGCTTTAAATTGAAGCTGGCATTATGAATTACACGAGGATGTGCTTAGTTTTATGTGGGTCGTTCTGTGTGCAAATTGGCAGGGCTGAAAGCCCACAGTGACCACCAAAACCCTAAGAAGGTGGCTTTGCATGGGAAAACAGCATATGTTGGCCTACATCCCCGATTAGTTGACCGTTTCACTCCATTTCTCTTGCAATGATGTTTGTTTATTATAAGGACTCTATAACACCAATATCATATGATTTGGTAATGTGGGTGGCCTGCTATGGAGAATTGGTGGTGAAAAATTGGGTGCACGCAGGCAAACAGACATTTTTGCCCCAGCTGGCAACATTCATGCTTTGGTGCTATCAGCAGTGCTACCTCTGGGTTTTGAGCTTGATTGTTGCCAGCTGGGGCGCCCATACTCAATTCACATTTCAAAAGTACCCCAATTAGGGGCCTCCGTTGACCCCCTCTGGAAGACTACTACCACTGCTATTTACGCTTGAAGACTACACCACTGCTCGCATCCAATCCTTATTGGATGCTGGAACCAAACCTTCAAACATAACACACCTGCGTGAGCTCTGCATGTCGGGCCTTGCACTCCTCAAAGCTGAAGCGCTGCAGCGAGAAGCGGCCTCGCACCACAGGGCCTGAAAACTCTGGGAACATGGTCTCCACTCTACACTGCCTGTAGGTTATGATGGAAATGAGAGTGAGGATAACAGCCTTCACAGCACACTTGTGGCAAGTGCGAGTGTGGGGGGTGGTGCTTGTTAGTTTGGGAACATGGTCTCCACTCCACACTGCCTATTGGTTATGATGGGAATGAGAGTGAGTAAAACAGCGTTCACAGCACACTCGTGGCTGATGACGAGTGCGAGTGTGGGGGGTGGTGTCTGTTAGTGTAAGGCTGTCAGGGACGCATTTGGGTGAGGGTAGCCTCTTATGATGCCGCCTGCTGGGTGTGGTCGTAAGGGTGAGGATGCCTACAGAAAAGCCTATCGAAAGTCTTGTTTTCCTCTGGACTTGATGAAATGAGTGTGGTGATTGGGTGCCACCAGGGTGATGGCAGAATGGTACACAAGTACATGGCAGCATACAAAAAGCGTACGAAATGCATGTCACTGTCACTGACCCTTTTTTACGCTTTGTTTTAGATTGTGGGTATATTTGGGTCTACGACTGGGCGATGGGAGTGTTTCGTAGGGTGCATGATTCGTAGGGTGCACAATTCTAGGTACCTAGCTCTTATGAACTGTGCATGATACCAGGTACCTAGCTCTTATAAATTGTGAAGAGAGACAAAAGAAAACAGGGGTGCGGTTGATGTAAAGTAAAATGATTTAGGGGGGTGAATAACAGTATGTACGGTATATACGTTGTGAGCCTGGCCATCCACTGTGTACCATCAGGCACCCATGCACTGTGTACCATCAGGCATGCACTGTGTACCATCATGGTACATGCACTGTGTACCATCAAACACCCATGCACTGTGTACCATCATGGTACATGCACTGTGCACCATCAAGCACCCATGCACTGTCGTACCTCCTGACCAGCCAAAGCCAAGCCCCTATTACTTATGCACACACACTGCTGCATTCAGTAAGACTGCTGCACATAATCAAATTGCACGCATCCAAACTGCTGCGTACAATAGTTTGCCTGCTGCACACAAACGCGATGTGCACAGTCAAAATGCACGCATCCAGACTGCTGCGTGCAATATGCCTCTGCTGCACATAATCAAATTGCACGCATCCAACCTGTTGCGCACAGTAGTTTGCCTGCTGCACACAAACGCGATGTGCACAGTCAAAATGCACGCATCCAGACTGCTGCGTGCAATATGCCTCTGCTGCACATAATCAAATTGCACGCATCCAAACTGTTGCGTACAGTAGTTTGCCTGCTGCACACAAACGCGATGTGCACAGTCAAAATGCACGCATCCAGACTGCTGCGCGCGGCATGCCTCTGCTGCACACAGCCATCATTCAATGTGCTGCGCGCAGTATGCCTCTGTTGCACACAGCCACACCGCCATTGTTCAATTTGCTGCGCGCACCTGTAAAAGTTAGCCTTCACCTCCCAGTCCGCAGTAGACACGTCAGCAGGGCTAGATGCAGGCAGCAGGATGAGGTTACCCAGCTTAGAGTGCCAGAACATGCGTTGCACCTCAAACCTGGGAATGGGAGAATGTGTGTGTGTGTGTGTGTGCATGCAAGTGTCTGTGAAGACGTGCATGGCTGGAAAAAGCTCGACACGCCCAATATGTACAGGCTTGTGCTCGGATGGTGAGTGTGTGTGTGTGTGTGTGTGTGTGTGTGCCCAATATGTACAGGCTTGTGCTCGGATGGTGTGTGTGTGTGTGTGTGTGTGTGTGTGTGTGAGTGTGTGTGATTGTGTGTGTGTTTGTGAGAGTGTCAAA
>Ga0307942_1003134_pt1 | contig 13407 bp, 15 predicted proteins | sample OrgLakmetagen175_FD_201846 | JGI IMG/M metagenome (GOLD analysis project Ga0307942, IMG submission 201846) | Saline water microbial communities from Organic Lake, Antarctica - #175 | ecosystem: Environmental > Aquatic > Non-marine Saline and Alkaline > Saline | place: Antarctica: Organic Lake...
TTTTAACGCAGCGGGAAAACCTGCCTAACCCGCACTCAAAAAGACCACAAAAAGAATCAGACATGCAAGGTAGATGTTGTAAAACCAGAGCTGTCAGCAGGCAATTCAGTTTGCAACAGGCCTTTAAAAAAACACATTAATAGGGTTGCATCCAAAGTTGGTTTAAGTACTCCAGCACCAAAAAGAGACTCTATGATCGTAATTTGTCTCCACAGACATGATAGGGCTACAGCAAAACAGTTGTTGATGTAACTCACGAGGGATTCATAAAAGCCGAAACAGAAATTGTCCCAAAGTGGCCTTTTCCTGTCTGTCAGATAAAACGAAATAAAGTCACAATCAGACCAAAACAATAAAGTCATATACTGCGTGGACGCTTCTCCTATCCTGCAAGCAGAAAAGGCACAACAAAATACATAAGCGGTACTGGCTTGCTTGTCAAACCCTTCACATTATAAAAACCTACGGAGACAGTGATAATCACTCCCCACACTAATTAAGGAAAATGAGCCACTTTAATACCAGGAATGTATAAATCCTCCACCACAAACAAAAAGAAACAGGGCAATGGGGATCAGGAGGGTTGCAGGCTCGATCTGAAACCAACTCCTGATGAGAGTTGATAATAGTACTGGAACGTACGCATCTGGAATGGACATGTTTAGCAGCATAACTGGTTTTGTTACAAACTCTCTAAGATTCAAGACCCAAGTCCTTGATTAATTATAATGTGCGAGTTTTGTAGACGGAAATTTACGCTCAAAAGGATGATGTGGAGAGTAACGGAGGCTCCTTGGAGACTTCTGTTGCAAAGGTATTTGTGCTGTTCCTTTGCGGCGTTCACCTAATTCTGAGGTCTGGTGTCCTCGCAGTACTTGATCTCGACGAGGTGGGTGTCACGCCGAGGTTTGCTGAGGTCTTTAGGTCGATGCTGTCTGGGGTTGGTGGCTCTACTGGTGGCTGGCGGTGCTGCTGAGGTGCTCTCCCAGTCTCCCTCGATTGCCCCCTGCCACTTCGAAGAACCCACCCCCCTACATTAGTTTGTCGTTTTTGTTTTTTTTGGCAGCGATGGGAGTAACCAGCACAAAATCTGGGCGGCTGGAGGTAAATCTGTCTTTATATGGGAAGCGGGGTGGGAAGAGCATTTGGGAACAATTCTACTTTCAGCTGTTTCAGGAACCTGGAGATTTTGCATGGTCATCCGTTCGTTGCTGCCTATATCTTTGGAGACAATGCATGAATCTAAGGAGCCTGTTTTGCTGATAGCCTTAAAGATCATGCGGCATGCTAAGTTGTGTCTTTCGGTGATCATGTTCCTTATTGCGTGTGTTGGCACCCAGAAAGGATTGTTGGGTATTCAGGCAGGCTAGCAGTTACTTAGTTATACTTTATCTTTTGGTTTTCTCTCTCTGTAATATAAACCGTCCAAGTCAACAGGTTATAGGCCCAGCACGCTAACCACTGCGCAATGGCAGAGCGGAGCACCTCAACCGTACCCTCAAGACACGCGTCCACTCCATGCTGGTAGCAGGCTGCCTGCCAGCAAAGCTGTGGCCTGAGGCCGTCAAGCTTAGCAAAATCTGGGTGGTGGTGTACGTAGATGAATGCTGGTAGCAGGGAAGCTGAGCAAGGTGCAGGGAGTCAAGCAGGAGCTGCTAGGTCAGTTTCAAGGGAAGGACATTGGGGAGGCAGGAGTGTTTGTGGGTTTCAAGAAGGGACAGGGACGCGCGCATGTTGCACATTTCTCAGCCTGCGCACGCACAGCAGCTGGTGGAAAAGGTGTGAATTACAGCAGCAAAGGGCAGAGACCTACCCATCAGCACTGCAGATCAGGCGGCAGCAGCAGGGACGGGTTGGTTGAGAAGGGACAGGCGTTGTATTGGGAGGTGGTGGGGAGCCTGCTGTATCTCAGTACTCACACGCGCCCGGACCTAGCACACGTCACCGGTGTACTGTCCAGGTACATGGCCAATCCCACAGCAGGGCAACGGACAGTAGCCAAGGGAGCAGTGAGGTATTTGAGAGGCACCAGCAGCATGGGTATCAGCTATATATGGAGGAGAGATGGCAGGGAGGGGTCTAGAGGGGTATGTAGACAGCGATTTTGCTGGAGACAAAGATGACCGAAAGAGCACCTCTGGGATGGTGTTTATGCTGGGAGGGGGAGCGGTTAGCTGGGGGAACAAAAAGCAGAGCACAGTTTCCTGCAGCACCACAGAAGCAGAATACATCGCAGCAGCAGGGGGGGTCAGAGAAGCTATGTGGTTCCAGAAGCTGGGGAGGGACTTTTTAAGTTGGGGGGGGGCAGCAGGGTCAGCAGCAGGAATTTCCCCAATCCAGCTACACACCGAAAGTACCTCATCAGCCTCATCAACAACAACGTGGTGTCCGGACGGTCCAAGCACAATGACGTCAACTATCATGTAGCGAGAGAGCAAGCTTAGTTGGGCACAGTTAAGTTTGTATATGTTCCTACCAGTGAGCAGCTTGCAGATATTCAAACCAAGGCCTTAAGCATTATTAAGTTTTCTGGTTTCCGCAAGAACATTGGTATGTTTTAATTATTCTCCTCTTTTCTGGTTTTTCTTGTGTGTCTTTTCTCTCCCTCTTTTTTAATTCCCTGGGTGTCAACTGCCAGCTGCCTGAGGGGGAGTGTTGGGTATTCAGGCAGGCTAGCAGTTAGTTACTTTATCTTTTGGGTTTCCTGTCTGTCTATTTTCTCTCTCTGTAATATAAACCGTCCAAGTCAACAAGGATGTGCAGGTTGATGTAAGCTGCGCACAACATGACATCTTCTCTAAAGTTAAACAAGGCCTTGTCACACCGCATCCAAACACATTGCAAGCTAGGGGAGACTGCATACATGCTCAGGTAATCTACGCAAGCATTGGCAGCAATTATAGCCACCCCGTACCCACGCCTGCCCACATGTTCTTGTGCAATGTTGGTAGCATGTACGAGCTTGTGCGTGCTGTGCAAATGTGTAATAAGTCTATCCAACTCGTTCGTACGTGTCTCCGTGAGGACAATGACATGATGCTTCCTAATGACACAGTGCAATTGTCTTGTGCGCACAAATACACATCTACACAGCAAACGCACACATACCCATGCACGCAACCACGCAAGCACCCATGCACAAACCCAAGCGCCCACCCACACCCTCGGCACAGTGCTGTTTGGGGGTAGGTGGATCTGCTGTGGCTCGCGGTGCTGTTTAGGTGCTCCCAGTTGTGTCCCCCTTTTCCAACCTGCCACTCCGAAGTATCCACCCCCCTCCATTAAAAGCAGTCTGTTGCTTTTTGTTTTTGCGGAGACGGGAGCCACCAGCTTAGCAACCGGACGGCTGGAAGTTAACCTGTTTCTGTTTGAGAAGCGGGGTGGAAAGAGCCACTTTGTTATAATTCTAGTTTCTGTATTGGGATCTGAAGTTTTTGCATAGCCAGCCGTTTGCTGCTTCCTATATCCATAGATACCAAGCAGGATTCTAGGGCGGGGCCTGTTTTGCTGAATGCTTTCAAGGTCTTGTTGCATGATAAGTTGTGCCGATCAACGGTGCCATCTCTTGGTGCCTAGTTGTGGGCAAAGGGGGCGGCATGAAACTTTGCTATCGAATTCAAGCCAGGTGACTTGACAAAATGAGTTGAATAAGCATTTGTTATAGAAGTGTCAAAATGCTGAAGTAGCCGATGGTAGGTCTGTACAAAGAGTTGTAGCACAACCCCCCTTGCTAGGCAAGAGCCTAAGCAAAGTAAATGACAGCTGACAACGATTTGGCAGATGAGAGCTTATATAATGAAAATTTGCTTTCGCATTCAAGCCAGATGAGGGATCAGCCAAGCCCCACCCAGAAAGGGGGAGGAAATACTGCCCTTTCCTGATTTGCACGTCTGAGGTCACCCAATGGTTTCTATACATAAATGTAGCACTTCCGCATAAAATCTAATGAGTCTGGGGTCAAGGGTGTGAGTGGGGGGCTGGATTTGTACCATTGTGTCCCTGCCAGAAAGGTGGCATGGATGTAGAAATGCAGACTATGGTCCGAATTCCACCAATTCTTCTGTTCCCAGATAAGTCTAGGGTTAAAACCATACCCATCAAAGCAAAAAAAGAGGTTGAATATTTGCCCCTAAAAACTTATTAGTGCATGAACCTGTTTGCTGGGCAAAAATTGTGCATTTCTGGAAACTCTTTTCGTCATTGTGGTGGAGGAGTTTTAGGGTATTCGGTGCCAAATAGGCTCCTTCTCCTTAATTAATGTGGCGAGTGGATTTCACTGCCTGTGCAGTTTTTCCCCCGTCTGTTAATGCTCGATCCCATATTAGTGAAGTAAGTTCTAGCTGTATACCTTATTACTCCCAGCCTCCTTAAGATCTGAAGCATGCAAACCTGGGGTTATTTGGGCCCAACTCTAAGGAGTGTAACATGAAGTGTGACTTTGTTGTTCCTAGAAATGCCTCGCTTCCCCACAACGGCCAACTGCTTTAGGTCCATGCACATTTACAAATGTTATTCTTGCTTTGCTTTATTATCCACTCCCCCCGCCACAGGCTGCACGTGAGACGGCTAATGAAGCAGCCACAAAAGTAAAAGAAGCAAGAGACGCGGTAACAGACAGGTAAGTTTGGCTAATCTCCAACTTGCACCAAGGCAGTATAAGGCCGCTGAAAGTCCTGTGATTTGTTCCAAGTCGAGTTAAGCTGGACAGTGTTCGTGCCCAATTGTGGAACTGTTTGCCTGTTATTGACCCTGGTGAAATGCAGACGATGCTGAACAAGCTTCGTACGTACGCTGAGAAGAAAGAATTGAGTGTGAACACGGCCATGTCGGAGGTGGTCCATTTCAATAGTAAGTCTGTCTCTCCTTTGCAGAATCCGTTTACGTACGATGGTGTGGTGCTTCCAGAGAAGGACAGGTTTAAATATTTGGGCATGCTGCTTGATAGAAGGATAAATTCGAAGATAGCTGAAGAACATGCAGTGCGGCCTTACATGGCTGCACAGAGCAGGATTTCTGAGTTTGCCAAGAGTCACGAATTAAAAGGCAGGCCTCATGCTATGCTTTGGTTGTCTAAAGTGTATGGTATTCCTGCTGGGATGTATGCGAGTCAGGTGTGGGGCACAGTGTATCTGAGTGAAGGCAGTGAATTTGGTAGCCAGTTACAGAAGAGGCATCTGTGTTCCTTTGAGGAGCATTCTTGATGTGAAGAACAGCACAACATATTGGGCGGTGCTTAGAGAGTGCGGTCAGGAGCCCTTGCAATTTTTCTGGTTCCGTGCTTCCATCAGGTTTTTTAATAGCATGCTTGATTCCAACAGTGAGACTCTACGTCGTGTGCTGAAGGCAGTGTATCTTGCTTATTTTGATAATTCTTGCTGGTCTGCTCAAGTCTCGAATGCGTTCAATGGACTGCAAGGTAGTGCAATGTTCAAACAGAAAATGCTGAGAGCCACACAGGTTCCCATGCAAGAGTTCATTTGCGTTTCAGACATTTCAAGGTATGGAGGGAAGCTAAATTTTCATGTCCTCGCGCAGTAAACAAGAAAGCAGTGACGTATCACAAGTGGTGTGGGAGTTCTGAGAGTGGTTCTAGAGGTTCTCCATTTTCTATCCCCTCCTACTTGTACAAGGATTCGGACAAACATGTGTTGAGGAATTTCAGCAGGTTCAGATTGCGTGCACACCATTTGAGAGTGAAGTCTTGCAAATGGCATGGTGGCTCTAGCATTTGTGATAAATGTGAGTGTGGAGAAGTTCATCAAGATGAGAAGCATGTGCTTTTCTTTTGCAAGTGTGCTGAAGTGTGCGAGCTGCGCATGAGATACAGAGACCTTTTTGAAGGAATGCTTAAGACTCTGCGTGCGTTTGCTCCTTCGAGCTCTGAATTTATTCCTTTCTTAACTTGTCATCACAGTATCACTGATTTTGAGATCAATGCATTCCTGAATCAAGACTCATACAGAATCCTCAAGTTTGTGTCAGATTTAGTTTAAATTTTCGACACTGGTTGATTTTGTCTTACCAGCCAATTGCCATCAGCCAGAGTCTCGGGCTGTAGGCCACCCTTGTAACCCTTGTAACCCTTGCCTGTTGTTAAAGAGAAGGGATTATCTCTTAATACACACAAATTTACAATGGCTTTGCAAACAGGGAAAATACAGGGATGGAAAAGACCGCAGAGACAGCAGAGAAGACAGCGGAGGCTGCCAGGGAGCGTGCTGAAGCAGCTGAGCAAGCTGCCCGTAAGATGCGAAAGAGCAGGGATTAACTGTAAGTTGGCTATGATACTTGAACGTTGTACATGGGTCTACCTTGAGGAAGTTGAATAATTATCAACCCGTATTCTGCGTTGATGCGTTATTTGACAGTCATTGTACAAAGGAAAGCGGAGGAGGGCGCAGATTGAAGGAGCGTACAAGCGTTGGATCAATGTAAGGCACGACGATTTCTCGTTGTAGTCTTACACAGACAGACAGACACCTCTTCTTCTTTCTTCTTCTGTTGGCTGAGCCCAGCAAAAACTTAACAGCCTACCAATATTGGTTGCCAGTTATTCCCCCTTGTTTAAAACCTCTCTGATCATGAAGGGGGAGAATTCCAGTGCCAACGCTCGATAAAAGCCCAATTACAATATCATCCTATAACAGGATCACAGGCCTCTCTGGCATCCAAACACAGGCTAGCTTGCGAGCTCCATGACTCGCTGTTCTATCCGCACAATTAAAGGGTCCTCTCTAGTGTACGCCCCAGACGCTACGAGCTCTGCCTTTCGCCGCAACAGCCTCTTGATCTCGTTCAGGTTTGGCTGAGCTGCCCCCTATGTGTGAAGGTGTGCGTGATGGAGCTTGTGTGTGCGTGTGTGTGTGTGTTAGTATGTGTGTATGTGTGTGTTAATATGTGTGTGTTAGTATATGTGTGTGTATGTGTTAGTAAGTGTGTGTTGTGTGTGTGTACAACAGTGCGGGTCCTGGTCTAAGCTGTCAGTTTTGGCCACTTAAATACCCTCCTGACTTGCAGACTCATAACCTCAATATCCACCCAGTGCATGCGTGTACTTTTTACGTACGTGTGTATTTTATTCTTCAGTGATTCTACAGTGCCTTGCCCTTTCAGCATGCTCTCCTGAGAAGGAGAGGACAGAGAAAGCGTCCTCTGTCTCCTTTTCCTAATGCAGTTCCTGGCAGGACATACATACCTCAAGCCTGATTTACATTTCTGGTACCGCAGACCAATTCTGTTTGAGTGCAGTTTTACTCATGCTTTTACGCCGCTTTCACACAACAAAGAGGCATTCCAACTTCCATAATGTGCAGGCACACTTTCCCTTTCACGCCACTATTATGCAACATAGAGGCATTTAACTTCCATAATGTACAGGCACAATTTCCCTTTCACGCCATTAATATGCAACAAAGAGGCATTTCGACTTCCATAATGTACAGGCACAATATCCCTTTCACGCCACTTTCAAGCGACAAAGAGGCATTTCATCCTCCATAACGTACAGGCACACTTTCCCTTTCACGCCACTATTATGCAACATAGAGGCATTTCGACTTCAATTGTGTACAGGCACACTTTCCCTTTCACGCCACTTCATCACGACATGGAGGCAATTTTATTTCCATGACGTACAAGCATGCTTTCCTCATATGCAGGGTTGGCCAGAACTATAAATATGTTATAGTATGAATACGTAGTACACATAAATCTGTAAAATACAGAGATTTATGCCAAAGAAATCACCAAACATACGGTCATGTACGGTGTATATATAGTATATAGTAAGGGTTGGCCGGAACAGTATATATGCACCGTATATGATTGTATATTTGGTGATTTCCCTGCCAAAATTACCGTATATACACCGTATATGTATGGTCCTGGCCAGCCCTATATATAGTATATATTTAGTACATGCAGTTCTGGCCAACCCTACTCATGTGCCCACACTCACCTGGGGAAGAGTGCCAGGCGAATACAAGGGCCGCACAACGCCTCGTGGTGGGATGGCTCCGCCCTCTCCTGGCGTGGTGCGGTGCTGCGACGCGCCGTGCTGTGGCGAGGCGTGCCGTCTGGCGTGCGCCCCCTGCGGACTCGGGGGGCTAAACGCGTCAAGAGTGTGCGCTTCCGCCGCGGATGGCCGTGAGCGTGTGGGGGTACCGACGCCCCCACCCTCTCCAGCCGCATGCTGCCCACTACCATCATCTCCTCTGAGATCCATCCCGTCCTGCTCCTCAATCCCTGCAGTTAGCCCCTGCACTCCTGCTGCTGCTGTTGCTGCTGCTGGTGGCAGCCCCTGCACTCCTGCTGCTGCTGTTGCTGCTGCTGGTGGCAGCCGCTGCACTCCTGCTACTCCTGCTGCTGCTGCTGCTGGTGGCAGCCCCTGCACTCCTGCTACTCCTGCTGCTGCTGCAGCAGCAGCTGCTGGTGACAGAAACGGTGCTGCGGGCATCGCTAGGCTCGTGTGAGCAAGGCTAGGAAAGGAAGAGCTGCCGCCGGGGGGGAGGGAGGGAAGGGGTGGCTGAGTGTCAGTGGATGCATCACGCACCCAGTGCTGCTGCTGCTGCTGCTGCTGCTCATGATAGTGATGAAGCTGCTGTTGCTGCCACTGCTCATGCTGGAGATGTAGCTGCTGTTCGTGCTGCTGGTGCTGCCGCTGCTCATGCTGGTGATGTAGCTGCTGCTGCTCTTGTTGGTGCTGCTGTGCCGCACTGCTGGATTGGTTCAAGGCAGGCTTGTCTGACGGCTGGGATTGGTCCGGTTGCGCAGACACGTCTGGGCTGCCATCAAAGGCATCTGTAATGCAGCACGCACATTGATAGGGTTGGCCAGAACCATATATATATGGTGTATATACGGTATTGTTGGCAGGGAAACATCACCAGATATACGGTGTATATATACGGTTCTGGCCAATCCTACACATTGCACATTGCACACGGAAGCAAGCACAGCTTTGCCACTTTCTACAGCCACATTAGCTTCGAGCTAGGCTGTATTTCACGTGCACACTGGATGCACGCTCTCCTTACATACCGCGCACGTGTTTCCACTGCGCGCACTTTTTTTATATAGGATGGAGCAGCATGGCCAAGCAACATGCTGTCTATTTCTCACTGGCTGTTTATTACTCCTGTAGCCTTTGTAAGTGCACTGCTTCCATTTTTAAGAGGGGATGAAACAGCATACGGTCACGCCAAATACGTTCACCATCTGTTTCACTGTTTGCTTCACTGTCTGTGCTTTACTCCTGTTGATTGCCTCTGTGAGTGCACTGCCTCTCGTTACTTTGCACTCAGGGCCGTTCCAGTTTTCAATGTAGAATGAAGCATCACAGCCACGCCAAATACGTTCACAATCTGTTTCACTCTGTTTCACTGTCTGTCTTCAATTCTGTTGCCTTTGTGCGTACACTGCCTCTCGTTACTTTGCACTCAGGGCCGTTCCAGTTTTCATTGTAAGATGAAGCAGCACAGCCACGCCAAATACGTTCACAATCTGTTTCACTGTCTGTTTCACTGTCTGTGTCTTACTCCTGCTGCCTTTGTGAGTGCACCATCTCCCCTTGCCTGCTGCCTTTGTGAGTGCACCATCTCCCCTTGCCTGCTGCCTTTGTGAGTGCACCATCTCCCCTTGCCTGCTGCCTTTGTGTGAGGGCAGGTTCGGGCCTTTAGGTAAGATGAAGCAGCGCAGTCAACGACGGTCTGGAAAAGTGTTCCTGTGCCTCAGACAGATACATACCCTTCCGTACTTTTGTACCTGTGCCTCAGACAGATACATACTCTTCTATACTTTTGTACCTGTGCCTCAGACAGATACATACCCTTCCGTACTTTTGTACCTGTGCCTCAGACAGATACATACTCTTCTATACTTTTGTTCCTGTGCCTCAAACAGATACATTCTCTTCCGTACTTTTGTTACTGTGCCTGACACAGATACGTACTCTTCCGTACTTTTGTCACTGTGCCTCAGACAGATACATACTCTTCCGTACTTTTGTTCCTGTGCCTCAGACAGATACACACTCTTCCGTACTTTTGTACCTGTGCCTCAGACAGATACATACTCTTCCGTACTTTTGTTACTGTGCCTGACACAGATACACACTCTTCCGTACTTTTGTCACTGTGCCTCAGACAGATACATACTCTTCTATACTTTTGTTCCTGTGCCTCAGACAGATACACACTCTTCCGTACTTTTGTACCTGTGCCTCAGACAGATACATACTCTTCTATACTTTTGTTACTGTGTCTGAGACAGATACATACCCTTCCGTACTTTTGTCACTGTGCCTAAGACAGATACACACTCTTCTATACTTTTGTTACTGTGCCTGAGACAATACATACCCTTCCGTACTTTTGTCACTGTGCCTCAGACAGATACACACTCTTCTATACTTTTGTTCCTGTGCCTCAGACAGATACACACTGTGCCTCAGACAGATACATACTCTTCCGTACTTTTGTACCTGTGCCTGAAACAGATACACACTCTTCCGTACTTTTGTCACTGTGCCTCAGACAGATACATACTCTTCCGTACTTTTGTTAAGGTGCCTCAGACAGATACATACTCTTCCGTACTTTTGTTCCTGTGCCTGACACAGATACACACTCTTCCGTACTTTTGTTACTGTGCCTGACACAGATACACACTCTTCCGTACTTTTGTCACTGTGCCTCAGACAGATACATACTCTTCCGTACTTTTGTACCTGTGCCTGACACAGATACACACCCTTCCGTACTTTTGTACCTGTGCCTGAGACAGATACACACTCTTCCGTACTTTTGTGACTGTGCCTGACACAGATACATACTCTTCCGTACTTTTGTCACTGTGCCTCAGACAGATACATACACTTCCGTACTTTTGAACCTGTGCCTGAGACAGATACATACTCTTCCGTACTTTTGTACCTGTGCCTGAGACAGATACACACTCTTCCGTACTTTTGTCACTGTGCCTCAGACAGATACATACTCTTCCGTACTTTTGTTACTGTGCCTGACACAGATACACACTCTTCCGTACTTTTGTTACTGTGCCTCAGACAGATACATACTCTTCTATACTTTTGTAACTGTGTCTGAGACAGATACACACTCTTCCGTACTTTTGTTAAGGTGCCTCAGACAGATACATACTCTTCCGTACTTTTGTTCCTGTGCCTCAGACAGATACACACTGTGCCTCAGACAGATACATATTCTTCCATACATTTCCACATTAGTGACAAAGTGCTACTGCCTCAGACAGACACATACTCTTGTGTAAGTGTGTGTGTGTGTGTGTGTGTGTGTGTGTGTGTGTACTCTTCCATACTAGTGGCAAAGTGTTACTGCCTCAGACAGATACATACTCTTCCACACTAGTGGCAACGTGTTCCTGTCTGGCAAAGTGTTCCTGTCTCAGACTTTCCATACTTCCCCATGTTACTTGCCAACAATCCATTCAATTCACACTCTCCCATACAAGTACTACTGTCCCAAACGTGTTTTATTCCATAAGTGCTGCAGATTGTCACAGACAAGTGTTTTGGTGCGTCGAAATGTGGACTGTGAGCTGTGCGCTAAACAGAACACCACGTTGAGCTGTGCGCTAAACAGAACACCACGTTGCCCCTCATTATGGTGGTGTGGCCAGGACCATATAAATACGGTGTATATACGGTATTCTTTGGAGAGAAATCACTAAATATACAGTCGTACACGGTGCAAGATTGCAGGTCCTGGCCAGCCCTACTCATAATGGTGGCGTGTTCCCTGTAGCGTAGCATACGTGTTCTTACATGGAAGTCAATTCAAATGCATCGGCTGCTGCCTTATGGTCTTATGGTGCAGGTATCAGATGTACGTTGGAGCGGCACACATTGATGGGTGCAGCAAACGTTGGTGCAGATGTCCATTGGAGCTGCAAGTTTTTCCCAGAGTCGTTTTTCTTTTTTTAGCCGTGAACCCTAATTAGGCTGAAGGTGCACCTTGCTCAGAGACTCAGAACTCAGAGTAATCCCTGGCGGTAGGGCCCAGCAGAATTTTGAGCTTAAGCAGCGAGCGACGACATTGTGTGTGTGCGTGTGTGTGTGTATGTGTGTGTGTGTGTGATTACTGACCTTGCGTGGGGATACTAGAGGGGACGCCGGCATGGTCGGGGTTGTTTGGGTGGGTGGGGTGCGTGGGAGACAAGCCGGCAAAGGCTGCATGCTTTAGAGCGTGCAGCTGTTGACGTAGTGCAGCTGTCTCTGCTTGCTGGCTGTGTGTGAACCTGTGCACGTGAGTGACATAAAAGGTGATTGCGTGTGAGTGTGTGTGTGATATCTTGAAATTCTCACCCTTACAAGATGCTATGTATGTGTGTGTGTTTTTTATATGTACATGCAAATATACAGAACCTCAAGTGCCAAGATGCTATGTGTGTGTGTGTATGTGTGTGTGTGTGTTTTAGATGTACGTGCAAATATACGGAACCTTGAGTGCATTTCCAAACACCTTTGTGTCATTGAAGCTCAGGGGCTTTTTAATGATTGCGGGTGCCCCACACACAAAGGGTGCCCCACACACAAAGGTATATCTCTCTCATTGAAGCTCAGGGGCTTTTTAATGATTGCGCGTGCCCCACACACAAAGGGTGCCCCACACACAAAGGTATATCTCTCTCATTGAAGCTCAGGGGCTTTTTAATGATTGCGCGTGCCCCACACACAAAGGGTGCCCCACACACAAAGGTACCTTTGCGTCATTGAAGCTCAGGGGCTTTTTAATAACTGCGGGTGCCCCACACACAAAGGGTGCCTCACACACAAAGGTACCTCACTCGTCCATCATACTCACTTTTAGGGTTGACAAGAACCGTATATATACACCATATATGACCGTATATTTGGTGATTTCTCTGCCAAAATACCGTATGTACACATTGTATATACATGGTTCTGGCCAACCCTACACATTTGATGAAATCCCAGACAAATTTTATCGTATGTTCACACTGTATATATATATATATATATATATATATAAGCTCTGGCCAACCCTACCTAATTGTTGTTCACCACCTGATTTTGCTCCTTGATGCTGAAAGAGCAGCACAGTTGACCCACACTGGAAACCCACATCCCACAAACACACACACCCACACACACACTCATATACACAATGCCTGCACACACCCACACACCCACAAACGCACACACACACAATGCCTGCACACCCACTAGGACAGCTCTGCGTATCAATTCACACACACATACACATACACACACACATACACACATATACATTCCACACACACCACCCCCACATCCCACAAATACACATATACATTCCACACACACCACCCCCACATCCCCCAAACACACATACACACATATACATTCCTCACACACCACCCCCACAT
>Ga0307942_1003144_pt1 | contig 13380 bp, 18 predicted proteins | sample OrgLakmetagen175_FD_201846 | JGI IMG/M metagenome (GOLD analysis project Ga0307942, IMG submission 201846) | Saline water microbial communities from Organic Lake, Antarctica - #175 | ecosystem: Environmental > Aquatic > Non-marine Saline and Alkaline > Saline | place: Antarctica: Organic Lake...
TGGGACCGAAGGGGCAGATTTACGAGATGCCGATGCCAGATGCCAGCATTCCGAGATTTCAGGAGCGGTGCCCCCCGCATCCGCGAGCACTTCATGTGGCAGAATCCCAGCGTAGGTGTAGCAGCATGCAAAGCTGACCCGGCCGGAATCCTCAGGGCGTAGTCGCAGCGCTCGCATGGGAGAAATTGCCGTCGCTAGCGCTCAGAGGGAGGAACATGCAGGTAACAAGAGGCACCTGCACAGGACTACAGCAAGCACATCAGCAGCAGCATCTACGCGGTCATTGGACACCTGCAGCAAGAGGGCAGTGACCAGGGCTTGTGTGGATGCAGCTGTTGCACGATTCATCTACGCTACAGGCACCACCTTCTGGGTTGTGGTAGCAATAGACAAGTGATCATGCTAGATTCTGAGGGGCTGGGAGTTCGTTTGGGGGGCTCTAGAGGGCCTGGGAGTGCTTCTAGGGTGCTCTGGGGGGCTTGTGGCTGCAAAATTCGTTAAGTGCCCAAAATCGTATTATACGGAGCAATTCGAAAAATACGGATATATACGTGATAAATACGATACGACGTATAATACGCCTATGCCGTATGACCCATCCCTGGAAAATACGTATATATACGGTTTATACGGCGTATATATACGTAGACGAAAATCCCATATACGGTTTGGGCCAACCCTACACATAAGTTGTCTCTGTTTCTCATATCGTTTCTCGTATCCTGTCGCAGAGTGTCGTGCAATCCAATGTTGTGCAAGCACAGCAAATGTCTGTGCCCACAACCGAGCAGCATGTCCATTATACTGTCGGATGGTGGACGTTGCTTTTGCTTGGTAGTTGCCCCTACATTGCCTGAAAGACCTGGAATTGCAAGGCACCACCTGTAAGGCTGACCTACTGGATTTTAAATCCTAGACTTTCTGTGGGTGAGCACCTTTTTGCCCAGTTGTGTCAGCCCTATCGTCGGCAGCAAATCTAACCAGCTGTCCTACTCTGCCAACTCTTGACATTGGAACTTGGCAGGACGCAACCAGCATGGTTGTGACGCTGAACGTGCGTATCTCATTTCTGGCACACCAGACAGTTATGTTGCCTTGGTGTTGAAACTCGTAGGGTGAAGCCAGCAATGGGGCTGCTGCCAAACGGGGTGACCATAGGCCACCTGAATGAGCGGAAAGGCCGGCAATTCACTTTTGACAGCCTGTTCAACGAAAAGGCCCCGGATTCAAAGGTGAGTGTGCCTGCTTGAATCAGATTGCAAAGGGAAGGGGGGGATGAGTGTTTCAACTAGCAGATATTTTACAATGGACCCATGGCAGGTCACACTCTGGACAACAAATGATTAGTGTTGGCCAAAACCATACATATCATATATTATATATTACGTGTGTACACGGTAATTTTAGCAGGAAAACTACCAAGCATACGGTCGTGTGCCGTGTGCATATATGTTCCTGGCCACCCCTACAAATTAGTTTGCTGTGAAGGCATAGCACATTGCAATGCCATTATTTGGCTAGTGTCAATACATAAGTACAAATAGCACCTGCCCTACTAGACCAGAACTGGTTTTCTCTGAGACACCTTTGCAGCAACAGTCTGTGCATGTCTAGCTTTTTCTCTTGCGATACGCAAGGACTCCGCAGTCAACCCTTGTGCCAAGGGTTGATGGCCAACCATCTTGTACAAATGACGGCTAAAGTGTCTTTCAACTTAACCATTACCTTGGCACTTTGTCCAACTGGTGCTTCTCAGGCCTCCTCATTGCCCTCCTGCATTTCTTTGTGCCATTAAAGCAGCAGGCAAAGGCAGGAGGAACGTCTGTGTCATTACTGTGTCATATGAAGCACAAGTGATTCCTTTGTGCCGTGCAAGCGGCAGGCGAAGGCCAGAGGAATGCCATTACTGTGTCATATGACATATGTTATATAATACATAATGTATGTCATCAACTCACAGGAAGCGGGAGAGCAAGCAGACACGTACGTCATCATCAACGCAACAGGCGTGGAGCTCACAAACGTCAGGAATTACGTCACTGAGATGGTGTCGCCTGGTGGGTACCTGGCACATTTCTGTTCCGCGCCACGTATATCTCCCCACAGTGAAATGCAGCAAAACACTGCACTGATACATCTCCTAAAGCATTTAAAATGCCAAAGCACGCACGTTGGTGAATCTGCTCTTGATTGACCTCTTCAAGCCTCGGTAAAGGCAACGTCTCTTTTTGTCTCCCTCTGACAATTTTGTTTGCACGCTGCCTGCCTGCGTAGAGAACAACAAGTCTGTGATCCTTTGGAACTTGGAGCTGGAGACCTTGCGCGGGGATTTGGGGCTGCTAGGGTACCCACCAAAGGAAATCCAGTTGCAGGTGAGGTGTTTTTAGCCGAGTCGGTGCCCCCCAGGAATTGGGAGTGCAAGCCGCCCAGGCCTTGCTGGGTAATATAGGCCTGCAGGTGTACCAGAGCCTATGCTGCATACATAACTGGTTGAAGAAGACCTTGAAGTGAAGCGACCAATTGAAGCATGCCCATTTGCCTGCCCCTCACAACCAACTAAAGTGCTTCCACTCGCCTGTGCCTCACAGTTCCTCTGCTACTTCCGGCCAGTGTATTTCCTCCGGACACGCGACTACTCCAAGTCAGTCAGCATAGCGCCTTTTATCGTGAACTACAGCGGCGCACTGTTTCGGGAATTCCCTGGGCCTTGGCAGGTTTGTGATGGTAGTGAGTCAAGCACTAGATTAGGTGTTTGGCTGCCAGTAGACGCTGGTGCAACTACTTCATAAGGGAAAACCTGCAAAGTCCCCAAGCCAGTAAACCGTTTGCTTGAAGTTTTCCCAAAGACCAAAATTGGGTTTATGCGTCTATGCCAAGGCGTGAATGCGCTCTTGTGTGTTATTGCTACGAATGCCTCATAAATTCATAAACCGACCAAACACATGTCAACAGGTCATGCTCAAGCAAGACAGCGGGGAGTACGCTTGCATTGCAGAGGACCTCACACGCTACAACCTGGGAGAGCTGAAAATGGAGCTACAACGTGCTATGGGTCTGAACACGGAAGCCGAAGGATCAGTTGCACAGGTACGAGTTGCGAGCTACAGTGTCAAACAGGACAAAGCTTTTTTTACTGCATGATGAGACAGCCTAATCAACATCTAGTGCTAGTCCCACTTGTATTAGATCAAGCTGAAGAGCTGCTTATGCAATTGCAAAACGAGTACATGTGTTATCTATGGTTTGCCTACGCAGATCTTCAGGGAAGGTTTCAAAAACAGCACTTGGTGGGAGGACGAGTACGAGACGGAGGGATCGCATGAGTGGAGGATATGAGGGGGCTTTTCATTTTTATAATAATAAGCTGACAGAACAATTTAAGCTTGATTTCATTTCTTGTTGAGACTGGTTTTCCATGCACTCATGCATACATTTATATGTGAGGTTGAACAGGTTTGCGAGCAGAATGATGCCTCTCCCTGCAGCTTTTTCGGCTTTAAACATTAGGTAAGGCAAGGTTACATATATGCCTCTGGAGGGCATCTGAGCGGAAGCTTGCAAAAAGCCTGAAACCAAATTAAAAAGGCGCCAGAAAAATCAAGGGAAAAGGGCTAGGCACTCAGCCACAAAAGAGGCTACACCACAAATTTCTGGTTGGTTTAAAAAAGTCCTCAAACGAGTCGGGCTATCCTCATACTGAAGTGGGAAGACCAGCTGGCGAATGCTAACAAGATTAAACATAATAATGTACATTTGTAAGGGGGAATGAATCAGCCTATTGATGTCCGGCTCCGTCTCGAGCGACACTTGAGCTCATGGAGGACAGAAATTTGTGCATTTTATGCACAGAGTTTTGCAAAGGTTTTTACCTGCACATTGGACCCCAAAATATTTCAGCGGAGCGAGCTGCAATACAGAATCAATATAAATATATTCAGACATTATGATATTATTGCTGAAGATGAACGTCGTTCATAGTCAACCGGGCCTGGGCAAACCTCTGAGACCCTACCATGCCGAGCGGGGTATGGCAGCTGGATCCGTGCGCACATATAAAGCCACGCAGCATCACAGACCAGCGACTGCTGGAGTCAAACCTGTTTTCCTGGAGGGTCAACAAGCTGCACTAAGTTCAGTTGCTACGAAGTCCATAGCCAGGGGAGGTCCTCAGGTCAACTTTTTGGGTTTGGATGCTCGGCAGATTGCTCAGGGGATAACCCTGCCTCTACAGCCCATCGAGGTAAGGAGGTGGTAGACCAGACCAGTCAAAGGGTTGTCGTCCTTCCTCAACTGTCCTTACTGTGGCAAGCCTTGCTGGCTGTTGCATCCCTCTTGCTCGTGGTATGGTGTAGAGAAAGTTAATGCAGGCAGGTCTGCCTCACAATGAGGCTTGCTTGCAGCTCCTGCTCCACCCGTAACAAACAAAGCCTGTTCTCCGTAACAGTACAGCTTGTAATCACAAAGCAGCTTGCGTATCCATACAACTTGTGAGAGCTAACACACTGCATCTGGCCAGTGAAGGGTCCCGCCCGTGCCCTCTCTGTAGGATTCAGTCAACTCACATGTCTTGCCCTCCTGTTGACCATGACAGTTGCTGGGGCTGACTGCCGGACAATCCTACAAGGACTCCACCGTCAACCAGATGTACGATGAGCTCATCTCCTCCCCCATGGAGGCAGGCTACAGCCAGCAGACCGTGACTGCCCGGGGGGACCTGCTGTCCTCCGTGCTGTCCGACATCATTTGCAACAAGGGCAAGAAGATGGGAAAAGAGGTGGTCCTGCCATACGAACTCATCCCTGGAGCCCTTGCCATCCTGGCAGAGGTATGTGGTCTGTGACACACTGATGTAGGTTGCTCCGTGGTGTGCCAGGTATACGTCATAGGTTGGACGTGTATGGGTTTATGTACGAGCTTTGCATTCTGTGCCAGCTGGAGAAGCAAGGTTGGACGGCTGGGGGAGCTTTGCGGGTAGTATGTGCTTGTAAACATGAGTGTGATTTGTGCTTGCACATGTAACCGTTCTGTGCAAGCAGGGAGCAGCAATAAACTGACGTGTCCTTAATTACCCCTCACTTGCTCTTCTAGCAATGTGTGCCATTCCTCAGGCGTGTCCCTGAGACCCTGGGTCTAGTTGCTTCAATCACGCATGACGCATGCATTCATGCGGTACGATGGTACGATATGTGCTTGCCCATGACAGGTTGGACAAGATGAGATGGTGCTGTACCTTGGCCAAGAGCTGCTGGACTCACGAGAGCTGGATGGCTACCCCGTGCTGAAGCAGGACGTCCTGCTGAGCATGGCCATGGCCAAGTACAACGCCGCGCGTGACATCTTCTCCACACCCGGCGCACAGGTGAGTTTTGGCCAAGGTCTTTGGAACGTTTTAGAAACTGCAAAGGGTTGAAATTCGACCTGACCATGAGCTTTACGTACGATTCAAACTGAACTTGGTGGAGTGGCATGACTGAGGTGGGGCACTCTGTATTGAGAAAATGAGAAAATGAGTAGTGTGTTGTCTCTGTCTTGTAGCCCTCCAGAGAGGTCTCCATGGTGAATGCACTGTTTGACAGCTGGAAGCTGATGCTTGTCTCTCATGGATGGGTCCGTCTAGAAGTACTGTCATTCCCACGCTCGTATTTGCATGCATACACATCTGAGCCAGCTACCCTATGATCCCAGACAGGTGGTAGACGTGCCGCGTGGTTTGCATCTCTCTCTCTCTCTCTCTCTCTCTCTCTCTCTCTCTCTCTCTCTCTCTCTCTTTCTCTCTCTCTCTAAAACGCGCACACACAAACACACACGCACACAAACACATCAAACTGCTTGGAGCCCCTTGTTCCCCCTCACAGGTGTCCGGTGGTTGTGGCCTACTTGAAGAGGCCCTGCACTTGCTGCAGCCCTTGGCTCCAGGCAGGGACTTCATTGCTCCAAACCTTGCAAAGGAAATCAATCTGGGCCTGCTTGAACTGCGCAGCCACGTGGCGTTGGAGCAGGTATGTGTGTGTGTGTGTATGTGAGCGTGTGCGTGTGTGTACATGTGTGTGTGCGTGCGTGCGTGCATGCGTGTTGCGTGTGAATGCATGGTGATGTATATGCAAGCCTTTATTCACTTTGCCCTTCTGACGTTCCCTCGTTGCTTTGCTGCTACATGTCAAACACGACTGCTCCTCCTACATGTTGAACATGACAGCACTGCTACATGCATCAACAACCAACGTGCCTTGTATGCTGGGCCGTCGTAACGAATCTAGTCCACTCACCTGAGCAAGTTGTGTGTGTACTCCATCTCTGGAAGCAACCCTCATGATGACTCACTCTACCTGTGTGCGCTACGTTAGCACGTTAGTCCTGCCGAATGCAGCTGCGATGCTTTTCCAGCTGCATAGTGGCTCTGCCCACGTGTTTACACAGCCACGACTGCACGCCACGTACGTCGAGTGCGTTGACTGCAGCCTTCCTCTGCTCCTTGCGTGACACACTACCATACATGCAAGCACGACATGCATTGACTGCGTTGATTGCAGCCTTCCTCTGCTGCTTGCGTGACACACTACCATACATGCAAACACAACATACGTTGACTGCGTTGACTGCAGCCTTCCTCTGCTCCCTGCGTAACATGCTACCATACATGCAAACACGCAGCACGTTCTTGGAGCCCATAGAAGGAAGGGCCTTTCAAGGCAAGCAGCCTGAAAGATGCTGATTTTAAGCCTCACATTGTATACACGCTCACACGTATGAGTCAGCGCCCCCTGAAATTGCAGAGGAGCGCCGCCGAGGCGTGTGCTGCTGGCTCTGAGGCACACTGTACTCTGGCCAAAATTTGCAAAACGCACACGCAGGTATCAGCCCCCCTGGAAAGTGGAGAGGAGCGCCGCCAGGGCGTGCGCACCATTTGCAAGCTGCTGACTCAAGCAGCAGAGGGAGGGCCTGCCCCTGGCCGTGCGGGCTTCCCTTTCTCGCTGCAGAAGGGCCGAAGGAGCAGCGAGGCCTCACAGGTAGGAGTGTGAAAAATAGGAGGGGCTGCTACTTGGCGGGTAGCATTAGGTAGGGGGTGTGAAAAATAGGAGGGGCTGCTACGTGCGTTAGCTCAGATGGCGTAGTGACTTGAGAGGAGGCTGTGCAGGTGCTCACAGCAGGGAACGTGTCAGTGCCAAAAGCTGCGAGTGTAAAAAGATGTAGGGAGCAGAAGAAGAGAAAAACATGTAGGGGGTGGAAGAAGTAGGGATTTTAATGCAGGTCAGAGGATGAGTGTGTCATGGTACCCAGATGCACACCCAGACTGCTGAGAAAAGTAGGTAGGCCTTGTGGATAGCGATGTAATTGGGAGAGCATTTTCTGTTTGATGCTACACCGGGAGCTGGAAACCCTGGCCATCCCTACGCTCAAGTCATGATGTATAACCCTTATTCCAACTCCTTGACAAAGGCTGCTGGACCAACCACTTCAGCTGCAAGGTAACAAGTGCGCACAGCACGTACCCTTCGCACACGCCATGATCGCATTACAGTAAGGCTGTGCATGGCGCGTGCCCTTTGCACACACCCTATGACAACACTACAAGAAAACAGAGCATCGCACGTGCCACTCGCACACACTATTTCCACCTTATCACGCAGGCTCTCACCCCTTCTCCCGTGTCCGCTGAGTTTGTGGGGCGGCTAATGGGCCACCTGACATGTGAAGAGGTGGTGACGCTGCAGGACTGGGAGGCTGTGGCTCGGAGCCCTGCGCAGTTTAAATGGTGTGTATTTGTAGGGTTGGCCAGAACCGTTTAGTTACGCCGTATACGACCGTATATTTGACCAATCAAATCTAAGCTGTATATATACAGTATATATTATATATATAATATATGGTCTTGGCCAACCTTATGCATACAGCTGTGTGTGTGCCTTGAAGGGGTTACGCTGCACGGAAATAAAAAGGTGTGGCATGCAGCGCTGTGAAATTTTACATGGTGCGTATATGTGCGTACTTTCATGCGTGTACGTGAGTGTGCGGCACAGGACTAAGCGTTTGTTGTGGGGGGGTTATTGATTTCAGCCCTCGCACGATGTGCCTTTGTAAGGTTGCATGTTTATACAAATTCATAAAGGGTTGCATTCTTAATCCATGCATACATTTAAAACTCACCTTTTTCGACAAAAGAGCCTGGACCTCCTTCGGTTCTAGTAGTGCTACAGCTCATGCTTACATTACTACTTATGATCATGCTCAAATGTAAGCTGCAATGTTAATCAACAACGGGGTTGACCAGAACCAAATATATACACCTTCCATGACTGAATGTAATGTACTTTCCCTGCTGCAGATATGGTGTAGCAAACATCATATGTGTCTAGTTTCGGCCAAGCCTATTTGGTTGATCAAAGGGTGAGCCTAACCTGCTCGCTGAGCGTGTCTGTGGCCTACATGCTGGAGACCTACTTGCAACAAAGCTGCCTCATCTACCTGAAGTTGTGCCCCTTCTCATTTCAATCAACTGAAGGGTGTACCCCGGCCTGCTTGAGCGTGTGTGTGTGGCCCACATGCTGGAGGGCTACCTGCAGTGCCAGCCAGGCTACGTTAAAGTGGCAGCAGGGGTGCTAGCGAAGCTGCCGGCCTCTGGGGAGGTGCTGGTGTTGCAGGTGTGATTGCAGGCTGAACGACATTACAGTGCATGGGCTATGACATCAAGGTCGTGGTGCAATGGGGGTGCTTACAAAGCTGCCGGAGGTGCTGGTGCGGGTGAGCGAGTGAGTGGCCGGCTGCTTTACGTGAATAAAGTTTATGGGCTAGGGTTTGAATTTCGTGTTGCAATGAGGCTGCTTGCGAGCCTGCCAGCTTCTGAGGAATGTGCTGGTGTTACAAGCGAGTTTGTAGCAAATCAATGACAGATATCTGCGTCTGGTACAAGAGCGGTTTCAGCCGCAGCGAGTGGAGGTGGGTGCCTAGCGAGCATGCTGGACATAGACGCAGCACAGAGGCACATCAGACAGAGGCACGATGCATGATGGCTTCATACGTAGGTGTGCAGTGACCACGTTTGGTTAAATGGAATGTGCACAAATGTGATCTGAATCCAGTTTGTAAGGCCGTTGATGCTGAGCATACCTGTTGTATCCCACGCATGTCTTGAGCCTTGCAGTCAAAACAAGAGTGCTGAATGATGATGCATACTTTGCAGCTGATGGATGCAGTAGCCCAAAGCTCTGTCCATGTCATTATAAATCGGCCGGAAACTGCACGGCTCCTTTCCGTTCAGCTGGAAATATGCAGCATGGGCCACAATAAAAAATATGCAGCATGGACCACAATCGCATACACATTCCGAGATCACAAATTCTCAAACTTACACATACACATACACTCACAAACAAACGGCGTCCTGTGCTGTACTAGGCGGTTTGCTGTGTGCTGCTGGGCGCGGTGCAAGAGGCAGAGGAGATGCTCCTGGCAGCAGAGACAGCAGCGCACGCTAGGTGAGCTTATGCAAATGCTGATGCAAGGTTTAATTATTTTTTTGCCTAGGTGAGTGTTAAGGTAGGAGAGCATTGAAAGGTGTATTAAAACAGCAGCGCATCTTAAGTGAAATCTTAACTAGGGATGAAAAAGAGGTTATGATTATATGATTAATCCACGGGCATACATGCAATTGGTGTGCTTAGAAAGGTAAGTTTGAAGAAAGGCTCGGCCAAGCTGCTACCGTCTCTCCTTGTTCTAAGATTTTGTGTTAGGGAGAGGAAACACCTGTTCTTGCTGGGCTGTGGCTTCAAAAGGCTACCTGCTTTGCACAAAAGTAGGGTTGACAACATGCCATTTGCTTTGTCACACGTGCTGTGCTGCGCTTGAAGGATGTGGCAATAGCTGAAGGAGGCATAAAATTGGCACGCCGACATACATGTGCGCTGCTTCTACTAGCAAGGCAGCTTGTGACCCTGAGAGGATATGTGTTATACGTACAAGCTCAAATACAAGCTGAAACGCATACACACATAACAATGTCTTACTTGCAGGCCCAGCCACAGTTTCCTGAGCCCCCCCTCAGACGTGGAAGTGGGGGATCAGGTCAGTTGTGATTCTCTGTGCATACATGGGCTACCGTGCATTCCGTTGTCGTCTTCACAGTTACGGATTTGATGGTGACATTGAATGTGTAAAGTGCTTGTAATTTCGCCAAGCAACTCTTCTGAGCAAACCTGGATATATGTGTATGGCCCACTGGCAGTTGGTAGGTTAGCTGTGCATTGTGCATAGCAAACGAGCTCCCTCTCTGTGTGAGATTCATCCAGCCCTCAAGGTTAGCTCCGTCAGCGTAAGCTATAAGGAATTCCCCACAATCACACACCCATACACACACAATCACACACACACACACACATTCGCACAGAAGGTTATGGGCAAGCTGTGGAGCAGCCAGGCCTTTACGTTTGTGGCAGATCACACCCCTGCCCAAGAAGAGGGGCTGCTGCCCGGCCTGTGCTTGTACACTGAGCTGTGGCTAGCAAAGGTGTGTCTTATTGTGCGCATGTGTGTGTGTATGTGTGTGTGTGTGTATGTGTGTGAGTGCACGCCAGTGTCCATGTGTACCCTCCGTGCGATTTGCATTTGTGTGCGTGCATGCACATTTGCGTGACTGCCTTCAATACCTTATGCATGCATGCAACTAGGGGCAATCCCAGACGTTACAAGGATGGGGGTTGTGGGATTGTGTGTGGGGTGTCCTGCGTTCATGGGGTCCGGAAACAGTGCTTGACGATGTTCAGCGTGTTGCACCAAAGCAAGCAAAGCTTTGTAGCCTGACGGTAGGGGGCACAGATCACGTTGATCAGGATCTTCCGAAGTTGCACAGTCTGGACTGAACGCTGTCTGAGCTGAGCCACGCTGCATGATTAGAGTTGGCCAAAACCGTACATTTCAACGTAGATATATGTGGTGCACATGCAGTGTTTCCAGCAGTAATAGTACCATACATTCAGCCATGCACGGTGCATATAAACAGCTCAGGCCAACCCTATGCATGATACATCAGGGCTACGTCCCTATGCAGCCTGATAATGGTAGAAACTAAGCTGCCCTTAACGTGGTTGCTCCTTGGCACTGGCAACGGCGGTTGGTTGGCATAAGTGTTTCTTCAACACTGCAGACGCCGTGGCAAGCATCTTATGGACCTGCCCTTCTTTAAGTATGTGTGTAGCCATTACCCCTTGGTCCTGCTCTTTCTGAAGCTGGCTCATGACAAAGCCGCGCCGCTCACATAGGCTGTTAGCATTGGGTTGCCTCTTCTTACTTGCTGCCTCTTTTGCTGGCCATCCATGCAGGTTGCGGTGCCATTGTTCCGTGACACCACAAACACAGTGCCCAGCACCTCCCTGGTGCCCTACTTTGGAGACTCTCGCGTGGAGGTGAGGAGCAGGCACAAGGATGGGTTAGACGTTTGCACATACACCATATGACCTATGCATGGAGGTATTCTGCCTAAAAACACTGTTTAGTAAAAACGCTGTGCGTATACGTGTCCATATGTTTCTAATCTAATCTAGCCAATCTGTGTGAAATTGCTAGAAGGGAACCTACATGCTGTTCGGCATCGAATTGAATTGAAACCCCACATAATTTTAATGTGCAGGTGGTATGAGCATCAAAAATAAAAGCAATCACAGTGTGTACATCTTGCCAGGCATCTTCAAAGCCGTCACAGTGTGTGTGTGTGTGTGTGTGTGTGTGTGTGTGTGTGTGTGTGTGTGTGTGTTTGTGTGTGTGTGTGCATGTCCCCCAAACGTGTCTTTGTTGGGAAAGACTCCACGCGAGCCAATGCGCACAGAGCCCTTTGCAGACCACCAGATGGACCGTGTTTGGGAACATTGCCAACCTTTGTCATGTCATACTGTCATTTCGAACCAACTGCTGACCAGGAGGGACAGAAAAGTTGATGCTTTTAACACGTGCAGCACGTGCTACTGCTGCACACATTGTGGGTGGGAGTGTCGTGTGTGTTTGTATAATGTTTGAGGATCCCCCTGCCTTGCTGTATGCCTGCAAAGACGGTCTCTGCCCTAGTGCCCTCTTGCTAACACGCACACATACACATACACATACACACACAAACACACATACAAAAGACGAAACACCTGCCGTGCACTAGTAAACAACACGGCTTGCAAGGGCGCCCATGCTTGCCGGCACTACAAAGAGCATGCCTGCTTTTGTTAACACGCGAGTGTGCAATAGGCAGGAATCCTATTATGGAGTGCACTGGCAACGGACACAGCTGCTGGCATCAATGCTGACACTAAATGTCCACGCCGGTTTGCAGGCCATCATTGCCGTTTATGATGAGAAGCTTGAGGCAGACAACGCACACAGGTCTCCAGCAGATAAGGCAAGTGATGGCCGTGGCTTTTGTTGCTGGCTGATCATGTGTCATGGATCCTGTGTGGTTTGTTGGTGATTGTGCGTGTGGGTGTGGGTGTGGGGGTGTGCGTGCGCATGCATTACAGGTCCAGTGCCTGTTCCTGTGAGTTGATATGGTGTTAACAATATTGCGAGCGTTGCAAGCGCTTATTGGCTGGAATGTAACTTCAGCTATTTGCCCTGCACACACCACCTTAAAGTAAACGTGCAGCAAGGGCTACTTACTGTGAGCACAACTGGTGCTCTGACTTGGGGTTTAGCTGAAGGGATTGAACATCCTGCACAGCCTTGTAACTTAGAAACTCAAAGACAAACAGAGCCATCGCCCATCGTAGTATGCGCTCATTAACTTTGCTTGCGTTTTCACCTTCTTCACTTCTGCCCCCCAGGCTTTGCTGCAGTTGAGGTCAGCAATGGGGTACTTAGGAACAGCCGTGCGCAGATTCAGCCTGCCATCAAGACCTGCAGGTATGTGTGAGATACTATGCGTGTGTGTATGTGTAGACGTAGTTGTGGAAAACGTTTGTGTATGCAGGAGGGTACAAAAACAATTCATGACAGTAACGTTTAAATTTTGGGCCTCCGGCCCAAAATGACCCCCCCCCCCCCAAACCCCCCTTCCTGACCCCCCACAATAATGAAAAGGGTGTCAATCTGCTCAGAATGTAAGCAGCTATCTGCCTGTACAGTTCTCATGTGAAATAATGCAATACCTGACGAGCTATAGGGCAAAAACTGGTTTGCGCACGCTCTTGCACTGACCACGCACCTGTTTAGTGCACAAATTCAGCCAAAACCTTTGCCAAAGCACTTTTTTACTTCAATCATGCAACTTATGCATAATGCAATGCGTCAACTGCAAGTTTGGAATTAATTGCTGGTAATTTGCCTGAACACACCCCCGCGGCCTACTTGGGGACATTCCGTGCATTTCTATGACCAGGCACCCAGACCCCCCCCTTTAATCAAATCATC
>Ga0307942_1003146_pt1 | contig 13378 bp, 14 predicted proteins | sample OrgLakmetagen175_FD_201846 | JGI IMG/M metagenome (GOLD analysis project Ga0307942, IMG submission 201846) | Saline water microbial communities from Organic Lake, Antarctica - #175 | ecosystem: Environmental > Aquatic > Non-marine Saline and Alkaline > Saline | place: Antarctica: Organic Lake...
TATAATGCATACACTACACTGCAATGTACAATGCATACAATACACTGCAATGTATACTGCATACAATTCACTGCAATGTATACTGCATACAATACACAATATTGTATACTGCCATACAATACACAATATTGTATACTGCATACAATACACTACAATGTATAATGCATACAATACACTACAATGTATAGAATGCATGCTCGAGCCTTAATTCATGCACAGTGCAAAGATGCATTTGCATTTATGACCCACAGAGATGCAATCTGCTGTGTGTTTCACTCAACCCCACCCTGCCCTTTTGCCTCTAAAGACCACCCCCACCCGCCACCTTGCCAAAACAGATTATCACTCAATTACTGCCCACGCCCTTCACCTCAGCTGCTTTTATCCAGCTATCTACCATAACTTGATCCCACTCATCTCTATGACACAAACACACACATACACACACACACACACACACAAGCACGCGCACACACAACCCCACCTGCTCTGCTGCCTCTAGGTACTCCAGCTGTCGCGCTATCAGCTGCTGCTTCCACTCCTCCTTATCTGTGGAGCACTGCGCAGGTATCGCTGACACTCCTGCCACAGGCACAGCCGTACTGCTACTGCTGCTGCTACTGGCATCGTTGTCTGAGTCTTTGGTGCTCTTGGAGGTGTCCCCAAGGGCTGACCCCTCGTCCTTGTCTGGAATTTCCATGTGTGTGTATTTGATGTGATGTGTGTGTGTTTGCACGTGTGTGTGTATGTGTGTGTGTGTGTGTGTGTGTGTGTGTTTCTGATGTGTATTTGCATGTGTGTGTCTGATGTGTGCGTGGGTGTGTGCGTGAGTGTACAGGTACGTGTTTGTGTGAGGACATCTTGGGGTACATCAATCATGAATCATAAAATAAGCAGACCAAGTTAAGCAGGGTGCAGCCTTGTATGAACGAAGCGAAGTGTAGGGCGTCGTGAGATTAAACAGGCAAGGCTGAATTGCAGGGGGGAGAAGCCAGCATGTTCACCGCTATCAGCCTTTAGGGATAATTGCCCTAAACTAGACGCTCAGCCCGTCCTACCCCAGTAAGAGCCTCCCTCACTGGCTTCTCACTGACAAAGATGATGCAAGGAAGACGCCAAGCCTGGGTGTTCACGACCAATGGAGTTGACCATGCCATCTGATGAAATGCCCTCACACTCCTTTAATCAACCTACCATCAGCTGAGTTGCAATCGGTCTATTAAGTGCCCACACTCCCTCAGCGTTTTAAAAACAGGAAAGTTGCCCGCGCTCTTTTTAGTCACTCTCACTCTCCTATAAACTCCATATCATCAGCTGCGTTGACCTCCCTCTCTTAAATCACCCTCCCTCTTTCATGAATTCCTTATCATCCTGTCGTAAGCTGCGTTGCTCTCCCTCTCTGAAGAACTCCCTACCATCATCTGAGTCGCTTCCGCTTTCTTGGGAGGCCACCAGTGCGTCACGGGCCATGTCCAGGAGCTGTGCGGTATGATACGACAGCATGACACAGTCAGGACTACAAGCACGTCAAGGTCACACACAAAGAGTCAACAATTTGACATATCGATGTTCAATGTTCAAGAAACATGTTGTTAGAGCCGCCTATTTGGTTATTTGGTTGCAACAGGAACCTACAAAGTTAAAACTTTGTAAGAACAGATTAGGAACAGGTTGCACATGTGCACATGTGGCAATGGCATGTTTCATTCATGCACATGCATCAGCGTTGCTCGTCCGTTAATCACTCCATGTTGCTCTATAACAGTTTCTTTGTGTGAGCAAAGCCTAGGGAGACCATTGCAGGAGTCACCCATTGTAATGGAGAGTCCACTGGGTTTCATGGTAGGACGCAATGCAATACGTTAAGAGTCAAGAGGGAGCGCATTATTGCAAGGTGAAGACATGTGTCAGAAATATAATTTACTAAGAACTTGCTCAAAAGCACTCAAAGGTGACTTTCAGCACAATGTCTGCAAAAAGCAACAGGTCACATTGGCCTGCCCCTCACCTGCCTCTCTACAATGTTTAGCCGCTCCTCAAAATTGGAATACCTGCACAACAGGGGAGAACGGACGAGTACGCATTCGAAAAACTTTGATGTTCAAATCATATTAAAAGTGAGAGCGAGGTGGCAGTGACCTTTTGGGTGACGGTGAGCAACGCTAGACATCTAACCTCTGATCCACATCAGGCAAGGTAATGCAGAAGCTTGACAACAAGATTGAAACAGCCAGCTGGAATTGAGAATGTTAAGACTTGTCCTTGCAAAAAGGACGGGCTATGAATCGTCGACCTCTTTTTTCTGTTGGCTGTTGGCGTTGCTCTTACCTTGCCGTACACTCTTTCATCTGGTCCTCCAAAGTTGCCACATCTTCCTGTAGCTCTTCCACGTCAGACTCCTCTCCTGCTATCTCTGCCGCCCCCTCTTCCTCTGTGGACAAGCTTGCCGTGGATCTCTGAGCTCCCTGCTGTATTAAAAGTGCTAAGCTTAAGTAGGAGTGCACTGCTTGGCTGCTAAACAACCAGCGTCATAACAAGAATACCTAAACTATTTCACAGCTGAGGAAACCCTAGCAATAATCACTATGCGTACTCACTCACTCTCACTCAAAGTAACCGTAGCATTTCCACGCACAATGGTGCCGAGCACCCCACACCAGCAGCAAAAGCACCACACACCTCTGGCACAGCCTTGGCCGTGTAAGAAGCAGGAGGACTGCGCTTCCAAAAGTCAATTGGAAAAGACCTTTTCTGTGGCGTGGAAAGAGGGAAGCTTCCCCGAGTCTGGATGCTGCTGAGTGAGGCTGCTCTGGGTGGTTTGCACACAAAGAGAATGGAGGGTTGAGATACACGTGTTTGCTGCACATTTTGCTCTGCAAGCCGGTGCTGCTTCTTTGACGCGAGCATAATATGATAATATCTGAATAATATATCAAACTGAATTATACCCGCACCGGAAAGAGAAGCTAAAAATTTAAGTTTCGTATCGATGTATGGATTAGCACAGCCCCTTGTTAGGAGCTCCTTGTTAACCTGGAGCCTAATTTTACCCTCTTTCTTTCTTTCCCCACGCTCTACCTTTTCTTCTAGACGTCAACCTGGTTGCCCCCCTTTCTTTCTTTTAATTCTTACAGCTGCTCCCCTTCTTGTGATTTGTAACTTTCGGTTGGTTAACGACTGGATACTTTCCGTGATTCCTGCTGGTGTAGCCAGCTGTTGTTATTGCCAGCTTCTAGACTTGATATTGGACAAGAAGAACAACCGAAGACCCCCTCTCAGTGTAATTGTATGTGCTCAGACAGCATGTCTGAGTAGTTTCCCCTAGCTCTTGGGAGGCGAAGGCCCGGCAGCCTGTAGTGTTTGTGTAGTTGTGTCAGCATTTTTTAGTGTTTAGGAAGGGTAAGCACGTAGGACTCCATCATCACAAAAGGTTAAGTTGACTGCATTCCTGTAGTGCACAGCTCGCTCCGCTGTCCTTGCTGAGTGCCGCTCACGCATCGACACGCAATCCTTCAATTGGTGGCGCTATCTGTACTTTGACTATTACAGCTGCTGGTCATAACAGTCCAGTCAGCAGCCGGTCAGCCATACCTTTCCTGCTGAATGTCATATTGCAACTATTATAACTATTGTATGCTGTGACATTAACCAGTTGATCCACAATGATCGGACAGATACAGAAAAGAAAAGTATGGGGTCCAACTTGACGAAGTTTCATCTTGAAAGGAAAGGAATAGAGTACGCAGGTGGTTATGTTAGGCATCGTGGATCCAGAGGAAAGGAATCTATTTTGCGTCCTTTACCACGATAAGGGTCCAGAATCACAAATTAAACGACCTTTTAAACAAAAGAAGTGGAGGGCTATTCAACCCCGGTAGCACAATCGGCTCTACTCCAGATTTAGCCACCAAATAAAAACCTGTTGTAACATGGTACTTTGGGTGAGCAAGGAGGAAAAAGACACAGGCAGCAAGAGTTACTCTCCCCATATGAATTAGAGCCACTCCGGTGCCCTGTACTGGCAATCTCCTCCACCCTATAGCAAAAAAAGTACTTTAATCTAACTCCTTGCAATCATTCACTATTCTATCATATATACTTATCTATCGCACTGTACCACAGCAAAACCACTGTATACTGACGTCTGCATGCGCTACCCTGCCAGCTTCAAGGGTGGCTGCTTTGCTGCACCCAGCTCAAGACTTGAGCAATGATAAGCAGCAAACCGGATGAACCAGCAGCAACAACTCCCTTCTGCAACCCGCTCGTCCGGTCCAAAAGCATGGCCATTGATACAGCATCCTCTGGGATGAAAGGTATGTGTGGAGTACGTTTTCAGGTTTGAACTTGTACTTTGTAGGCTTTAAACAATAAAGGGAACTAGGCTAGCCCCAGATTGTGTGCACAATTCGCGATATACAAAGTTTCAAAGTCCAAGACATACAACCATGTTCATTGATAGCCCAAATTACAGGGGGACAAACTGGATTGTGTGCCAGTGCAACCTAATGCGAAGACGTCCTACGACCCCTGACAGGCATTATAACTATTAAGCAGGTCATTGCATGAGCGGTAGCAGCGCTTACCATAAATTACCATAGGGATGCTGGTAGTAATACTGATGCTTATTTATTACTTAATGCTGTACTAGATGCTTATTTGTTTGGGCGCCGCACAATATTAATGCGCAAATTGAATTTAGAATCCAGGCCTTGCAAAACTTGGACTTTGAACAGCCTGCTTGTGGCTGGAGCCTGCAGACTTTGCCCAAATGCTCCATTTTGCTAATCTCCAGAAAATTATGCCGTTTCCGATGTGGGTGACCAGGTGGCTTGTAATTTCTCCTCTTGCGACACAACGATGAACTTTTCCCTTTGTACCTGAGATTATGTGTTTATTGTCGACTGGCAAGGAACCAGTCACAGATTGATCAGACGAACAGTCTGGCTGAAGGTCCCCCCTTGTAAATCTAAATCTGATGTGGGTGACCAAAGAAATCGCAAATCCCCTTCGTTGACGAAGGCTTAAACAGAGAGCAGGTTACACAGAAATGCCTAGGATTTGCGAGAACTTTGGTTGCCCTAAGGAATGATGTTTACAAAAATAATTCCTTACCTGGGATAAACATTGAGCCGTCTGGAATCTGCACTTCCTGTTGCACATAGTACTTCGGCCCCATGCCGAGCGTTAAGAGAGCACCTGTGGTATAGGACATACAGGCAGAAACAAGTGTTGACTCCTTCAGTCAAACAACAGCAACGAGCTACAAAGGTTGCAAAGCTGCTTCTAAACAATGCAAGCAGAAGACGGGAAGGGAGCACAAATTGAAAGCAGCCAGTTGCAATGTCGGTTGCCTAGCGCACAACTCTTCATAAACAGTGCATGGCACTTGGCAATTACTTCCTATGCCAGCAACTAAACAGTGCATGGCACTTGGCAATTACTTAATATGTTAGCGACTAAACAGTGCATGACGCTTGGCAATTACTCAATATGCTGGCGACTAAACAGCTTCACACTCTGGCCAATAACTGGGTAGGCCAAGTAAGAAAACCCTAGCCCCTTCCAGAGTCAAAAACTTCTCGCCGCAGGCAACAGCAGGCCTTTGGGACACACTTTGCAGCAGTCATAAGCAAGAGGAAGAAGAAGCCAGAGCAGGAATGACAGGCAGGGCAGTACACATACGTGATGGAGAGCGCACCTTGTGCTGCAGGGTGTTCCAAATTTCACAAGGTGACCCCAGTCAGGCAGAAGAGGGAACATCATCAACCATCTCCCTTGCATGTAATTTCCAGGCTCTTACTTTGCATTTATTTCTATGCCATGCAGCCACGCATGCAAAGTCTGTGCAGTGCTTCTACTTGATGGGATGAAATGTCCCATAATCCAGTAGTGTGTCATTTTTCAGCCGCACTCAATTGCTTGCTTGACAGGTATGAGGTGAGCTATCTTTTGCTTCCTTTTATTCCCTTTATCATATTTTCACCAGTTCATACCGCATTGGTCACTTTCCTGTTTCAACTTACATCTTTTGCTTCCCAAGGACATGAACCTTCCTTGCAGCATTCTGACTTTTGACAATTTATAATGGTAGAAGCAAACAGAAAACCCTGGTGTCCTCCTCCCTTTGTCTTTAGCTTACCGACCGACCCTCCCTCCAGCCCATTACACCAACGTGCACCTTGTGTAATAAAATACACACACAAACAAAGATATATACACATGCCCACCCACACCCGCACCCATATAAACAACACACAACACACACACCTGTTACACCTCCTATCAATACACACACACACACACACCTACCTGTTACACCTCCTATCAAGGCAGGCCCGAAAGAGAGGGGGGCTATCCCTGGCAAAGGACCTTCATCATGGTACGCAGCCAACGCTAAACTTGCTACCAGCACTCCAAACGTGTTAAATAGCAAGTTTGTTCGCTGCTGATTTTGTTGTTCGTGCTGGCTGCTGCTGCTGCTGCTACTTTCCATGTTTGTGTTGCTGTCAGAGGTCCCTCCTTGCTGCTGGGTGCTGCTACTGCTACTGCTACTGATTTCGTTTGCTGTTTCCAAATCCTCTACATGGGAATTTTGAGCATGAAAGACCGCTAAACTAGCCACAAGTCCTAAGATGCCGGCTGCCGCCCCACACTGCATGCACGCACATATAGCAGGAAATACATGGAGCAAGAACATTGAAAGCGACGACAGCGAGATGTGCAAATTGCGTAAGAAAGGCACAAAGGAAAAACACAAATGTTGTGTGTGCTCAACAAGTAAGGATGGCTAGAGGGAAACACTCGGTACATGCACATTTTTGTTCCTTTCTGTTAAAGTAAAACCCAATGACTAATGTATGACGCTAGCCAGCCCAACCTTGCGCGCAAAAGATTGTTCTGGAAAGAATTCAAAGCAGGAAAATGTTTGCAGCGCAGGTATGACACAGACAGTCATCATAGCTCGGCATCACAGCAGGCAAGGGCAAGGCGCATGCGTTTTTTGCCATCATGACGTTTGTTTGGATTTCTAAAACAATAAAGGTAATTGTAAAGAAAATACACAAGGAGCTTGTAGCGTATAGGAAGGGAAAGTGAGGCTTCATTCATAAACCATGGAAAGTGGGCTTTTGCCAGGCATTTTTTCACCAACAAAGGGTGTTCACACATTTCAAAGGCAAAAAGGGGCATTGGTGATATCAATCCAGGCATCCAGGCACGCACAGTACGTGCACAGTGCAATACATGCACATCACACAGCAAACACACACACACACACACGCACACACACACACACATCACACACAGTACCTACACACACAATACATGCACAGTAATTAAGTAAACAAAGACCAGCAGCTCGGGTATTTAAAAGTCAGTCGTACCCACTCACCGAGGCATCCGATGGGTTAGTAAAAGACGATCCTGAAGATATGGCGTACTGCTGGAGTGTAAGAAACGTCAATGCGCCACCGTACCTGTGCAAGAAAGAGGCACACGGGTTGTAAATTGCGGATATTTGTCATGATTCAATGACTCATGAAGTAGTTGCAATTCTACACTGTACGAGTTGCAAAAAAGCCTTCGTCACAAACGTGCCGTCTCCTTTAAAAGTTGCCTCTTATTCACGTAAGAGCGTGCGCATTGCCATACAAAGAAATCGGTCGTGTGTGCCTACCAAGCTTTAGCTCACCCAGACAGTAAAAAGACTGAGGCAAAGGTGAAAGTGCCAAGAAGTGCCTCCACCCGAGGAGCAACAAAAGCCAATGCCCACATGGCCACACCAAACTCCAGGAGTCCTGCAAAATCTCAAAGGTCGTCATGGATTGCGCTGTATGAGTGATGATTATTTTCAGAGCCTTGCTCATATTGAAAATCTGAATAAGGCACCTGGAGCTTGAAAGACCGACAAGAGAGGATGCAGGAGTCCTCCGGAAAGCAGTGTGGCATTACTGTTACTGATGCCCAGCAAGTACTCGTACGCTCCTTCAGGGCCCTGCAGAGGGCAACACACACAAAGTAGAAAGCTGTTGGTGCGACAGAAGGCGGAAATTATTTAGAGCTGCAGAGAAGCAATACACAGAGGTTAACATGCTTTTGTTGCGATGCAAAAGGGGGGAGATATAGAGGAGCATAACAGGCACAGGTGCACGCCCCCACGTAAAAGCACTGTGCCCTCGTTTTTGGATAGGCAGAAGATTCTCACAGTGTTTCTGCCTGTCCTTTCATTGCTCATTATTCATGTTGTCATGGCCTAATAGTATGAGTGCCCACATTTGTGCTCCAAAAAGCCTGCAACACATGCAACACACCTGCAAGGCTTGCACGTTCATGTACGTCCCGGCACACGAAAAATTCAGGAGCAGGAAGACAAAACTCAGCACTGGTTGAACCTGAGAGGAAGGGAGAAGGTGTGCAGGCTGAACGTGGCATAGCACAATTGTTTGCACTGCAGAAAAATGGGTATAAAATTTTGGGAATACGTTGTATGTCAGGTTTAATGGTTGCACGTCTCTTAGAATTGTGCTTTCAAGGGAACAAGGAGGTATGCAGCAAATGTGCTTGCATCACTTTGTGTATGAGCTCAAGTATTAACTGCCTGTTTAGGAAAGCTGCTAAGGTGAGCAGCACGGTGTTATTAAAAGAGACAGGATGACAGGGCACTACTGCAGTTGCTTGAGACTGAGGGATGCAATTTTAAATCACCACAATAATGTTGGCTCGTGCACATTAACATGGAAAAGATCGCTAAGGTATACATACGGTCGTGGGCGACTCTTGAAACAGTTACACCTGGTGGGCAATGTCCTGCGCGTTACTGAGCGCAATACAAACCTTGGGGATCTCCAGCTTACTGCCCAGCTCTGTTTTTCGCCCCACACGCAGCTCCCCCATAAATTCCTGAAAACACAGTTTCAGCTCACGAGTGAATTCACCTGTTCTAGCGCAGATCAAAACCCCCCGCAGGTGCCTCCTACCTCGCTCAACACAAACCGCCCGGACCCTCCTTCAGGTGACATGCTACTGGTGCGGGGGGTTGCGGATTGTTTCGGAGGAATCTTCCACCACTCAATGAGTTTTTCATCATCCTTTTTGGGCCCTGTAGGGAAGAGGGAGGGAGCAAGAACACTTGCTGCTGCAACTGGCCAGCCAAACCGTATAGCAATCACGATTGACATGCATTCACCCTCTTCTTTTTCAGCTGTCCTCAACAGAGAATCCAGTGAGTGTAGCGTATCCCTGTTCTTTTCCCCAGCTCTTAAGGATGGGAGTTTTATCCTTGGGAACTTTTTGCCTTGTGGCAAGCCACGGTTCGGGATACTGCTACATCTGGAATGCTGCATTATTATAAATTGCAATAGTGAGCCGAGCAAATTAATTATCACACTTCAGGAAACTGATTTTCTTTTTTGAGTCATTTCCAATAATTAATACAATATGCTGGCCACAAAGCAGCTCCACAACGCCGCTAGCAGGAGAGCCGTAGCCCCTCCCAGCGGTGTCCTGCACCACCGCAGGCACACCGCAGGCAACAGCAAAGCATTTGGGACACAAGTTGCAGCAGCAAGGAGCAGCAGCAGGAGCAAGAGAGGAGCCAGCAGGAATGTGAGGGGGCGGCAAATAATGCGTGTAGAAAGCAATTTGTTCAGCCGATTCGCCCGGATCGTAAAAGGTAACAACGCAGCAGAAGAAGGGGTTTTCTTTGAATCTATGTGCAGCCACCACTTGACAGGCTGAAGTAAGGCTGGCTAAACGTACATTTCCTCATCTGTGCTCTCGCTCATATCCCGCCGCCCTCCTTGCAGCCACACTTGACAGGGTCCTTGGCACGTACGAGGTGAGACTATTCTCTTGGAACTTGGAAGGTTCCAGTTCGTCCAGTTCGTGCAGTCAATATGAGGTGTTTTAGCTTCCTCATGCTTCCGTTCACACACACACACACACACACACACACACACACACACACACACACACGCACACGCACACACACACACACGCACACACACACACACAAACACACACACTCACACACACACGCACACACACAATCACGCACACACACGCACACGCACACGCACACGCACACATGCACGCGCACATGCACCCACACACATATACACATATACACACACACGCTTACACACACGCACACACAAACACACAAGCACACACACAAACACACATGTTCACACACACATATACACACACATATACACACACACATACACACATACACACTCTCACACATATACACACATATACACACACATATGTACACACGCATAAACACACATACACACTCTCACACATACGCACATACGCACATACATACACAACAGGATCCCGAGCTGCTACTGGACAGAGTTATGCAAGAAATGAACCAGGATGTTGTACGGATGCGGCAGGCCAGTGCACAGGTACAGCAGGACCACATCACTGCACACTATTTATGTGTGATCCTTGTACAACATCTGCCTAACAATCCTTAGAGCGTTGTTAGTAGCGTGTAGTGTCACCATTACTTGCGTGCACCGTTTCTTGCAGCTCGTTCCTGCAACTCCTTTATTGTCGTTAGCAATCAAGAACTCTTTTATTGTCGTTAGCAATCAAGAAACATACAAACAGATTGTACACTAAACACACACACTAAATACACACACACGCACAATCGCACGCGTCCGTCCTCATTTTAGGCCATTGCATCTCAGCGACAAATGGCAGCACGGGCAACAAACGTACAGGATGCTGCGGACAAATGGCTGAAGCGTGCCGAGCTGGTGCGTTTGGATTGTGAATTTTTGTAAATATATGTAGGGTTGGCCAGAACTGTAAATATATAAACCGTGTACCGTATATGGCCGTATATGTGGTGATATCCTTGCTAGAAATATCGTATGTACACCATATGTATGTACCGTTGTGGCCAACCCAAATTATATGCGGTATGAATGTGAAGGAGTGCGAGGGATATGGTGTGTGAGGGGGGTTGGTGCATGCTGCTGAATTGGTGGATTCAGCTTAAAGAGTTGTTGTGAGTTTGTTGGGGGTGGGCATGGGGGAACAGGTGCACTAAATCGGTATATATAGGTGGGCGATAAATGCACGATTATTGAGTGCTGAGTGCGTATGTAGAGTGCGTATGCCAGTATCTGATCTCAGGCTTGCACTTACGCACTCTAAAGGTGGAGAGATACGCTCCCCTTGTCACAGAGTGCAGGTGTATGCGAACAAGTGCCTGCCCCTTACTAGAGAGTCAGGGGCACACTGTACTTGTCTGTCAGATCATCCTTGTCTGTGTTTGTGTATGTGTGTATGTGTGTGTGCATGAGCGTGTGTGCATGAGCGTGTGTTTATGTGCATGTGTGTATGTGCGTGTGTGTATATATGCGTGTGTGTATGTGCGTATGTGTATGTGCGTATGTGTATGTGCGTGTGTGTGTATGTGTGTGTGTGTGTGCGTGCGTGCGTGCGTGTGTGTGTGTGCTGTGTGTGAGGCACAGTAGGCGTACACAGGCGGCCAGGTTCCAGGTATGGACGGTGTGTATTTGAACAGAATGCAGGAGGTCCTTAAGTCTTACATTTGATGGTGATACACAGAATATTGAATTGGATCTGGCCGATACGATTGTTTCATTTGGAAATTAACTCACACAGTAAATAAAAATTGGGTCTGGCCATTTCAGTTGGTGCTTCTCACAAGATCAGGCTCGGTTGTACAGAGTGTGAGAAATATTTCTCTTTGGAACAGATAGGGGCCTGAGCTCATCACACCGAAAAAGGCTTGCTAATGCAGGAGCAAGGCGTTGGCATGCGATGCAACGTAGAGAGACAAAAGGCAGAGAGTCAAAAACAAGGCTGGGGACTTTGAAAAAAGGTGTATACAATCATGGCAGAAGGGACGTTTTTATTCGCATGAGTGCAAAGACAGACACTGTCGAATTAAGGTTGTACCAGCTACGCGTGCTTGTTTGACCCTTTCAGAAATACTCCGGCAGCCTTGCTGAAAAGGTGGGTAGGCTCAGGATTAGGGTTGGCCAGAACCATATATATACACTGTATATGACCGTACATTTGGTGATTTCCCTGCCAATAATACCGTATATACACCGGATATATTATTTATGGTCCTGGCCAACCCTACTCAGGATGAACCACGCTGTGTATAGCAAACCTTTGCTGTCAACGTCAATTGCACACGTGCACCAGGACAAAGGTTTTTTTTCTTGAATCGTTGACTGTGGGACGGTGGATGGCCAGGATCCAGGCAAGTGCCTAGGGGTAAAGCTTGTTAATGGGACTGATCAGGCTCTCCGCAAGGAACTCAGCAGGTGTTCAAATGTGTGTGGATGCAATTTTAACATGTGCTTGTGGCACAGGCAGTGGGCCAGGGCCCAGGAATGTGCCAAAGGGTAAGGCTTGTTGATAAGTCTGAATAGGCCTCCACAAGGAACTCACAGCAGGTGCTCAAATGTGTGTGTAATTATGAACGCGTGCTTGCGGCACAGGCAGTGGGCCAGGGCCAGGATGAGCTGGCGCGTGAGGCCCTGATGAAGCGCAAGGCCTTACAGTCTGATGCAGGCAAGCACTGTATGTGTGGTGTGTGTGTCTGTGCGTGCGAGTGTGTGTGACTGTGGGTGGGGGGGTGTATAAGTTTTGGTGGGTGTCGGTTTGGACGGGTAGGTGGGTGGATTGTGTTGTGTCATGCTTAAGTCAAAACAGCAGTCATTGCACTCTTCTTGCGTCCAGTGCAGGAAACAAGTGTATCGTAGGTGCACGTTCTTGTTGACATGAATACATGAAATTAGGCACGTCCATAAGTAAGACACACGTCCTTGCGTGTATGTAAACACACACACATCCCATGAAGCAGCAGCTTGTGGCCCATTAGGTTTGAGCACAAGCGAAATGTACGCGCGTATGTAACCGTGCCCACGCAAATTGCGTGACGCACCAGCTTGTGGCTCTATAACCATATGCAAACGCACATACCATAATAATGATAATAGATGAATAATAACGACCATATAACCATATGCAACGCACATACGTGCTCTCATGTACGCCCCTTTGACCATACGTAACACATGTGCACTCATGTGATCATACACACGCAGATCGCATGAAGCAGCAGCTTGTGGCCCTATAACCATATGCAACGCACATACGTGCTCTCATGTACGCCCCTTCAACCATACGTAACACATGTGCACTCATGTGACCATACACACGCAGATCGCATGAAGCAGCAGCTTACAGCCCAAGAAAAGGCCACCGATCAATTGCGAGCAAGCGTGCAGGTGAATGAGCTGATGTAAAACTTGACAGGTGCATGCGTGGCTTGTCAGATGTGCATGTGTGTTACGTGTGTGTTGTATGG
>Ga0307942_1003148_pt1 | contig 13371 bp, 10 predicted proteins | sample OrgLakmetagen175_FD_201846 | JGI IMG/M metagenome (GOLD analysis project Ga0307942, IMG submission 201846) | Saline water microbial communities from Organic Lake, Antarctica - #175 | ecosystem: Environmental > Aquatic > Non-marine Saline and Alkaline > Saline | place: Antarctica: Organic Lake...
GTTCTAGCATTTGTGATAAATGTGAGTGTGGAGAAGTTCAAGATGAGAAGCATGTGCTTTTCTTTTGCAAGTGTGCTGAAGTGTGCGAGCTGCGCATGAGATACAGAGACCTTTTTGATGGAATGTTTAAGACTCTGCGTGCGTTTGCTCCTTCAAGCTCTGAATTTAATCCTTTCTTGGCTTGTCATCACAGTATCACTGATTTTGAGATCAATGCATTCCTGAATCATGACTCATACAGACTCCTCAAGTTTGTGTCAGATTTAGTTTCAATTTGAGACACTGGATGATTTTGTTTCACCAGCCAATTGCCATCAGCCAGAGTCTCGGGCTGTAGGCCATCCTTGTAACCCCTTGTAACCCCTCGATGAAGGTATCCGCAACGTCAGAGTAGGTTGTGATTGATTTAATAGCAACAGCGTCAGCATATTCATTTGTGCATTGCCCATAATACCTGCGTGGGATTTGACACTGTGGAAATAAATGGGCGATGGTGACTGGTGGATTGCTTTGGCAATAAATTGGAAAGCATCTCCCTGGATCCTCCGTGCTAACCCCAAGTATGTTTGGGAAGTGGCACTGTGAGGTAAGTTTCAGGAACCCTACTAGAACCCTACTTGAAATAGGTAGGCTATTTTCAAACCTTGCTGACCTCGAATTCTGCCGAGTCAAAAGCTTACAGAAAAGCTTGTTTGAGGACCTTTTTGAATCAACCTGATATTTTTGGAGTTGCCTCTTTTGTAGCTAAGTGCCTAGCCCTGTTCCCTTGATTTTTCTAGCGTTTTTTTTGGTTTGGTTACAGGCTTTTTTCCAAGCTTCCGCTCAGATGCCCACCAGAGGCATATATAGCGATGTAACCTTACCTTACCTTACAGAAAAGATAAAAAGCAATCAATAACACATTTCAACCTGTTGTATTCAATAAACGGTGAACCAGCTAGTTCCAGTCTTGAGGCAGGAAACATGGCATTCGAAATGCATACCCCGCAAAACAGAATCGGGCACAGAATCGAGATATACAATAAAAGAAACAGGATTTCAACAAGTCCTGCATTTTGCGTTCGTTGGTCAAGACGTAGTAGACGTAACCCTAAACCCTAAACCCTACAACCGACTAACCGAATTAGTGGGAAATGCACTGCCAGGACACACACAGTCCCAATAGTAGACAGACTCAAAATCATGCTCCAAAAGACTGCCATTCAATTCAAATGCCAGCTCGCATGTCTACAACACACTCACCCGCTCTTTCGTAAATCTTTGGTTGACATGCCGCACAATTCAGATGTAGGCATACAGCAGAGGCACACACGCTTGCCAAAGGCCGCAAAAAATGTTTTTGCAACTCCAGGCAGCAACGGGCAAGGAATGGAAAAATCACCCCTCAGGGTGCAGCAATGCATTCCGCAGTCTTACACAAAACACTAATTACGCTCCTTTGTGCAGCCCACTCACACCACAATGTCTGCAACGCTCACAACAGTGTGTGACCTTTAGCCAGCTTATTTGGCTGGTCAGCAGCTGCAGCACATCACATCACATCTATTCCAGGGGTGGTGTGGTGGTCAAAGTTGCGCAAACTGAACTGCAGCAAAAGCAACAACACTTTCCCAGCCAACACTTTGGCATGAGACCACGCTGCACGCAAGTTTGAGGCAAGCTTGCCACTGTTTCACTAGCCTCACACCTGCAATTCATTCTACCTCCTTTCCTCCTGCATTTGCAGTTACCGACACACCAACACAACACACACACATCTCTGCGCACCTCCCATCCTGTAGCATTGCACACACAACCACGAATCACATGTTGTGTGCACAGCAAGGAGGGGTATAATCGACGATGCATGAACTAGGGTCAAGATCATAATTTGATCAGGTGATAGGTGGGGCTGCCGACAGCTGGGCCTTGCTTTAGTGAGCAAAGAAGGCCCAGGCATCTTGCACTACCCCCTTACCTGTGTGCGATACACCACCATACACACTTTCTACATAATTCATCAATCCCTACACTACCCATCACACCACTATCCTTTGTTCAGTGCTGGCATCGCCCTCGTCATTATTAACACCAGCACATACGTTCATTGCGTTGCTCAGCAAGCAGGGACAACACAAGTTGCTCCCCCTCTCCTTTTGCGTGAACACACCGTGCACTGGGTCTTGAGGACATAACAAATACAGTTTCCAGGGCTTCTCAAAGCCGCTGGGAGAGGTGTCACCTCACTCAGGCCGTTGAGTTTAAGTTTGGGGAAGCAGGACGCAGGCTTCAGTCAGAATTGTAGGAGGAAGCCAGCCAGCTTTACGTCTTGCTTTGAGTCCAGGTAGGGGACGAGGATGAAGGCAGTGGCCCCCTGAGCACAGGGAGACATGTGTGTGTGTGTGTATGTGTGTGTGTGTGTTTGCATGTTATGCCCACTCCTTGCACTTTTAAGGACTAAGAAGGACCTGAAGGTTTCAGGGTGCCCTTAAGCCTCTCACGGGCAATTGCACAGCTTCAGCTGACCATATCTCCACTGCCCTGGGCTTTGGGAACTTTCAGGCTTTGCACAATCCCTTTCACATTCAAGGGTGACGCTCCTAAAGCACCCACACAAACGCTGGCTGGGAAGAAGAATGCGGGTGGGTAAAGATATTCCTGTGCTCAACCGTCTGTGAGTAAATGGAGTCCTACTACTATTCCTGTTACCTGGCACGCGCTTAATCAAGTGCCTGTGCGGCTGGCCTAAGGCAGAATTTCTGCGCCTGCAACACTCCTTGACGAAAGTGAACACGAGCAGCGGTGCCTAACACACTTTCAAACAAGTTTCTCACATCGGCTGTTCGTACCTGAGAGCTCACAGCAACAAGCTCGTTCGCAGCCATGCTGCGAAGACTCTGAGCCTGCTCGCTGGTGGACTTTGCAACACTGGTTCGGCACACCTGTGTGTGCATGTATGTGTGTATGTGTGTGTGTGTGCGTGTGTGTGTGCATGTGTGTGTGTGCATGTGTGTGCCTGTTTGTGTGTGAATAGGTATGTAATGTAAATTCACGGCAACAGTGTATGCAGGAAACATAAGCACTTTCTCTCTCACACATACACACACAAGCACACGCACACACAAACGCACACGCAAACCCACCTGGTGCTTGCCAAGCGTTACGCCCCGCCGTTGCACGATGTGCGTGAACACAAGCTTGTCAGGCAGCGCACGCCGCTGAACACTGCACGGATGCGGGCAAGGGAACCACCCGTTGAATAACAATGTGTGTGCACACTTGCATAAGGGCAGGCATGGCACATCAGCACAGGTGTGTGTGTATGTGCCTAAATACAAAAACACACATGCACGCACACACGCACACACGCACGCACACACACGCACACACGCACACGCACACACACACACACACACAATGTAAGCAGCAGGAAGGCACAGCATATGGAGCTAGATCTCTTGACACTATCCATTGACACACACAAACACATTGCATTTGACCACAGCATGAGTCTGCGCACATGCACTGCCCACACACAAACATGCATGTGCACCCCATCCCCACCCCCAACCCCACCTGTGGGGCAGCTGGATGGTGGCTTGGCACATTTCGCTGCTGCTGAAGTCCTCTAAATGCAGGTGCATGGTCCCACTCCACTGGTGGCTGATGCTGCTGCCGCTCAAACAAGCCATTGATATTTGCTGCTGCTGGGGGGACGTGCTTGCGTTGTTAACTTTGCGGGCGGCGCCTGCTGGCCTGCCACTAAAAGTAGAGGAGGCCCTGTCTAAGTGGGGGAAGCTGCTGTGTGCCAAGCATGAGGCAACTGCGTGTGTGTGTGTGTGTGCGCGCGTGTATGTGTGTGTGTGTGTGTGTACGTGTGTGTGCGCGTGTATGTGTGTGTGTGTGTGTGTACCGTGTGTTTATATGTTATATGTATGTATGTGTGTGTTTGCGAATGTGTGTGTATGCACATTTTTTTAAAGTTTGTACGTGTGCATACATGTGTGTGCATATGTGTGCGTGCTCCACCTTGTGTGGATGCTTTCCGAGGTAATACACGCGGCACCGCAAACTCGTCTTGTTGCTGCTGCTGCGCTGTGTGAGGCCGTTTCAAGCTTGCTGGAGTGGAAAAAGAGTGGTCCACACTGGTAGCGCTGCTGCCCGCATCTGCATACGAGTGTGTATGTATGTGTGCGTGTGTGTGCTTTGTTAGCGAGAAGGCAGGGATGAACGTGACAAGGTCGCTTTGCTGCGTAAACCCTTTTGCTTTGTAATCCTTTTAATTCTGGTAAAATCACCATACTTACGCAATGTATACACACAGTTCTGGCCAACCCTAAAATTGCCATACTTATGTTTATACATCGGTGTACGCACTCAGTTCTGGCCAACCTGATGTATGTGATACCGCACTTCTGAAGCACTTTCCTTCCTGAACTTTGGACACACACACATACACTCAGGCGCTCACACACATACACTCAGACAACACACACATGCATAAGCACATTTGTAAGTGCACGTATGTCGGTGAGAAGGAGCGTGCACGTGTATAGTAGAAACCTACCACGCCTGCGCTTTAATGTCTGTCGCTGTGGGCTTGGAGGCGTGCCAAGGCTTACAGCAGCATCTGGCTGCGCTGCGTCCTCATCTGAGCTGGGGGATGCGCTACCCGAAGACAGCTTGCCTGTGTGTGCGTGTGTGTATTTGTGTGTGCATGTGTATGTGTGCGTGTGTGTGTGCGTGTGTATGTGTGTGCGTGTGCATGTGTGTGTGAATGTGTGTGTATGTGTGTGCGAATGTGTGTGTGCATGTATGTGTGTGTGCATGTGTGTGTAATTTTGTGTGTACTTGTGTGTGTGTACGTGTGTGTGAATGTGTGTGTGCGTGTGTGTGTGTGCGCGCGTGTGTGTGTGTGTGTGTGTGTGTGTGTGTGTGTGTGTGTGTGTGTGTGTGTGTGTGTGTGTGTGTGCGCGTGTGTGTGCGTGTGTGTGTGTGTGTGTGAGTGTGTGTGCGTGTGCGTGTGTGTGTGTGTGTGCGTGTGTGTGTGTGTGTGTGTGTGTGTGTGTGACATTTACGACATGCCAACCTGGCACCCACACGGTTTACCGCACAACATGGGTCCAAGGCAAACCAGCACCTCAAAGAAAACAGCACAGTAGCCCGAGCTTGCAGAAACAGACCAACTCATCCGACCAGCGTCGTCGCCCAGTTTCACACAACCGCTTGCTGCGGAACACTGGTGTCACCAGTTCAGGAACTCACCCAGCTCTTGGCCCAGCTCCCCTGAACCTGATGAAGCCCCAGAGATACTTGACACCAGCACATTTCGTTGCAGGTGGAAGCTGAGAAGCTGGAGCGCATCCTCCCGCGCTTCATCCGCTGCAACCTGAGCTTTCGTGACCGCCCTTTGCAGTAACTTTTCGATGCCACTGCTCTCCCACACCACATCATCCATCACTGACTTTGCGGAGGCCTCCAAGAGCGACACCAGCTCCGGGGATTCCCCCGACGGAGCCTGCTCTTTCAGAATTTCCAAGTACTCCCACCAAAACATGCTGTTTGAATGTGTTGTAAATGATTACTGCTCCCAGCAAAATCAATGGGGAATTTGGCTCCGTCGACCAAACTTTTGCCAGCGTGGATCCAGAGCCAGCCTGCCAAATTTGGTCAATTTGGTCCTAGTCCTTGAGCAGCAATGTATGTGTTATAAGTGGCAATCAAGTTCAGGACGTTGCCAATCAGTCGCCACACCACCACTGCCTGCTCCTCTGTAATGCCTGCTTTTGGCAAGCCACTGGCTGGTGGTGTCAATCCTGACTAATAAAGACCCTAGTAAGCACACCAAGCACAGAGCTAGGCATACTCAGTACAGGGCTGATTTGCGACTTACAGGGAAATGATCAGCAACTGCAGATCTGCGCTGATGTCTGCTTGCTTGCGTGAATTTGTCTGGCATTCTATTCTAGACACTTGGCACCACCGTTTCGGATATTTCTTTAAAAGAAGCACAGCATCGGCACATTAGTGGTATTCGCCTTGCTCTCTACTGTTATTCTTTTCCTCTTCCAGGAACCTACCTGCGTTACACGCCAGGCAGCTGATGAATATACCCTGTACACTGCCGCACCATAATTAATCCGATCCTCCTTTAATAGCTAAGGCCTTGTGCAGGCACGGACTGTGGATTGCAATCCTGCATTTCTGTGGCATTCATCATTATACAAACGACAGCTTGAATCATTAGGCGAACAAAATGAGATCCACCGTTACAATTGCAGCCAGTTGCTCCAAATTCCCTCGTCCAAGCAGCTGGAATATCAGCACACAGACATAGCAAACAGACATAGCAAGAAAGTTTCCCCAGCTGGAACGACTTTAGAATAAGGTTTTATACCACACGTGAGAAATCCTTGCGTCCGGCTCACACTGATCGTTGTGTTGTTTACAAGCCGCATAAAAATTTCCGCAGGGATGGTGAAGCGGCATCACTATTAAAAGACAACCACAATTTTTTATTAGCTCATATGTCCACTTGCTGAATAACCTCTCTGTCCAGTTCTATCTTACATCGCGAAAGTGCCCATGAAAAAAGGAAGCCAATATGCTGGCATGCTCTAGCATTTGACATCTCGGGCCTGTTTCTTATTACCTTTAACATCATCCGAAATAGAAATAAATCTGACAGTATTTTGTTCTTTTTTCCTGGCACTTCCGCAATGTAAAAACTGGAGAAATTTTGCAGGAATTGGTAATGAGCTAATAAAAAATTTGGATTTAGTCTTTTGATATCGATGCTACGTCATCATCCATACGTGATTCTCTTGCTGCTTGTAATCAAAATCCAACGCAGGATTGCTTGCCTGTAATAGCGCTGCAAAACAATTCACCAAATCCCGACCAGGCCACCGATTGGCCCCATTCAAATTACAGTCTTTGTTGTGTTCCGCGACTCTGAGAGTATAAACCGGGCTGAAACTTGCAGCAGTTGTGGAACGACAGATTTTTCTCTTTTCCCCCTGTGATGTCCCTTGCTTGTGTGAGTGCCTCCCTCGCAGGCGTTTCCAGTACTACTGCCCCAGATTCGACACTGCGGCATTGTTATATAACATGTTAAAAGCCTATATCCTGAAGCAAATGTTGACCGGTGCAAGTTCAGAATTGCGCCTTTTCCCTGCCAAAGTGGGTGCAAAATACGCACCGGACCCTACGCAGCCCCCCAGAATGTCGATTTATCAATGGTTTAGATATAAATTAAATCTCCAGATATAGAATTAATCTTCAGGTGAGGTAGAAGGGGCTTTGAATTGGGTGATGAACAGCTTATTGGCACTGTTTGGGGTGACTTTGGCGTGGGTCAACCAAAAATACGTTGTAACACGCTGATTTACTCTGATATACTCCAATGTGCTCCAATATACTCCAATATACACTGATATACATTTCATCGAAATTAGATACTGTGTGGACACTTTCCCTTCTCAACAAGCAGAAAGGGCTTTTCTGCTGGTTGTGTAGCACTCCCCGGTGTCATTGTATTAACTGATGAGTCCAATGCAAATCAAAACACCCGAGCTGTGTAATTCCCCATGGAAGCTTCCAAATGCTGCTTTGACATCATGGGTCAATTTCTGTTCAATTTAAACATCATCCTGAAAATTAAACCCTAACCCCTAACTCCAGGCAAAATGCCTCTTTATATCCACGGCTTGTCAGATCTAGTTTGATAGACAAATGTGTAATTACAGCAGGTCGAAAAAGGAACAAGAAAATTATAGAACATTTTAACCCCGCACGCCGTCATCATGTGAAACACCGACAGTATTATCCAGCAGCACTCTGCGAACTCTGTGAACTTCACTGCTAAATATGTCCATACCAGACGTGCCCTTTCCAGTACTGTTATCAACTCTCAAACATCAGGAGCCGGTTTCAGGCCAAGCCTGCAACCCTCTTGATCCCCATTGATTTTCCTTTCCTTTTCGCGGTGGAGGAGCTTTACGGTACTCGGTACCAAAGTTCTTTAAAGTGGCTCCTTTTCCTTAATTTATGTGGGGAGTGGTTTTCACTGCCTGCGTAGTATTTCTTTTTCTTTTCTTTCTCCAGCAGCAGGCCTGTTGCATGCACAGGAACCTTGTGCAGAACCCTGATGAAGCAGACTAAATATTTGTGCGCAGACTATGTGCAACTGCCTCGGCTATGGGCCCATGCCGTTTTGATGAGCAGTACACGCGGTGTTGATGCGCAATTATCGCTGGCGGGTGCTGTTCTGTGTGAATCACAGCGAGGTGGGGGAAACGAGCAACCAACAGAAAGCCCGCGAGGGCGTAACAATGAAAGATAGTGAGTTTCTGATGCATGCTAAATCCTGAATCAGGAAATGCATCACACTGGTAGTGTAGTAACACGGAGTTCTATGAATTAAATTATTTATCGCAAGCAATTTTTGCTGGTCAGGAAGTGCCAGGTTACCGAGGTGTTTCGAATCGCGGATTATAATTTCAAAAATTTCCAGCATGTCTCAACTAAAGCATCCAGGTTTAATCAGCCAAGGCAAACCCGTGGGAAAGGGGCAGGCTGCACCATCAACTAGGCCGTTTCACACTCGTTTACCTCTGCCAGTGAAGATGGTGCCTACCTCGTCTCGCGGAACTACGTTGAGCGTGAGTGCCTCCTCTCCACGATAAAACGTGTCGAAAGCCGAGTTTGCTTACACCCTTGGTTGGTTAAGGCCTGCTTGTCGAAATGGTGTGATGCAGATGGCTAGTAGCAGTGCTCAAGGTGAAGGGGCTGCTCCTGCTGGAGAAAAGAAGCTGTGGGGAGGGCGCTTCACTGGACAGACTGACCCCTTGATGGAGAAGTTTAACGAATCGCTGCCCTTTGACAAGCGCATGTGGGCTGAGGATTTGAAGGTCAGGAGAGGTTCCAAGGACTTTATTCTGTTTTAAGTCTTGCAACTCATCATGTGCTTGCGCATGTGCATCACTTGTGCAAGACACACGTCTCACTTTTTTACTCACTAACTGTCTCTCACTAACTGGCTCTCACATTTGAAAACTTTACAAGCACGCACACACAAATACTGCACGCACACACAAATACTCACAGACGCACACACACACACACACACACACACACACACACACACACACACACACACACACACACTCACACACATGTGCATACACACACACATACACACATACAGACACACACATACAATGCACGCACACACAAATACACACACACACACACATACAATTAGGCGCACACATACACAAACACACATACACTCAGACACACACGCACACAAACGCTTAGGCGCTCACCCCCCCCCCCAACCACACACACGCACGAACGCACTTACACACACAAACACACAAGCACGTGCACATACAGCATGCACATGCACATGCACAAGCACAGCACGCGCACACATACATGCACGTGTATACACACAACTCACACTGACGCGCACACTCGCGCAAGTATGTGCGCACAAACTCCCACCCACAATCTACTTACATACATAGGGCAGTCAAGTCTATGCTAGGGCGCTTGCCAAGGCCGGCATCCTAACTCATGAAGAGGCAGACACCATTGTGGATGGCCTGAAACAGGCAAGCAATACGCACACACATACATACCGCAAACACACACACACACACACACACACACACGTGCGCACACGTACACGTAAGCTAGCATGTGCACACACAAACATAAAGAAGCACAAATTGACAAGCTTATTACTCTTGGTAGCGGAGGAGTTTTACGGTACTCGGTGCCAAGGTGGCTTTTTTTTGGCGAAGCCCCCACGTGGGGGCGTGAGCCCCTAGCGTTGTCGGATTCCCACCACACTTCACCTACGCCTCCCCAGACTCACCCAGGCCACCCCACGGGCTGAGACTCGAAACAGGCTCCTAACCAAAACATTCACCGTGTCAGATGAATTCTGGGACCCTGGGGTGCGGTGTGTAAAGTGTTAGAGACAAGTTTTGTTTTGGAGGGGTCAAGACCTCCTCCCCGGGCCCATCCCCGGCACCTCCCGGGCTGAAACTCGACATTGGCTCCTACCAAAACGGTCGTCCCCATGGCTGGACCGCCCTTTCCCAGTCAAATTGTGCCAATAAGCCAATTTTGGCTCTATCTCCCCAACCACTGCACCGTTTTGGGAGCTGAAACTTGTGTTGGATAGCCTATTTTTTTCTTGACTTGCCTGCAAAGAAAGCAGGTGGAAAGACCCAGTGGGTGGCTCGCCATCATATTTGTCAGGGGTCAATATCAGACACTATTTCTCACACACTGCACCAATATGTGCCGGGCACCAATATGTGCCCTGTAAATTTTATAGGGCTTCTCTGGTGTGAAAGTGAGGATGTGAAATGGTGCCGGAAAAGGCTCCTGCCAAAATTGCTGCATGTAACGCTGCAGATAATTCACCAAAATTCAACCAGGCCACCGATCGGCCCCATTTTTATTTTAATGTAATTAACCCCGCAACTATGAGAGCAAAAACCGGGCTGAAATTCGCAGCAGGTATGGGGCGACAGCTTTTTCTGCCTTTCTCCCCTGTGTCCCTTGTGTGAGTGCCTCCCATACGCTGGCATTCCCAGTACCCCTGTCCCGAATTTGACATTGCAGCAATGGTATATGACATTTATAATGCTTATATCCTGAAGCAGAGGTCGATCGGGGCAAGTTCAGAAATGTACCTTTTCCCGGCCAAGTGGGTGCAAAATATGCACCGGGCCCCATGCAGCCCCCCAGAATGCCAAATTTTCAGCAAATGTCAATGGTTCGGATATAACTTCAAGTACCTTGCATTCAGATGAGGTATAGGGGGCTTTGAATTGGGTGGATAGCTTATTGGCACAGTTTGGGTCAACCAGCCATGGGGACGACCAAACCTTTACCGGGGCAGATGAGTTCTGGGAACATGGGGTGCCGTGTGCAAAGTCTTAGAGCATATATTGATGTTTGGAAGCTCCAGGAAGCTGCCCAGGATTCCTCGGCCAGGCCCCCAGACCACTTCCTGCTGGTGCAGTATCTATCAGCACACTTCCCTGGCCGCGGATGCTGTGTCAGGAGCCCTTGGTTGTGTTTCGGCTGCAAAGTTCACGGTTGACCAAGCAAGCAGAATCAAGTAGTACTAATTTTGATGGGCTTAAATATTTTTTAGTTTAATCAGATATTCATGATGCGCGAAGCTTAGCTTGGACGGGATCCTTCAGGAACGCGGTCCGTGTTGGCATGGACTGTTTGCGTGGCATGAAGCGCATGGTGCAGGTGCTTGCCGCGCACTGTGTGTTGAACAGAGTTCTGACATCGTGGCCAGCCCGGGCACCATGCTCGCACTCGCCCTCTTATCAGACAGGGAACAGCAGCAGCAGCTTGCCATCCTCACGCCTGCTTTAGCACAGCGTCGTGCACACCTCTGCAGCATCTGTGGGGCAATAAGGCACACACACAGGCGTGCACACACACGCGCACATGCATGCGCACGCACGCACACCACTGCAGTGCACGTTTGTGCATGGACGACCCTTTTGTCTAGCGCGCGTGCATGATTATGGTCTCAAGCACCGGTCTTTCGCTCATGTGCTCGTATGGACGAATGTTCGTGTAACAAAATGAGCGGGGACGACCAATGAACTTGCACGCTTGCGATCAATATTGACAGGAAACGCTTACGCAGCAAAAAGCACGCTGCTTGTCTACTTGCGTGCATGGTGTAATTGGGGGCAAGTGTGTGTTGGAGGCTGCCTTCCTCGGAACTTAAATTCAGCACTGGCTCTCTTGTTTTAGCAAAAACCGTGTACTTTTTATGTATTGTCAGTAGCTTTGGAGGATTCTCTTCCAAAGTAGGTAAGATGAATATGAGACGCCCTACCCTTGCCAATGCTACACATGACTAGGGTTGGCCAGAACCGTATACTTGCACCGTATATGACCGTATGTTTGGTAACTTCCCTGCGAAAAATACTGTATGTACACCGTATATACCTATAAATGTATGGTTCTGGCCAATGCTACACATGGCGCACGTCAGTAAGCCCCAACTCGATGCCACTCAACCAAATGGGTAATGAGTGGGAGGCCAAATTCATACACATACATATGTATACCGTACCGCGCTTGGCTGTTTTGCAAAATAAATACATAATTATTAAGGCCCCTCGCAATAAGTCAGGCCGGAAAAAATCAAGTTTTTCCGGACCTCGCAAAACTGCGACTTGCCAACGGGAACGATTCTGGGCTCCGTAAAGAGTCCCCAATGTACCAGGGGCAATCATCATCATTATGGCCGAGTTGCACCCTGAGAAGCGCAGTACGGTATACGGCATTTTTGGCTGGGTAATTACATACGGTCATATACGGTGTACTTATACGGTTCTGGCCAACTCTAGTAAAGAGTGGGAGGCCAACGCGTTTGTGATCAAGGCACACAACAAGGGCGTTCAGTCGAGCACGACAAACTATGCACGTGCGCTCATAGTTGTGTGTCCTGCTTGCACGTGCAGGTGGGCAGCGAGTGGGAGGCCAACGCTTTTGTGATCAAGGCAGGCGACGAGGACATCCACACAGCGAATGAGCGACGCCTCACAGAGATCATTGGGGCTGTAGGGGGCAAGCTGCACACCGGTCGGTCCCGGAACGACCAGGTGTGTGTATGCAGGCAAAGTTGAGTTTAGTTTGGATTAGAAAGGCATTCAGCCTGGGGTGGCTGCTCAACCTGTGCAAAAAAACAGCTGTGTACAAATGATGACAATTAGCATGCATGCAGGCAAAAGGTGGGACAGAAGTGGATGCATCCCAAGCTGCAGATCGGCCAGCCTTGGGACGATTGGACGCGTAGATGCTGTGGAACATGCTTGTAATGACTCCTCTCGTGTGAGACTGACAAATAAACACGCACACACATTCGCACATATGCACACACACAACACACACAACACACACAACACACACGCACACACATTCACACATTTGCACACATACATACACACGCACGCACGCGCACGTACACACACATACACACACACATACACACACAATGTGCAGGTGGCCACTGACACCAGGCTATGGCTGTACAAGGAGCTGCACCAAATCCGAGGGGCCCTGCAAGAGCTGATCATGATCACCTCAGAGCGTGCGGAGAAGGAAGCAGACGTGCTCATGCCTGGTGCGTGTTGTTTTTTGTGTGCATTATTACCAGTGTTGTGCACTCAAAAATGGCACCGTAAATAACGATCGTAAATAACGGCGTTACCGTCACTAAACTCTGACGATTGACGGCGTAATCTACTATTTTCACCGTCAATTTGACATAAATTACGCCGTCAGCGTCATTTACCATTGACGCCGTCAAGCGTCAGGTGCACAACACTG
>Ga0307942_1003151_pt1 | contig 13367 bp, 16 predicted proteins | sample OrgLakmetagen175_FD_201846 | JGI IMG/M metagenome (GOLD analysis project Ga0307942, IMG submission 201846) | Saline water microbial communities from Organic Lake, Antarctica - #175 | ecosystem: Environmental > Aquatic > Non-marine Saline and Alkaline > Saline | place: Antarctica: Organic Lake...
TAGGGGTCCCCCGGGGGGGGTCCGAGCTTTTTGGGGGGGGTCTCCAAAAACTTACTGGGCCACTTCTAGGAAATTTTAAATATATCATCGGAATACTCAGCTCAAGTCCAGTCAATTGGCACCCTTTCTGAGCAAATTGGGTTAAGGGGGGGGTCTGTGGACATGTCCAAAAGTCAGAGGAACATGCGCTCAGGTGCAGGCCGCGGGGTAAGTCAAGCCAATGAAGCAGCAATTTACCCCAAACCTACAGGATTGTGCCAGCATGAGATAGTCAGTGGAATTCTGAAGAAATGGAAGCAGTGTTGTGCACATACGGCGTCAATCAGAAATGGCACCGTTAATCACGGTGCTTAAATGACGTCTACGTCACATAACCGTAATTAACGGTGAAATTCATACTGACGGTCGGAAATCGTAAGTAACGGTGCGGCGTCAGGTACTCAGTGGATCAGAGTGCCATCTCAAGCTCAAGCTCAAGGAGCGCTCTCAGCGCCCCGAATTTCCCACAAACAACATTTGCGATATAAATATAAAATGTCCTCCGGAAATCAGGCCAAGAGGGCTCGTGTGGCCCTGAGTCAGTCGAGCCTGGCCCGGCCTGGCCAGCTGCTGACGATTTCCCATCGTAAATAACTAATTCCTGACGGTTTCCCACCGTAAATAACTGTAAAGCCGACCGTCAGACGTCAAAAATTAATATCACCGTATATTACGCCTGAGGATTAGTTTCTGACGGTTAAAACCGTAAATTACGCCTGACCGTCAAATGACGGTTGACGGCGTCAACCGTAAAGTGCACAACACTGAATGGAAGCAATGTGGGACTGTGCAAGCCAATTATGGCCTGGTATGGGACTGGTATGGGACTGTGCAAGCCAATTATGGCCTGGTATGGCCTGGTATGGGACTGTGCAAGCCAATTATGGCCTGGTAGGTCATGTGTGCATGGGCGTCCGTATCTCAGTTTTTGGCCCATAACTGTGCAACACGTCAGTTTCAGGTCTTGATGAGTATGCAGATGGATGCCTGTTTGAAAAAGGAGCAGATTGGTACACTTTTTGTCTGGGTGGGGGCACCGGAAGGGGGGGTTGGGGGGTGGGTCAGGGGGGTCCAGCCCAAAAATTGGGCGTGCCTGTCCAAAATTAAATTTTCAACCGCCTCCTGACCAAAAGTTACCAATAATAGGTAGGCACCCATCCGATAGAAATCATGAAATGGGTGAATGAAATAAGGAAAGTTTTTGTGCCCCAAATTTCATTTGGCCATTCCAGCCTGAATAAATGGGAGCACGGAACTGTTGTTGACCAGGCCTAACATCTCCAAAAGCAGGAAAGAAAGACCAGCTATCAGAAGGAATGGAATCTAGTCAGAACAAGGAGCGAAAAGAGAGGGGACATTGCTGAAAAAGTACATGGGATATACCAACAAAAGAGCTTCTTGGTGCACTATATCCGCTGGCAAGAACGTGCCTGAGCGCCTCATTTAAACGTTGAACCGGAAAAGCAGAACGTCGCCCTGGCAGGAGAAGGTATTTGTGAGTTTAGTGCACATTGTAGAAAGTGTCAACGTTTGCAAAAAGCACCAAAAGCTCACCTCTTGCACCACATACTCCTTTCCTTCTGACCTCATTACTCCGGCCTCCTTTGCTGCCGAATACCTGTGGTATAGGTGAATCACGACACGAATGATCATTTACGGGTCAGCTGCAAAGACACGTTTTTGTCCTAGTAGTCTTGTCCTACCAAATATGCTCTGCCGCTTCTTTAAGAGACGAATCAGCATGAATTGAACGCGTCATCATCCTCACACTATCTACACTGGATCCTTCTTTACTTGGATAAATTGTACGTTGTAAAAGTACACTCTTCTGGTTTGTAAGACAGCCTCGTGTTGTAGAATAGCTCTTAGTCTGAATTAGCTATTCATGTATGGGAAAAGAGGGGTAAGAATAAAAACTTGCGATTTAAAGAGCAACAATTTAGCTTCCACCTATGTTGTAGATAATTTGAAGACAATAGAGCTAGGAAATGAAACAAGAATACCACCCAATTATTAATATGAGGAAACACGAACACAGAAAAGTGCCTGACACTTAAAATTGAGCTGCACCAAACTTGTGAATACTTGACGGACATGGAATTCCCCAGCTGTGCATGCATTCTGCCACTCACCCTTTCACTTTGACATAATCATCATAAGAGATGGTCTCTGCCCGGATGAAGCCCTTCTCAAAGTCTGAATGAATGGTCCCAGCTGCCTGAGGGGCTGTCATGCCGGCCAAAATAGTCCACGCCCGAGTCTCTTTCTCCCCTGCAAGAAAGGTCAAGTTCCTCGGGCTTACCTCAGTTGAAGGGGTGTGAAAGGCAGAGCAACAAGTCATGAATCATAGTCAGAACACCAGTCAACAACTATGGTGACCGCCTTGTCAAGCCAAAAGGGCGAAATAAAGTAAACGAGACCTCAATGCCCTCTCAGGAACTACCTGAAGTAAAGTAGGTGCGCAGCCCAAGAGCAGTGTATGTGGCCCGAATGAGGTTGGCTAAACCTCCATCTGTTACCCCTAGCGCGTCTAGCCACTCCTGTGTGCGCCGTATAGAAAGTTAGAGCTGTCACTCCAGCTACGTAAAGGCAGCTACAAGAGCTGCAATATTTCAGCCTAGGGTACACAGGAGAATGGCTTTAATAGATAATTACTTATATCCTTAAAAGGATTTGCTGAAAGGCGCATCCACGGATTTTGCGACCGAGGAAAAAACAAGATATGCGCTTGCGTGCTATAATAGAGGGGGGCCGCAGACAGGAGAGGAGCAACTTGCCTTGGCTTCCTCCTTAGGCAGCTCCATCAGCTCAGATTCAACCTTGGCACTCACAATGGCCACTTGCAAACCCTCCTCGGCTGCACGTTCACGAAGCGCCTGAAGGCGGGGGGGATGAGGAAAAATAGTCAGGATCCAGGTGTCATCCCTCAACCCTTGGATCTGGACATTGGTTTAGCTTGAATGTCCTTGCAAGGATTTATGCAGGAAGAGGCCCACTCTATTACACATATACCCTATGTATTATTGTAACAATCATAGCGCACACAACACCTGAGCAGAGGTTACACACTCTCCTTGTGTCTTTGCACAAAACTATACAGTTTAACACGTGCCCACCTTCACGTAGGGGTTGTTGGCACCCTTGTCGGCAAGGTCATCCTCAGGTACATTGGCAGCATAAATCATCGGCTGAGCAGGCATGGAAAGTAAAGAGTGCTGAAGTTTGCTTGGCTGTGCTTGGCTGGATTAACAAGTTTTCTCAAATAAAGAAAAGAGCTTTATAATTTGCAGTAGGACCAGGAATCTGAGAAGCACGAGTCAAGAGATGCCTAGTCAGATCAGAAGCAAGCCCTTTCATTAACCAGCTAAGATGTGGTCACCTTCAGGGTTATCAAGCCCAGGCTCTTTATCAGCAGCAACTCCTCCTTGTCAAGCTGCACTGTCCGTGCTGCCTTCCCAGACTGCAGAATTTCAAGTCAACTATCACATGAATTAAGGTTAAGGTTCAACACACAAAAGCACTGTGCATGCCACTCTTGAGCACTTGACAGCGCATTTTTTGGTAGTTGCTACTCAGGGATCAATACAAGCTGTACTCAAAAGTGTTTTGATGCAGCACTGCTGCGGCTAGAGAATTGGAATACATTTTGCAGATGATCAGATGATACATAAATAATGACACATTAGCGAAAACTTTGCGTTCACCTCTAAAGCTACTTGGATGCGTTTCAGTGCTCCGGCTTCAATCTCGTTCTTTTCCTGCTCGTCTTTGCTCTTTTTCCCTAAATGTACCAGGCAGAAACAAAACAATTCAACAAAACAACAGATGCACGCCTTGCGTAGCAAAAAAAAAACGAAAGAAGCAGCAGGGGTGCAGCAATGACACAAGTGGGCTTTAACCCCTCCCCTTGCTCCTACCTTTGTTTATCTTCTCCAGCCTTTTCTCAATCTGGCTTAAATCAGCCAGGGCTAGCTCAAGGTTGATGATGTCTGCATAAGGGGAAAAAACCATTGTTGTGTCTCTCACTCACAAACATTGGCGCACATTTCAATGGCAATGATAGAAAAAAACACATGGTGAGTGTCTTACACATTTGAGACGTGTGTGCAACATCAGGAAAACGTACCGACATCGTCCACTGAGTTGACCTTGCCGGATACATGGATGATGTCATCGTCATCAAACGCCCTGACCACCTGTTGACCATGCAAAAGCTTAAGATTTTGGCTCATGACTTTCAGCGCGTGCTTTTCATAACTAGCAGGACTGCGTATTAGCGTTTCACAGCAATAAAGCATTGCAATGGTGTTGTTTTAAAAAGGAATGAAAGGGCAGGGGATTGCGATCCAAAAAAGGCCTTGAAGCTGAGCTGGCTTTCCATAATTGTGTTGCTATCAAAAGTATCTAAGAATCGTTGCACCGCTCTGAGCACAAACTTTTTGTTTAAGCCGTCATAGGCCCACAAATGACAAAGAAAAAGCCAGTGCTTGAAGATATAGGATAAACAGAAGGGGTTTGTACTGAAAAGAGGAGTGGATTTTAGGACCAGCAGATCGGTCCAAAGCTTGGCATGACATGATTATGAACGCTTGAAAGGATGATTTTGAAATCTTGAAAGGGGGAATCCAATGCAAATAATGCGCCGAATCTTCATGTGACACACCTGGACGATGGCGTCAGTGCTCCTTATGTTTCCCAGGAACTGGTTGCCAAGGCCCTCTCCATCTGCCGCTCCTTTAACTAAACCAGCCACATCGACAAACTCAAACGTAGTGGGCACCTGCGTTCAGCAGGTTCAGTAAGAATTGTACCTACAACGATGCCTCCTCAGTAAGGGACCCAATGCTAGCCTGAACACCCAGCTCCTTAAGGCTAATTTGGAACATGGATAGTCCAGCCAAGCAAAAGAGGAAGAAAATACCGGCATTGCGTGATGAGCAGCCGTGTGAAAACGGTCTTTACGTGCATTTATATCTATGATCTTTGACACACCTACTTTCCACTCTTGAAATTAAAGAGAGGTTCATACAAGCTCATGGGGACAGCATGACATGCCATGCCGGTGTTGAGTCACAATTGCAAGGGCAGAAAGACGCACCAGCTCTTTAGACTTAGAAATGTCTGACAGGACTTGTAATCGGTCATCTGGGACAGTTACGATCCCGGAGTTCGGCTCGATAGCTGCATCAGGAGGGGGGTTGAAAGTGTCTGCACGCAGACTGATGCTGTAAGCATTGCTGCTGAGGAATGCCTGCCCACTTACTGCAGAAGGGGAAGTTTGCAGATGCTGCCTTGCCGTTTTGTACGATGGCATTAAAAAGAGTGGACTGCAAGCAATTAAGTGCGTGCGAGAGACTCAGGATTTGTGCATGAGATGAGGCGAGCGGAAGAAAAGATGGGGAGGGATTCACTTCTTGCTTTGGTGCAAGCGCGCAACAGAACCTGCCTTGCCAACATTAGGCAGCCCGACAATTGCGGTCTGCAAAGCATTGCACGCTGTCGAGGACCTGCTCAAAGAAGTACAGTGGTTTACTAAAAATTCCTTCGTGGTTTACCATTTAGTCCTTCGTGGTTGTGCTGACTTCATGTGTGTGCGTTTGAGCGTGCATTATGCATGTCTGTGCGTCTGTGCTTGCATGAGTACATTGGTGAACGTGTGCGTTTACTAGGGAGCACATACGTGAGCACGCCAGGGGGTTATTCTGATGTCTAATTTCAAGCGGGACATGAGCAGCCACACACATGCTTGCGCTAACAGCCACTTACTTAAACGTTCGGTTCCCTGTTGTTGCTTTCATGCTGTGTCCACAAAAGCTGGATCCCAGGCTAAGAGCTCCCCTAGACACACCTTTTTGAACTAGCCTTGAAGCCATCATCATTTGCCTGCAGTAAATTGATGAACAATTAATTTGCAACGGTTAATTCGGATAAAGTTTTGCAATTGTGCTGTCAGCTCTTTGTGGTGGATGAGCTTGACTGGCGCTTGGCAAAGGATAGAATTGGTAAACATTCATAAACCCTCACACACACTCACACACACACACACACACACACTTGCACACACGTGCACACACACACTCGCGCGCACACACACACACACACAGACACACACACACACACACACACACTTGCACACACGTGCACACACTCACTCGCGCGCACACACACACACACACACACACACACACACACACACACACACACACACACACACACACACAGACACACAACACACACACAACACACACACACACTCTTACAAACACGTGCACACACACACTTGCACACACACATACACACAAACACTTACACTTGCACACACACAAACTTGCACACACACACACACACACACACACACACACACTCGTGCACACACGTGCGCGTACACATGCGCACATGCTTGCGTGCACATGCACGCACACACGCACATACACATATACACACACAAACACACGCACACGCTTGTGCACATACACGCACGTGCACACACACACACAAACGCACATATACACACGCTTACGCATGCACACACACACACACACTCACGCACACAAAAAGAAACACTCACATGCACACGCACATGCTTACGCACGTACACGTACACGCACACACACATACACTCACACTCACACTCACACACACATCCACACACACACACACACATACACACACACACACATACACATACACACACAGTCCATTGGGGAGTGCAAGGAGGAAATTTTGAAGGTAAGTTATACAAACGCAGAGGAGATTCACGAAATTCTCAGCGCAAGGGCACACATGGTAATGATGTTACGCACTGCAATAACAAGTACAGCATTTAAATCTATGTGACACGGCACACACAACCTCCTGACCTCATTTATTTTTGCCTATCATAAGCATGGGGCTGCCTGGTTTAAGCACCTACGTCGCCAATTTTGCTGGCTGTGCTAATAGCGGAGTTTTTCCTTCCTGTTCTTTATAAGACTGACGCTTGTTTGGCACTGTGTGTGCAGATACTAGAATCAGAGGGCAGCTCGCAGTCTGAGCGGTTGCAGTCCTTTCAAGAACGTCTGATGGCTTCCTCTTTGTGCTGTGACCAAGCTGTTGCCTTGTCTGAGGCCTTCGAAAAAAGTTACCTGAACACCCCCCCCTCTCTGTGTACACAGAAGCAGTAGTAGCATTGCTAGATTTTTTTGTGAGTGTAAAACAGTAGGAAGGAAGGAAGGGCCCTAACGTTTGTTTCAGCTGTAGCTAGCTTCAGTGAAGCTCCATATGAATTGGTGAGCGAGTGTTTTTCCTTGTCATGCATGCACTCAAGTCCGTTTGAGCATAAAGCTCACGTACTTCTTATGCTTATTCCTTTGAACAATTCTTTCTTTTGATCGTGGTTTGACCTACAGACAGCATTAAACTACGAGAATTGGCTAGCGGAAGACTCTGTAATGCCAATGAGCAATAATAAGATGAGGACCAAAGAGATGTTCACATTGGTTTTTTCTGCTTGCATACTTTTCTTTCTTCTCGAGTGTCAAGGCCCGGGGTCAGCGGAAGGGGGGGGGCCGGGGTCAGCGGAAGGGGGGGGGGAAGCAACTCAGGCAGTGAAAATCGCTCCCCACATTAATTAGGGAAAAGGAGCCTTTGGTAAAAGCAGCTAAAGAGCTCCAAGAAAAAAATGGGTTGTGAGCCAGCCAGCACCATGTCCTTCTTGCATTAATCTTGATTCGAGTCCTTGATAACGCCATCATGAATATTGTCACTGGTGCCATAGATGTTCGGTGCCCCTGCATGGAAAAATTTTGTAGTTCTCATCTTGAACATCCCCGCTATCACAAATATTACACACGATAAGAACTCTGGTTTGACCTTATACCAAACAAACAAGTCTCACACTTGAATTCACGATCGACCTCGAGTTACTCCTATGATACCGTGCTTCTTTCTAGTAAATTCAATACTCTGAGCTGTTTTAAGTACTCCGGCAACTCAAAAGGGGCACAAATGTCGGAAACCTGTCTACAATGCAACAAAGCAAATCAGTTACGAGCCACTGGCTTTTTGAAATTGGAACAGATGGTCTTGTCCATGTGCCTCTCTCCAGGCTGCTTGATGTCTGAATCTCGAGTCAAATGAAAAAGGATAGCAAATTTCTTGCAAAGCTACATAGGTTTACAAAGGTTTGCAAAGAAAGGCCTTGCTTGCAAAGCTACAGATCGCTTGAGCCCTTGAAGAAGTTTATTAGCAAGGATCTAGCACTAAAGCTCCTCAGCATGGCACCAGATTGACTTGCCAGGCTGCACGGGAAACATCCCAGTTGAATGAGGAACATTTCAAGGAGACACACTATCTCCATTCCTAATCCTGATATACATGGAGCCGCTGCTTCGTTGGCTCCATGCAAGCAACAGAGGATACATGCACGGCCATGCTGATACCAGCATACCCAACAACAAGAAAGCCAAAAACTGCACTAGCAGCGGGGCTTTTGCGGACGACCTTATATGCCTCTCTGGCTCCTACCCAAACCTCCGGCTCCAAGCCATAAAACTTACACAATATGCAGATTGGGCTCACCTCATAATTTCAGGCAAAAAGACGAAGGCGATGAAAACAAAACTCTGCGTGGCAACACGTCAGTGGCAGAGTTTGCACACCACCAGCTGGCCAACAAGGTCTTAGTACAAGGCCAAGCAGCACAGTTCCTCAAGCCTGACAATCCTTTCCTATACCTTGGGGTACATATCACAATGGACCTCAACCGCACACACCAACTGGCACACATGACTACAAAGCTTTCCTTAGACCTAGAACGACTAAAGAATCCTTTTGCTAGCTCTAAACAAACAATGGACATCATTCACACAGCAATCGTGCCAAGCATGCATAGCTTACTCTTTTCCAGTTACCCCTTGCTCCCTAAGCGTCCTAAATCAATGGGACACACAAATTCTGGCAGCCATAAAAAGCAAGTATAAGCTCTGGATGTGCACTTCAACTGCACAGCTCCGAGAAGGTAAACTACACTACGGTTTGGGATGCTCTTCCTTGAGAATTGAATACCACTACAGAAACGCCCTTGCTTGCACTTATTACTAGCCTAATAATAATGCAAAGCATGGTAGGCTCACCAAAACTCTCCTCGAGCATCAAACTCAGCAACTGAAAACTGCGGCACAAGGCCACTTGGGACCTCAGTGTCAAACACCAAGATACCTTCACAATCAATTACAATATATACTAAGAGCACGGCAGTACGTTAGCATCCATAATAGCAATCTGCGTCTCACACTCCAAGGACAACCCATTCTCACAGAAAGTTTCGACAGTATTACAAAAGCACTCTGGGCACTGGGCACCCAACCTGCCTACTCTGGAAACCCTAATTAACCACATTGCATTCTCTCTTATGGACTCCGGGATCTCCAGCCTTCCAAGGCTACTTAGCCTAGGCGGCACACACATACTAGATGGCAACAACCTCAAATTCAAGTTTGGCAGCAAAATAAAAACAGGACAACTTATTGCAATGAACAGGCTTGCCTCTCTGTTGAACTCAGAGAAAATAACCCCCCAGCTCATCAGTGACTTACATAAAAACAAGGACACGACACCTAACAAATAAGAGGAGGTTAGAAAAATCAACGCTACTGCTTTAGATGCAATTAAGGCTTACACTCCCATAGGATGGGCCTGGTCAGACGTACAGGTTTCGCAACACCAACAGATCCAAACTTCTGCTCGGCGAACAGTCTCCACAAGGAGAACAAGACACACAAGTCAGAGGCAGACAGAAAGTACGGACATAGATCCAGGCTGCTTTAACACTTAGGGTTAGAGGGGTTTAGGCAGAGATTCAGGCATCAGGCAGTTTGGAGAGAGGGACATGGTCAAGATCCTTGCTCTTGTAAAAAAAGTCTGTGGCTTATCACAACTGGTTTGCCTGAGAGACCGGTTTCTGATGCACGTGCACCATTTGTCTTGCCGGAGTATTTGAAGATGGCTCTGAGCAAAAGTGTCATGAGGAACGTAGCTCTGTTTAGGATTCGAGGACATGGGTTAAAGTGTGAAACTGATTTATACAGCAGGAGTCCGGACAGGAGTGCACGTGTTTGCAATTTGTGTGAAAACGGGGATTATATTCAAGATGCATAATGAGAAACACGTTATTTTTTCATGTATGGGCACCGCATTTACGGCACCAGATCAACCATTTATTTGATAATATTTCTGAAGGTGATATCAAAGGTTTTGTTTTTCAACATAACTCGGAGGTTTACAAATCTATTAGTGCAGCTGTCGATCTTTTTGATTGATTTATTTGTTGGGACCTATAGGTTAAGCAGTTATGCCAGGCTGGAGGCCTTTGTAATCCAAACTAAAATGAACTTTGATGTGTAGAGACGCAAACGTTTGTGCTTTAAGGAGAAAGTTTGCTTACCTATTCAGTCAATTCTCGGATTATTCTTCAGTAGAGCAACCTTATTTCAAGTCGCGACAACAAGTCGCTCAGTGCCCAGGTGAATTTATGATTTACTCTTGCAACACAACAGCAAACTTTTTTCTATTGTGTCTGAGCTTGCTGGCCGATTTACTGTTGACTGGCGAGGACCAGTCACAGGCCGATCAGCCGACCAGTCTGGCTGAAGGTCCCCCCATGTAAATCTAAGTTTAAAATAAATCCGCTCGTAGAAATTACAACACACAAGGTTTGCACGGCTTGTCCTCCAGAGTTCTTGCTTTCTGATAAATTTGAGAAATTATAAAGCCCGAATATTATGTCATAAACGTGGGCTTTGCTGGGGCTCTGGTTAGTGTGAGCACCAGCCAGCTGTGTGTCTTCCCTACACGCTTCTTTATCAGCGTGGAATATCTAATCTACTTTTCACAATGGCCCAGACGGTCCTATTCCTCCTCCTCGTCCTCATCCTCCTCATCATCGTCATCCACCCTGCGAGTATCAATGCAAGGCGGGAGAGGTCTATTTAAGAGCCATTTACATCTACAGCGGTTAAGACGCCGGCTTGTTTAGCAACTGCATGAACAGAGGTGAACAAAGAAAGAATGCAAGTACTATCGGCTGTCAGCATGGATAAGGAAGGGATGTTGTTTCGTGTTCTGCACCGCCCAATGGATGCAGAGCCACACAACGTACCACCTGGAAATTGAGGAGGAGGAAGGGCTTTTAATTGGGGTCAGGAGGTAGGAAGGCAACGCTTGCACACCACCAGAGGTGCTGCTCAGATATTTATAGGAGTCACATTTGATGTCACGTTGTGCATGCATTCAGGAGTGTACTAAAGACATGTGCCTTTGGAAAAGGCTATGCCCTCTCATATGCACAGCATTCACGAGGCGTCTTGACATCTCTGTTGATGATTTAAATCGATCCGAATAAGGGCTCTGGCTGAAGTAAGCATCTGGTTGGTTTTTCCTCATTGCATATTAATCCAAATGAGCACAGACTTAAACTCCAAAGTGAGAAACAGTAATACCTGTCAAGAAAATGCAGAAGCAGCAAAAATTGACCACTGTGCACGAACATCTGTTACAAAATTTAAAAGACTCACCTTAAAGAGCTCACAAGCAGTTTTGTAGTCTCATGATTCAAGTTCATTCCAAATTCACAGCCTTGTTCAAATTTGGGGGATGGTGCAGCAATCAAAGGCATGCGTTCACTGACAACATCTCCCAGACTTGAAGCATTGGTGCTACTTAGCTTGCTGTAGAAGAAGCAAGGATTTGTTGAGCATGATACCAAGCAGGTGATATCAGGCACAATGGATTGCAAGTGTAAATGGCCCTAGAGGGAGAACTTTCTATCAGAAAATTATAAAGAGGGCGCACCAGTCTCGGCCGGTTTCCGTCGATTTAAGTCGCTCTAGGATGGCCTTCTTCAAAACGTCATTCTTAATGCCACTAAAGCTGTGAAGCAGCTCCCCATTGCGGTACAGGAAAAAGGTTGGAGTAGATTTGACCTTCATGTCAACCTGCAATGAGGGCAAAGGGAAAGCAGCATTTTTCATACAGCCATAACCCTTGCTTTCCATACAGCAATTGAAGCCTTGAGCGTGTTGATGCGCAAAAAGCGACCTCTTTCACCTGCAAGAATGTGCACCTCTGTTTTGGTACGAGCACTGTCTGTACAAAAGAATTCGGCCTTGTCATACGACAAACTGTACATTGCAGGCATTGTCCGTCAATCTTAACAGCAAATGTGTGCAATTGCAAGCCATTGCGTAGACGTGCGGACTGCATGTCTGTGCGTGCGTGTGTAGGTCTGCAGGTAAGTGTGTTGCGTGTGTGCATGCCTCCATGATTTTGTGTATGTGCATGTGTGTTTGTGTGTGTGTGTGTGTGTGTGTTTGTGTGCTTGTGTGTGTGTTCAACGTGTGTGCGTGTGTGTTTGTGCCTGTTTTGTGTTGTGCCTATGTGTGTGTTTGTGTGTGTGTGCGTGTGTGTGTGTGTGTGTGTGTGTGTATGTGCACGTGCATGTGTATTTGTGCACATGCGTGTGTGCATGTGTGTGTGTACGTGCGTGCGTGTGTATATGTGTGTGCACATGTGTGTGTGCACGTGTATGTGCGCGTGCGTGTGTGTACGTGTGTGTGAGTTGTGAATGTGTGTTTTAGAGCGCGCACACATGCGCACGTGTGCATCAATATGTGTTTGCGTGTGTATATGTGTATGTGTGTATGTATGCGTGTGTGAGTGTGCATGTGTTCATGTGTGTGTGCGTGTGCGTGTAGGTGTATGTGTGTGTATGCACGTGCGTGTGTGTATGTGTGTGTGCACGTGCATGTGTGCGTATGCACGTGTATGTGTGTGCGCGTGTGTGTGTGTGTGTGCATGCGTGTGTGTGCACGTGTGTGTGTACATATGTGTGTGTGTGCGCGTGTGTGTGCGTGTGTGTGTGTGTGTGTGTGTGTGTGTGTGCACGCGTGTTTGTGTGCACGTGTGTGTGTATGTGTGTGTGTGTGTGTGTGTTTGTGCACATGCGTGTGTGTGTGTGTGTGTGTGTGTATGTGTGTGTGTGCACGTGCGTGTGTGCGTATGCACGTGCACGTGTGTGTGCGTGCGTGTGTGTGTGTGCACGTGTGTGTGTATGCGTGTGTGTTTGTGTGTGTATGTGTGTGTGTGTGTGTGTGTACTTATGTGTGTGTGTGTGTGTGCTTATGTGTGTGTGTGTGCGTGCGTGCGTGCGTGCGTGCGTGCGTGCGTGTGCGTGCGTGTGTGTGTGTGTGTGTGTGTGTGTGTGTGTGTGTGTGTGTGTGTGTGTGTGTGTGTGTGTGTGTGTGTGTGTGTGTGTGTGTGTGTGTGTGTGTGTGTGTGTGTGTGTGTGTGTG
>Ga0307942_1003152_pt1 | contig 13364 bp, 8 predicted proteins | sample OrgLakmetagen175_FD_201846 | JGI IMG/M metagenome (GOLD analysis project Ga0307942, IMG submission 201846) | Saline water microbial communities from Organic Lake, Antarctica - #175 | ecosystem: Environmental > Aquatic > Non-marine Saline and Alkaline > Saline | place: Antarctica: Organic Lake...
TGCGTGCGCGTGCGCGTGCGTGTGTGTGTGGGTTTGTGTGTGTGTGTGTGTGTGTGTGTGTGTGTGTGTGTGTGTGTGTGTGTGTGTGTGTGTGTGTGTGTGTGTGTGTGTGCGTGCAAGGGTGCGTGTGTGTGCGTTTAGTATTTATGTGTTGTTGCTATGAAACACAACGTTGAGCTAGGCAAACCAATGGATGCACAGTACCTTGGACCTAATTGCAGGCAAGGATGGACTGCTGTGTGACCTGTGCGTGTGAGGTAAAAGGCTTTAAATCAATGCCACTTCACCCGGTGCTTTGAATAAAACACCAGACAAGTCCTCACCTGTCCGGCCAGAAACCAGGTATTTTTTCTGGATCATATTTAATTTTTTAATTCAGGCGTTTCTGCTCTTTTTACTCGGCGTCTTTTGCGCTCATTGTAAAAGGATAGCTTATTCAATTTTCTATATTGTCCTCCAATCGCACGATGAGGCTCCACCTCCCATTTCTCGTGGCGTTTCAACTCACATCAGGGATGCTCTCCATCTTGGCTGCTCCAGGTTGCAATATTGTTTGAATTCTGATAAATGGAGTTGTAGAGCGAGCTCAGCCAAGCTTTGCAAAACCAACCCTCAATCAAATACAAGCAGCCGTGCTATCGCTGGAATGCTTGCCATAGTTCAGGATCCTTGATAAACTTCTAGATATTCACTCCACAACAGGAGACCCGATCCTTGGCTTAGAGCTGCCAACCGCAGCCACGCAGTCTCCGCCTCTATCATCCGCTGGAAGCGTTGCCACCAACGGAAATGTCCCGGGAGCGGCACCAGGAGGCGTGAAGGCCAAACTCCCGGCTTCACCCGTATCTCCCCAGCAAACATCTATGGACAGATCCATCAAACCCAGCGGAGAAATCCATGGCACTGTTGTGATTCAAGACGACAACAGCAAAGTCTTGATTTACCCTCCTGCAGACCTTCCCGTGCCTTCTCCTCCTGCCTCTGCTGATGAGTTCGTGCAAAGGTAGGCATCAAGGATCTCCTACTGTGCTGCTGCTGCATCAAGGTGTACAACAATAAACTGTCAGATCTGGCCCGTGTTTCTAAAGCTAGAGCTAAGGATCTCTTGTGTTGAACCTCTCCAAATCAAAAGGGGAATTCTCTCTCCAAATCAAAGGGTGATCATCTCTATGTTACATCCTGCATCTGTGTTACATAACATGACGTACACAGGCGAGGCCACCAACTTGCTCTGAAAGGAAAACCGTTCTACTTTGTTGGAATGAATGCGTTCTGGTAAGCCTCATTTACGGAGAAGTTGGCATACAGCACAATATGCTTCCCATTTAATGCATGCCAAAAGTAATCAAGATGAACTAAAAATGCGGCTTTTTATAATCATGCATGCGTGCATCTCCACACTTCCTTCCTGGAAATTTAATTTCAATAATCTGCAGGTTCATTGATGCTGCATCGTGGGGTCGAGAGCACGGGCGCAAGCAAGGTATTAACTTTTAACTGCAAACAAGTATTGCTTTGGATAGAGGCACCCCTACTAAGAGAGTTTCTGCCTAGTTGGTACTGAACAACAAGCTCGCAGCTATGGAGAGTATATTTCGCTCCTTGCTTAAAAAAACTGAATCAAGTCCTGCGGAAATGTGATGCCACTAATTTATAATGTGAAACTCCCACCAGACTGAACATTGTTTAAATAAAGTGTCACAGCGCAATCCTTCCTTGTTTTGCGTTGCAGTGATTGAGACGCTTCAAGCTGCCAAGGTGCGAAGGGGGTAAGCAACATAGGCTCACATGGAAGATAAATTTAGTCAAGACTCCCACACAAGAATAGGAAAAGGAACCACTTTGGTAAAAGGTAAAAGGTACTGTAAATACTTCTCCACCGCAAATAAGAAGGACAAGAAAACTGCGCAGGCAGTAAAAAACCACTCCCCACATGAATGAAGGAAAAAGAGCCACTTTGGTACTGGGTACCGTAAAGCTCCTCCACCCCAAAGGAAAGAGGAGTAACCACCAATGGGGATTGGGAGAGTTGCAGGCGGGGATGTCTGTTTTTTGCACTAATGACGCCCAGCACCAAAGAAATCGGCCAGCAATTTGTGCAAATTACTGCGACATTAGATGCAAACTAAGCATGATCTACATGCTGCGACGCCTCCCTTACAGAGGTTGGGGATGAAGGTGGTCCGCACATGGGCGTTTAACACAAGGATGCCCTACGCACCTGGAGCCTACGACGAGGAGCAGTTTCAGGTGTTGTGATGCTGAATGTTTCAGGTGTAGAAAGTAGTTTCAGGTGTTGTGATGTTGTGATGCTTAGTCGCAAGCTTTTCAAGTTGAATTGTTCCCAGACCAAGGTCAAGCTTGCTTGTGTGAATGGATCACGTAATAGTAAAGATCACGTGTATTTGACACCGTTGTGTTTAAAGTAAAAATCCCCTATTTTCCATTACTTCCTGGAGACAACGCATGCTCTCAGTAAGCTAGGTAGAAGCTGCTATGACACCCTCCTTGCATTGATAGTCGAACCTTTTGCTTCCTACCTGAACCAACTAGCTCTGTTCCAAACTGCTGCTGGCGGAGCAGGCTCTGGACTGGATTGTGTATGCTGCAGCAAAGCACAAGCAGAGACTCATCTTGGCGTTGGGGAATTTCTGGGATGCCTACAAAGCTCCTGAGGAATTCCTGTATTGGGCAAACCCTTACAGTGAGTATTATCAAGAAGCAGGCAGTGGTTTTTATAGCAGCCTTTGAGTTTTATGGTAAGCAGAGACCCACGTGAAGGTGTAGAAGTTTTTTTTGGGGGCCAGCTGTTTTGATGCTCCAGGAGGTATCAGCAATATCAGTGTACGTGTCAAGGACACCAGCACGGAGTTGATGCAAAGCAAAACGAGCAGTTTGGTCACCTATACCTTTATTGCGTCCACCCTGTCCACCCTTAGAATGCGCTTTAGAATGTGCTTTTTTTGTATCTACCCTTTGTTGTGTCTACCCTTAGAATACGTGCAAACTACTTTTATCTTTCAATTTCGATAGAAGGGGCCGTCGTCTTTCTTACCATTGCATTAACTATTGTTTACCTTCAAAGTCCGTGCCAAGTTTTTTTTCGAGTCTCAATAGGAGGGGTCATCGTCTTTCATACCGGTACAATCACGACTAGGTCAAGCAAAAAATTGTGCTGGCACTTCTGACACCCACATACTAACAGCACAGCTCTGACGCAGTTTGTTTTATGATTGCCAATCTATGATCTTCTCAATGGTTATTATTTGTGATCCTATTGTCTACTTTTCTCTCTTCAGGCGGGAATGACGTCCTAGAGTTTTACAGAAGTAGCCAGGCCCGGGCACTTTACAGGGACCACATTGTGTCCATTCTCAATAGGTGACCTAAATTGGAACTCCTTCGCTTGCGAAAACCCTTCATACTTGCACGTACTTGTGTGGCGCAATTATATACACATGGTCCAAATCAAAGTCTCCTCTCCCTCTACGCACATAGACACCCTTCCTACTTGCACACACTTGTGATCCAGATTAAAGTCTTGCTTCTTGCACTTATAATCAGTAATCCTAAAATTCTTCTTTGCTGGGTCCCATGACGGCAAAAAATGAACGCTTAAACTCCTTACTGCATGTTTGCAGGGTGAACGTGTTCAACGGTATCAAGTACGCCAATGACCCAACCATAATGGGTGCGTGTAATTGCATGGCATTCGGCAGGTTTTTACTATGCTTCATCTTTATCTGCAGCATTTCAATGCAACCGGGCTGTTCAACAAGTCTTAATGTCCTTATTTAACAGCCTGATGTTCTTTCTTCACGCAGGCTGGGATGTTTTGAACGAGCCAAGGTACGTGTCTGGCAAGGAGTTCAATGCTTTTTTAAACCTCCTGCTCCTGTAAAATGTGCAGAGCACTTAGATCAGAGCTCATGTATATCTCACAGTACGTGGGAGATCTGAAATATTGGCTGTCACGACCTCTATTAAGTAATTGTTACAAAAATAGAGTAATGAGCGCTGTACTTAGTAAGGCCTTGTGCTTAATGGATCCAAACGTTTTAATTTATGCAAGCTGCCAATGCACATAGGTGCCCTGCGTGCCTGACTGCTAGCAAGCAAACCATCGCTTTGTATGACCTCATGCATAGTGGATCCAAACATTTTAATTTATGCAAGCTGTCAATGCACATAGGTGCCCTGCGTGCCTGACCGCTAGCGAGCAAACTATTGCTGTCAATTGGATGCAAGAAATGGCTTCCCTAACTAAGCAGCTGGCACCAAATCAAATGGCAGCATTAGGAACTGAGGTGGGAGACATGAGGGTTGTGGTGGTTATGGTTCAATGATGGTTATGTGCAATTCAATTTAACATATAAATAGAACTTGGTATGCGTTATAGTTATGGTATAAGAAGCAGGGGCACAAGTGAATGCATGGTTATTGACTGAGTTGCCCCTTTAAGATCGAAAGAAAGGTCAGACCCTTTATCTTTTAAATATCAAAAACAATTGATGACAAGTAATAGTTTTGACAGGATTGAGGTCAGGGGCATGAGGATCGTTCTGGAAATGGTTCAGTCTGTTGCAGCCTTCACACAGCCCAATTAGGACTGTGCATATCATTTTAACTTGTTGAGTGTCATTTTTACGGTTGGCCAAGACTATATAAGGAGTTTCTGTATATGTTAACATACGGCGTAATAAGTGAATATAAATGTAGGAATGGCCAGTAGCGTATATACACACCGTATATGACCGTAAGTTTGGTGATTTACCTGCCAAAAGTACCGTATATATACCGTACACATATATATGTGGTTCTGGCCAACCCTACATATACGCCGAATACATACTCATATGGTTCTGGCCAACCCTAATGATAGCAAACCGATTGGTTTTGTTGTTTGGAGGGTATGCCGCATAACATTACGAACGCGGACCCAGAAAAGGGGAATGCGAGGTTAGAAATGCGTGCATAGGAAGCAGGGGTACAAGCAAATAAAAATCATTTAGTCATCTATTCATCTATCTACGGAAACCTATTCAGGTCAAGATTGTGTATCAAGTGAGATAAAAGGGGGTGTGACTCACCAGGAGTCCCTCTCCCTTCTTAAATTGCTGATGGGTTTGATTCACTGTTGTGTTTGACTCAGCTATTGAATCAGCGATAGATGATTTTAGGTGCACACTCTGGCAGGAGGAGATGGCAATCCTTTTTAACTCACATTAAAATCTGACATTGAACATAATACCTCTCCTCCACGTGCAAGAGGGGGCAACAGTTCCAAGCAACACAAAGACGTGTTGTTGTCTGAGTAGGTTTTATCAGCAAGAGGAACATCTCACACGGATTAGCAACAAAAAAACTGTAAAACTTCACATGTAGTATTCAGGAAGTTACGCAATTTGTCCACACCACTGATTGAGCATAACATTCCCACTCTTCAGGGCTTTTTCTTCAAAGAGCCAGACACACAGCTGCACCTCCTTAGCCCCAATTTGTCCACACCACTGATTGGGTATAGCAACCCACTCTTCAGGGCTTCTTCATCGAGGATCCAGACACACAGCTGCACCTCCTTAACCTCAATTTGTCCACACCACTGATTGGGCATAGCAACCCACTCTTCAGGGCTTCTTCATCGAGGATCCAGACACACAACTGCACCTCCTTAACCCGGGTCCTGGAGCACAGTGTGAAGGTGGGATAAATTTTTTTAAGGGCACAGTGAAGGTGAGATGTTTTGTTGGAGTATAGTGTGAAGGTGGGCTTTGTCGTAGCACAGTATGAAGTTGGGCTTTGTTTGAGTGTGAAGGTGGGATTTGTCGTAGCACAGTGTGAAAGTGGATTATTTTGTTGGGGCACAGTGTAAAGGTGGGTTTAAAGTTGAAGCACAATGTGAAGGTGGGCTATGTTGCTTGCGATAACAGTAAGGAGCTGAGTGACTATGTGCTTGTGGCGTAGGATGGCTGGTTTAGTGCTGCAGTCTGCCTGATCTATTTAAGTCAATGGCTGGGATGGCTGGACGGTTAACCTGTTAGGCCCTTAGCTTAGCACTACAGTGTTTGACCCTTAGCTTAGCTCTTCTTTTTCTGCTTGTTTGCGTGCCTGGTACTGTAGCCTGGCTTAACCCTCGTTTTTTTGGTATTCAGTGTTTTATGTGGTAATTTTTCAGAATGCAATGTGTGTGTGTGTGTGCCCACTCTATTTCTCTGACGGTTTTTTTTGTCTGTTATGGTCAAGGAGGAAAAAAGAAAAAGAAAAAGTACGCAGGCAGTGCAAAACCACTGCTATGGTCAAGAAGCTTTATGGTACTCAATGCCAAAGTCGTTTTACTCCATTTGCATCGTGAGATGGCGGTGAATTATTTACAAGGAAAAAAAGGCTTATGGTACTCATTACCAAAATTGTTCCTAGTAATATTGAAGGGAAGGGCTTACGGTACTCATTGCAATATAATCCCTTAGCGTGGATTTTATCTTCCTCAGCGTAGGTTTTCCCATCTTCCTTTCTTTGAGCATAATGCAGCATCAGTAATGCTCAAAGGAGTTTACTACCTGTGATCTGAGATCAGTAAGTGTCCCCGTAGATCCAAGTTGCAGCTTTCCTGTTTGTTTTGCAAGCTAGTCGGGCTGTGCAGCCTTCCCCTACATACCTACATTACAGCTGATGCAACGCATTACATCAGCTGATCTCTCTTAACAGCTGATCAAACAGCTGATCCAACAGCTCTCACAACAGCTGATCCAACTACATTACAGCTGCATTAACGCATATACGTAACACACTTACCCCAGGGGAAGATTGGACCCGCATCAAGTCGTTGCCTTCTGTAGATTTTGCTACTTTGCATGTGAGTTGAATTCCATTTGGGCGTCCTGTGATTGTGTACTTAGTGTTGTCCAATGGCGATTATGAGCATTGACCGCGGTTTAAGGTTTAACCTTTGCAGACATTGTGAGCCATGCATCATGTGGCTGCATTACCTCGCAATCGTGAGCACAGTCAATTTGTGTAATTTTTGCTGACATTGTGAGCCATGCATCATGTGGCTGCATTACCTTGCAATCGTGAGCACAGTCATTTTGTGTAATTTTTGCAGACATTGTGAGCCATGCATCATGTGGCTGCATTACCTCGCAATCGTGAGCACAGTCAATTTGTGTAATTTTTGCAGACATTGTGAGCCATGCATCATGTGGCTGCATTACCTCGCAATCGTGAGCACAGTCAATTTGTGTAATTTTTGCAGACATTGTGAACCTTGCTTCACTAGGCTGCATTGCCTTGCAATCGTGAGCACAGTCATTTTGTGCAAACTTCTGCAATCGTGAGCACAGTCATTTTGTGCAAACTTCTGCGATCGTGAGCACAGTCATTTTGTGCAAACTTCTGCGATCGTGAGCACAGTCATTTTGTGCAAACTTCTGCAATCGTAAGCACAGTCATTTTGTGCAAATTTATGCAATCGTGAGCATAGTCATTTTGTGCAAACTTCTGCGATTGTGAGCACAGTCATTTTGTGCAAACTTCTGCAATCGTAAGCACAGTCATTTTGTGCAAACTTCTGCGATCGTAAGCACGGTCATTTTGTGCAAACTTCTGCAATCGTGAGCACAGTCATTTTGTGCAAACTTCTGGCTTCACAAGTATTGTGCGTAGGAGATGCAGATCAGCCTGTTTGATACCTGCACTGCATATGCTCTTTGTCAAGTGCATACACCAAGGCATTGAAATGCTGGCTTACAATGCTTAGACAGCAGCATTGATGAGAAGCTGTCAATGTGCGCCTTTGTGTTTGGACACTGGACACTCCTGCATTTGTACTTAACACCAGGCAACTCTTTACAAAAGCACACGATCTTTGAACTATGATTTACATGCAAGGATAACACGAATGACAGGATTCAGATCTTTGAACTCTGATTCACATGCAAGGATAACACAACTAACAGGATTCAGATCAGTACCTCATAAGGCTAGCACAAATAACAGGATTCAGATCTGTACCTCATAACGTTAACACAAATGACAAGATTCAGATCTTTGAACTCTGAATTACATGCAAGGATAACACAAATACCAGGATTTAGATCTGTACCTCATAACGATAACACAAATAACAGGATTTAGATTTGTGCCTCAAAAGAATAACACGAACAAGGCGAGATGACCTAACCCTTCCATAGCTGTTGGCAACATATCCTAGCGTATATCATACCCTGCCACAGCTGCTGGCAAAATAAGCACAGTTTACAAATCAGTTGGTTGTCCTGAAGGTTTGCACGCATGTAAATGAGATCCAATTTTTCACCCTGTCACAGCTGTACGAGAGACACATGGAAAAGCAGCCAGTGGCACCTGTAGGCCGAGAATACTCTGGCAACCCAAACTGGTTCCATTGTGGTACGTTATTACATCCTTCTCAAATGTCAAGCTGAGAAGCAGGAATTGGCCTATTTACCTTTTCATCCATGCTGCTGGGTGTGAAGGACTTGCTTGAATAGCAAATCATATTCACTCTTGGCAAGCAGATTTGATGAGCATTGGCTGTTTGGCTTGAGACTTTTGCTCTCTGACGCAGTTGGTTCCCAGTTCCTAATTTAAGGGCACCTTGAAACGAAATAAGCACAAACAACATCCTTCCACAACAACAGAGCCCTGTCATGCTGTATCTTTACACTGCAGATTTCCCATGCTACATTAATTGGGCTGTGCGCTATATCCAGGTAAGCTTAATAAACTTTAATACATACTCTGTTGCACAGCGTCATCAATACAGAAATTTGAGCACAGCACACTGCAGGGAGTGGATTAAGACGAAGGAAAAACTGTAATTCACCTGCACACACAGGGGCACCTGGAGGTTTCAGAAAACAAGAATGGAGGCTTTCATAAGCCCCTTATAATCGAGGAATTCGGGCTCAGCTGGTGGTAAACGAAGCTATCATTGAGGAGTTTTGGGCTCCTTGTCCTTGATGACTTTGGTCCCCTTATATGATGACTTTGGTCCCCTCATATTATAACTAAGTTATCATTGAAATTACAAAGGTTCCCTCAATTTCCATTTACACAATTTGACATTCTGCTTCCCTCCATCTTTCATGCTTCCATATCTGCATGGCAATGAGCACAACGTAAAATGCATCAGAGGTTTTTGAGCGTATATCAAAGCCCTTGTTTCCTACTATTCCCAAAGCGCACATCTTTTCCACCATTCCAAATCTTAGGAAAAAAGAAGTGTCGGATCGGCGTGTACTGCTTGCCGTGATCTACCGGCTCCTAGCGGAAAATGCGGAGAATGGAGGCTCCTTTGTTGGGGCAATGCTCTGGAGTGGGGCGCACAATGATACTGCTGACCAAGATGGCGAGTTGTTAGGGTTGGCTAAAACCATAAATATACAGTGTAAATACGATATTCTTGGGAGGGAAGTCACCAAAAATATGGTCATATACGGTGTAAATCATATGCAGTTCTGGCCAACCCTGCAAGTTGTAGATCAAGGCTTAGGAAGACTACTTACCTTTCCTGTGTAACCTTCCCTGTTTGGATACCTTATAAGTCCAGCTCCTATTGATTGGGTGCTTGACACTGTATTATAAGCCATAAGGCATCGCGTGCCTGCTCACATACTTTTATATTTCAGCCCTGTGCCCTCACTCTCACTCACTCATGCCTTAGTAGTCTAACTCTCACCACTCATACCTTGTAGTCTAACTCTCACCACTCATACCTCATGGTCTAACTCTCACTCACTCATGCCTTATGGTTTAACTCTCACTCACTCATGCCTAATTAGTCTGTCTTTCACACCACTCATACCTCATATTCGCTATACTCATTACATTACACTTTCCGCACCTTCACTCATATACATATTCATTTAACCCATATACCTATTCATTTAACCCTCACTCACCCTTAAATATCACATATATATATCACATATATATATATATATATCACACACACACATATATATATATATATATATATATATATATATATATATATATTATACTCAGCCCTCAATCACACGTGTAGGATACAACGTCAAGGTTGACCTCTGGCCCACCCCCCTAGCTTCTCCTCCTCCCATGCTCAAGCCCTTGCCCCCCATCCTTCCATTCCTGAAGCAGTATGGGAGAATGGGAGCCAATCGTCCTGACGCTGTGGTGGGTGCGTTGCTGTGTGGGCTAGCAAAGTTGTCTGAGGGGCAAGCAACACTGCTGTTTCTCAGACAAGTGTTAAACCTCTGGGCTTACCTGTAAAGCTGTCAGTACCTGTAAAGCTGTCAGCTACCTTCCAGCCGTCAGCTACCTGTTTCCTGTCAGCTACCTGTAAAGCTGTCAGCTTTGGGGGCGTTGTCATAAAGTCAGGAAATTGAAGGACACACCAGTAAAACAGCACTCCACAGGATAGAGAGCTGTTGTTTGTGTGTGTGTACCTTCCAGGTCCAGGCAAAGCAGCTTTAGATCATTTTGTAATGCACGCGTCTATGAGGAGCGCAAAGAGGGGGACAGAAGAGCTGAAATAAACCCTCTTTCACATGTTTGATGCCCATTGCTGTATTTCGTGATCAGGTACTGGCTGCCAGCAATGGTGGAGGAAGACGTAAACTTGCCTGGCAAGCAGAAAAGCTGGATGGATTTAGAAGGGGTTGGCAAAGAGGAGCATGTGCTCATGATGCATCCAAGGTATCCATAGCATTGTAAAGAGCATGCGTAGTGTCTTGATACCTTTACCTCACTGTCGTGTTGTGAAAACACAAAGAGAGCAACACAAGTATCTTGTTTTTCAATATGGATTCCAGATATTTAACATCACTCCTGCCTGCCGCATTGATATTGACATTTGCACAAATGCTTACGGATATGTTGACCACCTGCGCACAGGTGTGGCGCCCACCTTTGGAGTTTGTAAATGGTACGTCCATTAGCCGCTGGAACTCAAACAGGGCTGGGACAACGTGGCAAGCAGTCACAGACTTGCAGGCTATGCGTGATTTTGCATGGCCTTTACCTGAGGTAGATTTGATTGCCTGGGCATCGTCTCAAGTAAACCAGGAGTAGGCAATTGACAGGAGGCATGAAGGAGGCGTGAACCACTAGGTAGGGAAGGAGGCAGACTAGGAGGCAGACTAGGCATCTGTAGGAGGCGTGGACGTGGAGCAGAACTGAGGCTTAATAATTGCACGCATTGCTGACGGTGGCTATTGCTTACTTGCCATATGATTTGATTGGGCGGTTTTTCCTTGTATATTTGGTCACATATCTAGTCAATTATACCTAAATCGGCCCACCTTCGCTTGAGTGGATAAATGTCTATTTCTGCTTTGCATCAAGTCAGTTGTATCTTAGCCCCCCTTTTAGTAAGTGGAGATGGCTTGCACTTCTTCCTTCTTTGTATCAAACTTGGTGCATGGGTGTGGTGCGCACGTGCCTGTATTATTTCTTCTTTAGTATCAAGACAATACTGTGCTTAATTTAAGTTCATCATATATCTTTCCTACATTACAATTATTACCGGTTGGATTAACATCACTGTAATTTGTCAGTGATAAAGCATCATAAACCAACTTGAGAGCAAAACGCTATTTGCTGGGATCAGAGACAAAATGTAATTTAAAAGGATGAAGTTCCAATGTGTTGTAAAAAAGAATAGGTTAAATAGGGTAACTTAAAACAACAAGAAGGTCAAACAGCACTGGAAATGTCCTCATGTATTTCAAAGGAAGCAGGAAATTTATGTAGCGAACACAATTCCGATATGAATTGTACAGTTTCTGACATCTCAGCTTGTACTTTCCCCTGTTATGTCACTGAAAATTGAAGGAAATTGCAATGGGGATCATGAGCACGAGGGTTGCAGGCCCGAAAACGGCACTTTACAAATGTTGGTAACAGGTCCAGGAAAGGCGCGTCTCGAATGGACGACTTGGCAGCATAATTACAGAAGCTCAATGGTGCCAAAAGTTCAATGGGGAAATGGGGGTCATGACGGTTGCTGCTGCCTACAACCATATAGGCAACAGATTTTAGGGAGCTGTTTTGCTACTGCTAAAAATTTAATGTGGTCTTGCCGCATGCTAGGCTACTTTGTGTCTCTCGATTATCACAGCTTTATTAACGGCTTGTGTTGGCACCCAGAGAAGATGGAGTGTAGGGCACTGTCTAATTATGGGCAGAGTGGGTTGTTTTGCGATTAAACCATACTATTGCATGTCCTGGCAGTTACCAGCACCTATTTTGTACTTGCAATTGTGCATTCAGGCTCAAGAGGATAATACACAGGGAGTAAGGAACATGTAAAAAAGGTATGCAAACTAACTTTACAATGAAATAAAACAATTCCGGCAAATAGTTAGGAAAGAACGCTGTAGGACTGAATTTTTGATGGCCAGGGTAGTAAGGAACTTTCCTGAATGGTTGATTGAAGAAGAAGTTCGTGGATTCAGTTTAGGTAAGTATAATAATGACTCTCCTTGACAATGCACAGTCTGTACGTCCTTCAGCAGAACTTCACAAAATCGAACGTCTACAAATTCGAACTTTGAAGCCTTGGCGTATGCTAGCATTTGAACGAGCAGTGTGTCCAGAGCAGTGTGTGTTCACCTCAATCTGCGAATAAGAAACAGTCAATCTGTAGAAGTTACAAGATCTGGAGGCATTGCGCTTGGAAAAGCTCTCAGCAGACTGGTAGTATATAAAGGTGTGCAGTATGATAACGCGCGCTTTATCAAGCCTATAAAGGTGTGCGGTATGATAAAGCATTGCGCTTTATCCATTAATATAAGCCACGACCTGTTCTGACCAAGTGTGTCAAGTTAAAAGACGGTATTCTTGCAGAGGGGCTTAAACAAACTTATCGGACAAAAACTGTTGGACTCCAGATCCTTCCAAACTTATAAGCTGCTGGGCATAATTCCTTACAAAAATGCATCAGTACTGGCTACAAAGCTGCACCACTATTCTACCTGTAAAAATTATAAGTAAGCCGTTCTAAGAGGCAAACAAGAATGATGGCCATGCAATTCAAATTAGAATATACTTGGAAACGTGACCAATGTTGTCACTGCAATGAGTTCTTACTGATGACGAACGCTGACCACAAAACACAAATCATAATATAATGCTGCTGTCAAATAGATCGCACCAAATACTGTCCACTAATAAATCACTACTACCTGGCCACAACACGCCCAGAGACCAACTCAACTGGAAAGGTTCGTTCAGGTTTCAGGTTCAGGCGCGCGCGCACACACACACACACACACACACACACACACACACACACACACACACACACACACACACACGCACACGCACACTCACACGCACACGCACACGCACACACACACACA
>Ga0307942_1003158_pt1 | contig 13348 bp, 11 predicted proteins | sample OrgLakmetagen175_FD_201846 | JGI IMG/M metagenome (GOLD analysis project Ga0307942, IMG submission 201846) | Saline water microbial communities from Organic Lake, Antarctica - #175 | ecosystem: Environmental > Aquatic > Non-marine Saline and Alkaline > Saline | place: Antarctica: Organic Lake...
CAGCCCTGGGGAGGAGAGGCGCGGCAGCCGACTAGTGTGTGTGTGGTACAGTATACGTCAGTGTTTCAAGTAAGTCGGATTTGAGAAACAGCAGAGAAAGAGAGAGAGATTATCAGGAGAATTGCAGCCTGTAGTGCAGTTCCCAGCCTTTGCTCGAGAGAGACTCGACCCTGGCTTAAAACCATATAGATTGTTGTGCTGAGTCTTATACTTTGCAGTGACAGTGATTTGCTATGACAACCCTATACTCCCACAAATGTACACTGCAGCTGCCACAGTAGCCTGCATCTACAATGTAGACGGAAAATGCTCATGGGCATGCTTACCCTGAGCATACATAACGACCCTTACCCTGCTGCTGCCTCTTAGCAACGAAGAGACTCCAGGCCTTGATGAAGTAAGGAAGCTATTTAGCGACCACCTTCATCACCCCCCCCCCCCAAGATTAAATAAATGGACCGACCTCAGAGCTCTGATGAAGCGACCCAACACGGCTTTAGCCCAAACCTGATCCGTAAACTACAAGATTGGCGGGACCGGACCTACACTGATGCATGGCAGTCTTCACAAACACGAAGAAGGCCAAGACACAGAATCAGGTGTGTACCACTCTTGCTTAAACGTATCCCATTACGTGAACTTCAGGTTTACGTACAGCCGTCCAGATGCTTCTCCGCAAAAACAAAAAAGCAACAGACCAGCAATGAAAGGGGGCGGGTTCTTGGGAGTGGCAGGGGACAACCGAGGGAGACCAGGAATACTTTGCTCAGCACCGTTAGCTGTAACCAGCAGATCCACCTCCTCCAGACAGCACCGACCCAAAGATCTCAGCATTATTCAACTTGACATTCACCTTATTGAGGTTAAGTACTTTGAGGACACAGAACTAGACGCAGGACGCAGAACTAGACGCAGGACACAGAACCACTAGACTTGAACGCAGAACCAGTTGAGCGCCGCGCAGGAACAGCACAAAAGCCTCTGCACCATCCATTAAGGATCCTTCACACCATCCTTTTGGGAGTGGATGGCACCATCCACAAAAAATCACACGCTGGAGCTATTTAAGGATCTGCCTCTTGATTTTCAAAGAGCTGCAAAACTTGCTTCCAAGCTTCTGTCAATTACGCCACCAAACTTGTCCATTCCATGTGTGCCCTTTCCAGTTATACTATAAAATTTCATCATGAGACAGTTCCAGGTCAAGCATGCATCCCTCCTGACCTGTGCTCAATTTTTTATTTTTTGGTCGAGGAGCTGGTACCAAAGTAGCTCCTTTCCCTTAATTCATGTGGGTAGTGGTTTTTCACTGCCTGCATAGTTTTTTTCTTTTCCGAGCATACTCCTGGTGGTGTGCAGACTTCTGCCTCCCAACCACCTGATCCACACAGAAAAGCCTATCTTAATATTTCGCCAAGACCAGTCAGCATCCGATCAGCCAGAATACGTGTCTGCAGATCACCCCCCTTTGTAACCATTGATAGCCTTATGTGTGACATGGGTTTGCCTGGATAAAGCATATGATGCGCTAAAGCATTCCCAGGAGTTCGTCTAAATATTACAAAGACAAGACAACAAAAGTCAAGCATTCATCTAAACTCAAATGCACAATCATAGAAATGCGTCTTGAAATGCGCTCATCACAGATGTTACACAAGTCAAACTCTCAAACCTCGCACGCCAAACTGCACTTAAAAACTTTATTACAACAGCTACATACAAGTCTTTCATGAATACAATACAATTGAGTTTCCTACATCTTCACAGTATCGCAAAACAAATGGTTACCTTCAAATTGCATACTATAAGCAATATGTATGCACAATAACGTACATGTATGTAACAAGTCTGGATTGAATTTTGCAAATCATAAATAAGCCAAATACCATTTGTTGCGTAGATGTGCTCCCTTTTCAAAAGTTCAGAGTAAGCAGCATTTGTTTGGAATCACCTAAATTATCTCTACATCTGTGACCGCTTTGTTGGCTCGTTCGTGATTTACCGGGTGAGAGCTCTCTGCCACTGCTTTGCTGTGCTTTTTGTCTTCATCCGCAATTAAGGGCAATGTGGGTTCGCCTGCCATGCGGTAGCTTGCTGGCCCAATGAGTGACAGGCATACTGGAAGGAAGACCACACCGTGCCTGTGAGAGGAGCAGCAAAACATGAGCTGTAAAGACAGGTTAACCCGGATTTCATTTTTTTCTTTGAGTCCATTGGACCTGAGAGCAAAGCATAGGTTATGTGCACACTTGATTCCGGAAAGATCAGAAGCAGGGATTGGAATCGTGCTTCCTAGCCAACCGTGCTTCCTAGCCAACCGTGCTTCCTAGCCAACCGTGCTTCCTAGCAAACCGTGCTTCCTAGCCAACCGTCCTAGCTAACCGTGCTTCCTAGCCAACCGTGCTTCCTAGCCAACCGTGCTTCCTAGCCAACCGTGCTTCCTAGCCAACCGTCCTAGCCAACCGTGCTTCCTAGCCAACCGTGCTTCCTAGCCAACCGTCCTAGCCAACTGTGCTTCCTAGCCAACGGTACAAGCCCATGTATAAGTTCATGGCAGCATGTAAGCACAGAGGGCAATCAAGCGTTGCAAATGAAAAGACCCAAGAGCAACCCAAATCACCCACCAGATTGCAAGGACGACCAGCGCAAACAGGAGCTTGAAAAAGGCTTGGAAGATATAGTGTCTAGCGCCAGCAAGAACTGCAAAGAACGGCAGGGAGGCAGGGTTAAAATGTACTACGGGTAGGAAAATGTGGAGGGCTGCCTTGGGAACAAATAGGTGGAAATAATAGTTGGGTGTGAAGGGTTAGTATAGAAACATATGGGTGGAAATAATAGTTGGAAATAACAGTTGGGTGTGGAGGGTTGGCTGGGAAACAATTAGGTGCAACATGAGTCTGCATCTACTCAAGTGCATCGTGTGGCCCATATGCCTGCACTTGAGGCATACGCAGCACGTTACACATGATTCCGATCATAATGCAACTCACCAATGATTGCCAGCCATGTAGTGAAAGCTCCATTCAGTACTTCTCCTCCGATGTGCTTCAGAGCGTAGTGGGTCCGTTCCTACAGTATACAAATGGCACATGACAGTTTGTCAAGGTCACATCTTCATTTGGAGCAGGCGTGAGTCACTGATTCACTGAGTGAGTCACTTGATCTGGAGCAGGCGTGAGTCACTTCATTTGGAGCGGCGTGAGTCACTGATTTACTGAGTGAGTCACTTGATTTGGAGCAGGCGTGAGTCACTTCATTTGGAGAAGGCTTTTGCATCCGGCAGCAGGCGTGAGTCACTTCATTTGGAGCAGGCGTGAGTCACTTCATTTGGAGCAGGCATTTTCATTCAGCTCAGGCGTGAGTCACTTCATTTGGAGAAGGCTTTTGCATCCGGCATCAGGCGTGAGTCATTTCATTTGGAGCAGGCGTGAGTCACTTCATTTGGAGAAGGCATTTTCATTCGGCATCAGGCGTGAGTCACTTCATTTGGAGGAGGCGTTTTCATTCGGCATCAGGCGTGAGTCACTTCATTTCGAGCAGGCGTGAGTCACTTCATTTGGAGCAGGCATTTTCATTCGGCAGCAAGCGTGAGTCACTTCATTTGGAGAAGGCATTTTCATTCAGCTCAGGCGTGAGTCACTTCATTTGGAGAAGGCATTTTCATTCAGCTCAGGCGTGAGTCACTTCCTTTGGAGAAGGCTTTTGCATCCGGCATCAGGCGTGAGTCACTTCATTTCGAGCAGGCGTGAGTCACTTCATTTGGAGCAGGCATTTTCATTCGGCAGCAGGCGTGAGTCACTTCATTTGGAGAAGGCGTTTTCATTCGGCATCAGGCGTGAGTCACTTCATTTCGAGCAGGCGTGAGTCACTTTATTTGGAGAAGGCATTTTCATTCAGCTCAGGCGTGAGTCACTTCATTTGGAGAAGGCATTTTCATTCGGCATCAGGCGTGAGTCACTTCATTCGGCAACAGGCGTGAGTCACTGGGCAGGCGTGAGTCACTGACAGGAGCAGACAGGAGACAGGCGTAAATCACTGACAGGAGCAGACAGGAGAGACAGGCGTATTTTACTGACAGGAGCACAGACAGGAGAGGCAGGAGCAGACAGAGGCAGGAGCAGACAGAGGCAGGAGCAGACAGGACAGATAGGAGCAGACAGGGGCAGGAGAAGACAGGAGAGACAGCAGCAGACAGGAGAGACAGGCGTAAATCACTGACAGGAGCACAGACAGAAGAGGCAGGAGCAGACAGGAGAGATAGGAGCAGGCAGGAGAGACAGGTGTGAGTCACTGACACAAATAAACAAAAACAGACAGCAAGAATTACAACGTGGGGGGTTTGGAGAAAATGTGCGTGAATATGCAATGGCGACACATATCTAGCGTTGGCCATAACCGTATATATACACCGTTTATGACCGTACATTTGGTGATTTTCCTGCCAATTATACCGTATATACATGGCCCTGGCCAACCCTACACAAATCCATACTTGGCACAGCGTACCTGGCGCGTGCCTTGGGCAATCATAAACGCCCTGGCAACGTGGCCTGAATAATCGACCGAAATGCCCACAGCAATGACTCTGCACGGTGGACAGAGAACAGTGAAGGCTCAGACCCTTCATAAGCATGTAGTTGATCACACATTTGAAAGAATGCACAGTGGACAGAGATCGGTGCAGGCTCAGACCTTTCATAAGCATGTAGTCGATCACACATTTGAGAGAATGCACAGTGGACAGAGATCAGTGGAGGCTCAGACCATTCATAAGCATGTAGGTGATCACACACTTGAAAGAATGCACAGTGGACAGAGATCAGTAGAGACTCAGACCATTCATAAGCATGTAATTGATCACACATTTGAAGGAATGCATACAGGCTGTCGCAGCAGAGCAAGGTGATCAGCCAAACTCTGTCCGCCTTGCGCACTTCGGATCACTCACAGAATAATGAAGGTGATGATGTTGAAGGTCAGGTTAGCCCACCACATGAAGCCGAATAGGCCCACATCACAGAGCACTACCATTGTCAGGACCAACAAAGCGGCAGGGAAGGATGCCTGCGCAGTAGTTTAAAAAGGGGGTTGTGGATTAGCATTGTCAGGAGCAACAAAGCGGCAGGGAAGGATGCCTGTGCAGTAGTTTAGAAATGGGTTGTGGATTAGGCTTGTCTTCATAATTGCAGACAAGGCCGTACACCTTGGCAAAAACAGGAGAATATGATTGTTAAAGTTCTCAGAACAGGCATTTGCCTATCGATTGTGATAGAAGCTTAGTGAGGGGTCGAGGTCAGAGACATTGTGCTTGACTACCGATTACAACTTTCCTTGCATACCACCCTAATAGCACTAATTTATTACCTTATTTTGTTTGTCATGCCAGCTATCTCTCTGCACAAAAGCTTCGAACAATTGCATGTTTGTGCGCCCAAAACTCCTACCTTGCACATCTACCGACACCTCTCTCACATGAACTCAATGAGGCTGCCTCTCAATTGCAACTATTAAAGATTTATAGGATTAGGCATAAAAATACCACTAAGAGGAGCAGCATAACGATGAACACAGCCACTGCTGCAGCCACTCATCACCCGTCATAAACTCACCAAAAGGAGCAGCAAAGCGACAAATGCAGCCATTTCTGCAGCATCATAAACTCACCAAGAGGATCAGCATTACGATGAACACAGCCACTGCTGCAGCAATGACGTTGCGGATGGTGAGGCTGGTGACCACATCAAAACCGTCTGGACAGGGGTACAAATAAACACAGAAAGTGAATGAAGTGCTCGCGTCAAGCTAGCTACGTGGCATGGTTTTTGATGTGATGTTAAGAGCTGACACATTCTGTGAATGAGGGTGGAGGCGAGCAGTTATATGGAACAAGTTGGACCAACTACAGAGCTGTGTTCCAACAACAAAAGGTCACCTAGGTTATTCCTGTTGCTAGCACCTAACAATAGTAATACAAACACGGCATCGTCTTGTTGCATTGTGCTATCGCCTTTGCTCAGGCTACAATAAACCAGCTTTACAGTGTGAGCTCTTCAGCTCATTCCCATCGTTATATGGTGTGACTGAAGCACAATCTGCTTTGAGCTACCACCCGTAGGGAGCTACCCCCTGTAGCTTTGCTACCACCCGTAGCTTTGCTACCACCCGTAGCTTTGCTACCACCCGTAGCTTTGCTACCACCTGTAATATTGCTACCACCCGCAGCTTTGCTACCACCTGTAATATTGCTACCACCCGCAGCTTTGCTACCACCTGTAATATTGCTACCACCCGCAGCTTTGCTACCACCTGTAATATTGCTAACCCCCGTAGCTTTGCTACCACCTGTAACTTTGCTACCACCTGTAGCTTAAACTCTACCACCTGTAGCTTTGCTACCACCCGTAGGGTGCTTTGCTTCTTATGTAGCCAATCGCTTCGTCTCCACACAGTGACTCTTACCGTAGTTGTAAAAGGACTGCGAGCGAAAATGATAGGGGCACAACGATTTGCTTTAGTGGTGTGCCAGGGAAAATGTGGAGATTTGAGGCGACACTGCGTAGGTTGCGAGAGCAGCTGACAGACATGCATAACACATGCTTGGCTCATAAAAAGACACACAGAACTATTTTCTGAGCGCCCAAATCATACATTTTTTCCCCTTAAGCAGCGGCCAATTCCTTGCTATTTGCTTTTGCTCAAGAGAAATAAACACAGCGCCAACACACGCAGCTCCAAGCGGGCTTGAGCAAGCAGCGAAATGTTTCCAAGCTGACAACTCGTTTCGTTTCAGCACGCAGGGGGAAATTGAAAACGACAATGACACAAACAAGCTGAAAGGACTCACTCTGGAAAAGGCGATGGCACCAAGGCCAGGGGCTGCTTTGGACGCACGGTCTCTCACATCTCTGGTCAGGTCCACAGCCCAGGGTGCGTCCTGGAGGAAATACCCAATCATGGCGTAAAGAAGCATGTATTGGACACGTGTTCTGGTCATTGCCATTTGTGAGTTCAGTTGTATCATTTTATACAGCTTCCAGCCATTGGGTGCAGTAGGAGCAGAACACCGGTTCCTACCTTTTAACTAAGGTAACAATGGTTTGCGCACTTTTGACCAATGACTGTTTTAATCAGCAACTCGTTGCAGCCAAACAAGCGGTGCTCTCTTGGCAGATACGCACAGAAACACACGCAACTCACCACGCACTCCTTGGCGAGACACACACACACACACACACGGCAACTCACCACACACTCCTTGGCAAGACACACACACGGCAACTCACCACATACTCCTTGGCAAGACACACACACACACACGGCAACTTACGCAACTCACCACGTACTCCTTGGAGTAGCCGGTCATCTGCAGGAGAGGTCAAGCACATTTAACTTTTGTGAGCAACGGTTTACGTCAATGAGCGACGGCTAATAAGTGGCACAGAAAGCCAAGCTACAATGCACCTGACTGTGTCACAAAAACTAGATCTCATGAAACATTACCGGCATGTTACCCTAGAAGCCTTCCATGCACTGGCGCTATTAAGTAGCTGCACTTGCAGCAAGCCGGTCCGCACCCTATACGCAACTCACCTTAGACGACAGGATTTCTGACCCTAATATGCAACTCACCTTAGAAGACAGGATTTCTATCCACTATATGCAACTCACCTTAGTAGACAGGATTTCTGACCCGTCCTGGCTGAACTGGACGTTGTTTTCAAAGGCTGCGCCTTCAGTCGTGCTGAGCCACTCTTTCAGCCACGCCATGAAGTCTCTGCGCGTTGAAGGACGGCCATCAGCATCAAGGTTGGTCTTTCCCTCTTGGCTCAGCCACTCCAGCCACAGTCGGTACCAAGAAACAAAGGGGGGTACGTTGGCCATATACTCGCTTGCAAGCAGGGCCTCAGGAATGGCAGCCAGCTGATCCTGTAGCGCATCCAATTTAATACATGATCAAGCGAGTGTTTAAAGTGGATATCTGTATCGCGTGAAGAACATATTTGGCATCGGACGGACCCTAGCAGTGAGACTTTGTTCACGAGGTTTTACTGCGGGATCTGAATCTATAGTCTACAATTTTGGTTTGAATTTGTTTGCGCTGACCTAACCTGCAGCATACTTTAACGCACGTCCTTTCCTCTTTCCCTTGAACATGCCTAATTGCTACATTTGGGCGCAGCACAGCAGAAAAGGAGAGATTGATTAAATCAATTGGGACAATATCAATTGGGCTTGCAACAATCGGATGAGCTTAGCGTTGTTGTCCCGAAGAAAAGAGAACAACCAGTGGTTTGGCAGGTATGGACAAATTGCCTACCAAGCCACTCAGTGCTCATGCTGCATCACTGTGCAGAGCTGCTACAAATACAGACATTCACCTGCAGGGTGAAGTAGCTCTCATCAGCAGCAGACGCTTTGGTGTAGATGTCGATCTGTGTTTGGCTGCCCCCAAAGTATTTGTCCTCCAATTGGAAAGCTTCCAGCAGCCAAGACCCCTCGGGAATAAACCATTCACGGGGACGGAAGTCCTGCACATGAGCAATTAAAGACCTAGGCCCTGTCAGGAATTGGATTCTCCAAGTCACGAACAAAGTTGGCTTGGACAGAGCATTACTATTGTGCAAAGGCATTCATCTTGCTTTGCATTGGGGTATGTCATACTAGTAAAAGCGCCATCCATGCATGATTCTAGCAGACTCTTTTTGTAATATTTGCCTCCTTTCACTTACGCAGAACAGCTGCTTGTGTTAGCGTCAGAACATTCCTTTTGCTACTGAGGGTTACATTTTGCGATACGCTGAGGGCCTGCTCCTTTCAAAGAACACTGGTAAGATTTGTTCAACAGATTCTGTTCTGTACGCGTTACAGATATCCACATAAAACCTCGCCCTTGTTCTTTTCCTAACCCTGGAATTCGAGTCTCCTTGAGTGCCTACTGACCCACCTGGTGCACCTTGGTGCAGCTGTTTTTCCCCCCTCTGAAACTCGAGTCTCCTTGAATGCTATGCTGACCCACCTGGTAAACTTTGGTGCAGCCGTACATTTTAGTATACTTCGGTGCAGCTGTACCTGGTACACTTTGGTGCAGTCGTACTTGGTACACTTTAATGCAGCCGTAGTTGGTACACTTTGGTGCAGCCGTACACTTTGGTGCAGCCGTACCTGGTACACTTTGGTGCAGTCGTACTTGGTACACTTTGGTGCAGCTGTACCTGGTACACTTTGGTGCAGCCGTACCTGGTACACTTCAATGCAGTCGTACTTGGTACACTTTAGTGCAGCCGTACACTTTGGTGCAGCCGTACCTGGTACACTTTGGTGCAGCCATACCTAGTACACTTTGGTGCAGCCGTGCCTGGTACACTTTGGTGCAGCCGTACTTGGTATATACACTTTGGTGCAGCCGTAAACTTTAGTACACTTTGGTGCAGCTGTACCTGGTACACTTTGGTGCAGCCGTGCCTGGTACACTTTGGTGCAGCCGTACTTGGTATATACACTTTGGTGCAGCCGTACACTTTAGTACACTTTGGTGCAGCTGTACCTGGTACACTTTGGTGCAGCCGTACCTGGTACACTTTGGTGCAGCCGTACTTGGTATATACACTTTGGTGCAGCCGTACACTTTAGTACACTTTGGTGCAGCTGTACCTGGTACACTTTGGTGCAGCCGTACTTGGTATACACACTTTGGTGCAGCCGTACACTTTAGTACACTTTGGTGCAGCTGTACCTGGTGCACTTTGGTGCAGCCGTTCCTGGTACACTTTGGTGCAGCCGTACTTGGTATATACACTTTGGTGCAGCCGTAAACTTTAGTACACTTTGGTGCAGCTGTACCTGGTACACTTTGGTGCAGCCGTATCTGGTACACTTTGGTGCAGCCGTACCTGGTACACTTTGGTGCAGCCGTACTTGGTATATACACTTTGGTGCAGCCGTACACTTTAGTACACTTTGGTACAGCCGTACATGGTACACTTTGGTGCAGCCGTACACTTTGGTGCAGCCGTACACTTTAGTACACTTTGGTGCAGCCGTACCTGGTACACTTTGGTGCAGCCGTACACTTTGGTACACAGCCGTACCTGGTACACTTTGGTGCAGCCGTAAATAGCAACAGCCAGCCCAGCGGCCTCGACCAGGCACACAAACACTTTCCCGTACCACGGCAGAATCAGCTTTGGGAGCCATACGCCGGCCAGCATTGTTGTTGCTGTTGGGTGCTGCAAGGTTACATCAAAGGCATTTAGAGTGGTCATAAAGGGAAACACAGAAGGTTGCATCAAAGGCATTTAGAGTGGTCATAAAGGGAAACACAGAAGGTTACATCAAAGGTGTTTAGATTGGTCATAAGGGAAACACAGAAGGTTACATCAAAGGCATTTAGAGTGGTCACAAAGGGAAACACAGAAGGTTACATCAAAGGTGTTTAGATTGGTCATAAGGGAAACACAGAAGGTTACATCAAAGGCATTTAGAGTGGTCATAAAGGGAAACACAGAAGGTTACATCAAAGGTGTTTAGATTGGTCATAAGGAAAACACAGAAGGTTACATCAAAGGCATTTAGAGTGGTCATAAAGGGAAACACAGAAGGTTACATCAAAGGTGTTTAGATTGGCCATAAGGGAAACACAGAAGGTTACATCAAAGGCATTTAGAGTGGTCATAAAGGGAAACACAGAAGGTTACATCAAAGGTGTTTAGATTGGTCATAAGGGAAACACAGAAGGTTACATCAAAGGCATTTAGAGTGGTCATAAAGGGAAACACAGAAGGTGGAGCATGTTTGCCAAGCAGCAGGTCTTTAACTGAGGTGGTGTGCATTGCAAAAGAGACCTAACTTGCCCGGAGTGATTTTTCAAGCTATTTAAGAGATACTTGTGCTGTCACTTAATTCACCACACAGATGCTGTCACTTGATTCACTACACAGTCACTGTCACTCGGTTCACTACACAGTGCTGTCACTCAATTCACTACACAGTGCTGTCACTTGGTTCACCACACAGATGCTGTCAATTGGTTCACCACACAGATGCTGTCACTTGGTTCACTACACAGTCACTGTCACTCGGTTCACTACACAGTGCTGTCACTTGGTTCACTACACAGTGCTGTCACTCGGTTCACTACAAAGTGCTGTCACTCGGTTCACTACACAGTGCTGTCACTTGGTTCACTACACAGAGCTGTCACATGGTTCACTACACAGTGCTGTCACTTGGTTCACTTCACAGTCAGTCAATTCACTACGCAGTGCTGTCACTTGGTTCACTACACAGTGTTGTCACTTGGTTCACTACACAATCACTTGGTTCACTGCACAGTCAGCTGGAGCATGCAGTCCTACAGTCATCAGACCTGAGGGTTAAAGCGCTTGTCTCCCGTGCCAGGGCATGGCACACAGAACTTGGTCGTGTACCTGGAAACATAGCGGGAAAAAATAAAGAGGAAAGAAGGTTCTGTTGAGCACGTTTTTGGTCCGACATGAGTAGTAATTTTAAAATGAGCATTGCAGGCTTACCAGAGGGTTCAAATGAGGAAGCGTGCCTAAAAACATACTCTCCTCCCTCATGTCTCATCTCACTCTCCATTGTTTCTTGTCACTCTAGCCTCCAACCCTCCTTAGAAGCCTGGTCCTCGCATTCCTTTACTCCTCAGGCAACCACCTCGACCTCAACCACATTGGAAACTCACTCGGGAGGAGATTCGTGGATATCGTCTGTGATGAAATGGTTATCAATGACTTCCTTGCGCCGGTCTGCTCCTTGCTTGCTGGGCACTTTGAGCGGGTCCACTGGCCCCAATTGCTGCTTGTTGGTAGGAGGAGCACTGCCAGCCAGCTGGGGCATAGTAGCAGTCTCCTCATCAGCTGCATGCAAGCAAAGCAAAAACATGTTATGCAGCTTCCTTGAACGTGCTTAGTAAATTCACGCCAAGGAAGTTTGGGTAGTTCATAGTTCACCAATAGAAATCCCATCATGGGCAGCGTTACAGACACTGCAATCATAGGGTCTAAATTTTGATTCAATGCAACCCAAGAATACAAGCTGAGGCACGTTTGATTTTGTGATGCATGGTTATCCCTGTTTATACTAGGGCTTCAAGACCTGCATTTATTAGCTGATAGTAGCCTTTGATCAAACACCTGTATCGACACAGCAGCACACCTGTATCGACACAGCAGCACACAGTACTGTAACAACACAGCAGCACACAGTACTGTATCGACACAGCAGCATACAGTACTGTATCGACACAGCAGCACACAGTACTGTAACGACACAGCAGCACACAGTACTGTATCGACACAGCAGCACACAGTACTGTATCGACACAGCAGCACACCTGTATTGACACAGCAGCACGCGCAGCCCATCGGGTTGCAGCTGCAGCAGCCACCACCTGATCCGTAGCCGCGTAGGGCACGATCTTCACGTCGAGCATCTAAGGCAAGGATGCCCATGAAAAACGTGCTGTGGTCAGGAGATAATTGTGCATCATAATGAGTACAAGGATGGCATGCAGTGACAACATAATGAGTACAAGAATGGCAGGCAGCGCTTGGTCAATGCATACAAGCGAAAGCTGCTTGTTTAAAGGCACCACGAATGTGCAGCGTAAAACGCACTTCAGCAAAGCTCAAGGTTCCCTAAGCGAGAGGCAAAGTAAAAGTGTAGCACACGCCCTCCGAAACAAAAGTGCAGCACACGCCCTCCGAAACAAAAGTGCAGCACACGCCCTCCAAAACAAAAGTGCAGCACACCCCTTCCAAAATAAAAGTGTAGCACACGCCCTCCAGCTCCACTTACCACTGGAAGATGTACACAAACAGGATACCGGTGGCAATGAAGGCGCTGAACGATTTCACACGCCCTCCAAAATAAAAGTGCAGCACACGCCCTCCAGCTCCACTTACCACTGGAAGATGTACACAAACAGGATACCGGTGGCAATGAAGGCGCTGAACGACTTCACACGCCCTCCAAAACAAAAGTGCAGCACATGCCCTCCAGCTCCACTTACCACTGGAAGATGTACACAAACAGGATACCGGTAGCAACAAAGGCGCTGAACGACTTCAGCGCTGACAAGTCAGTCCTGGGAGCAATGGGAATGTAGAGAGGGTCTGGTAGGTACTTCGCTTAAGCCCTCTGATGGGTTTTTGCTGGACGTATATGTGGTGTGCCAACCAACGCAGCAGAGCAAAGCCATAAAGAAAACTCGTGCCACTTAGGTAAGTAGGAGAGAGAGCCATGATGTGAGCAGATTAGCACCAGTGTTTTTCCTCTTGCGTCACTCACACCAGTCTGGGAACCGGTAGTGCTACGGCCCAGGTGCTCC
>Ga0307942_1003162_pt1 | contig 13337 bp, 11 predicted proteins | sample OrgLakmetagen175_FD_201846 | JGI IMG/M metagenome (GOLD analysis project Ga0307942, IMG submission 201846) | Saline water microbial communities from Organic Lake, Antarctica - #175 | ecosystem: Environmental > Aquatic > Non-marine Saline and Alkaline > Saline | place: Antarctica: Organic Lake...
TAAATATGCAGTACAAAAAATGATGGCACGTGCAAAGTGCTGGTGCATCTAAATATGCAGTACAAAAAATGATGGCACGTGCAAAGTGCTGGTGCATCTAAATATGCAGTACAAAAAATGATGGCATGTGCAAAGTGCTGGTGCATCTAAATATGCAGTACACAAAATGATGGCACGTGCAAAGTGCTGGTGCATAGGTCCACCTTACACACCTTTTACAAGTGAGGACGAGACCCTTTCTTTTTCTTACCAAGGTGCACGAATCCTGACTTCCATGCACAGCAAAATTTCATTCAGCCTTCCAGCCATCTGACTCAAACCTGTTCAAACCTCTTACCCAACGATAATAATTTTGAAATCCCAACATGCGAGGTGAGATATGCTATTTTGGTTTAGCAATACGAATAGTTAGAAGAAGGGAAGGAAAGGGAGAACATGCGCATGCATGGCCACAGTGTTGGCAGGGACACACGAACTGAGAGCTGCTCTTTTTCAACAAGCAAACAGAAGGTGCAGCCAAGCATCCTGATCGACTGTGTTAGTGTATGCATACGTGGCTTGGAGAAGGGATCAGAGCAGGACAAGAGCAAACACGTACGTAAGGTCTGTCATGCCGCAGTGGCGAGCGTTGATGTGAGACACAGGGCCCTGGCAAGCAGCCACCCTGTCTTAGATGCGCATAAGATTTGGCCTCCCTTTTGTTGAGGTACATATTAGAAGATTTACATACCATCAGCAAGTAGCCGCCCTGTCTTAAAATGTGCATGAGATGCTGATGTCTAGATTGCAGAAGATGTTGTAGCAGCCACCCTGTTTTAGATGTGCATAAGATGCTGTACAGCAGGGGGTTGGTTTTCGCTGCCTGCGTCATTTTATCTTTGAATTAGATCATCTATAGGTAATTAATATATTTGTACACGGAGCTGTATAGTGTGCTTTGGAAGGCTCAACAAAGGGAACAAGAGGAATCTTCATTGCAAACACACACGCACACACATACACGCACGCACATATATGCACGCACGCACACACATACAAACACACGCACACGCACACATGCACGCGCGCACACACACACACACACATACACACACACACCTGGTCCTTGAGGCATGGTCGCGGTATGGCCTTCAGGCAATTGCTTGATACGTTGCTGCATCTCCTCATCCTGGAACATTCACAGTTCAGAGCGGTGCCCACACCATATGTCATAGTGGTAAGCATATGCTATAGAGGGCAGAGCAAACACCATTCAATTACATAAGGGTGACAAATATGGACCAATTATATCAGCGTGTATGGAGGAAGGCTCTAAACCAGTGCTCAAGCTACTCAAGGCCCCCCAAGGCAATTACAAATTGGCGTTCAGGTTATGGCGTCTGCCTCTTAGAGGCCAGGAGCAAGGTGCTGATCAAGCATCTTTTCCTTAGAGCTCACAAACAACGTTGAGCATGCTCCCTGACACAAACGTCAGATGTACTGGCAAACTGTTGCTTTTTCTTTTTCTTTCTGAGCTTATGGATTTATTTGTGGCTGGCCGAGACCAGTCAGCAGCCGATCAGCCAAACAACCTGGCTGAAGGTCACCCCCCATTGTAACCATTGTAACCATTGTTGCTTTGATACCAGGTTTGCCTATAGTTGGACAATGTCGGCAGCATTGCTAAAATTGCACAAGCGGCCCGCATCCTCTCTGGCAATCATCAGACCATTGGCATCAACTCTACAAATCTACAGCATACTTAATTGCGCAACCAGGACTTTGCTCGCTAACGTTTGTTCACTATAGTGATGTGCTTTTTTTGGCCGGCAATTTTCTTAATGCGTGACTCCGCTGAATTAACCATATGTAGGGTTGGCCAGAACAGACGAAGTACACCGAATATGACCGTATTTGGTGATTTCCCTGCCAGGAATACCGTCTATACACCGTTTATACATGGTGCTGGCCAACCCTAGACATTTGTAATCGGTCAATCTTTGTCAGTAACACCACAACTTGTCTATTTCAGCTCTTTCCTTCTCTGTCCGCCAGTGCCTCTGCTTCCTCTTACCAGAAGGATGCGCGGTGTTTCCACGCCAGAGGGCGTCAGCCCCACCTGTACAAGTGAATGTGATCAAACGTAAGGCACCAGTGCTCACAAAAAGCATCTGCTCGCAAGCAATGGCACACCACGAGCACTCTGTGTTGTCAGCATGCTAAGAGTACCATTCTGACATTGCGCTGCAAAATAATTCTGACTGGACCAGACCTGCTGCAACTATGAAGAGTGATATTTTTGTCAAAAAAAATTTGAGGTTAAGCTTTTTCCCGCTCTCCCGGCCTGCACATTGCACCGGTGTACTGCTCATAAAAACGATGATGTACCTAATCTTGTTCAAGGCAGCCTACGCACCATGTGTGCAGTATCGTTGTGACTGCTCATAAAAATGATATGCCATATACCTAATCTTGTTCACGCAGCCTACGTACCTCACCTGCTGCACCGGTGTGACCGCTCATAAATTCGACACAACCATGTTCACGCAGCCTACGCGCCACGCGTGCAGCAGGAAAAAAATTGATCAGAATTCATAAAATTTAACCTGCCACAATAAATCATAAACCTTTCTGCAAACCTGTACCCATGTTATGGATAGCACCCCTGCTAATCCTTGTACACGGACTGGCCAAGTGTGGGATACATAGTTGCGAACTGTATGGCAGACCTGCATAACCGTATATTCATATGTTGTGCATAGCACCACTAATCTCTGGCCACGGGCTGGTCAACTGTGGAGAAAATATCACTGTGTGTGCTGTGCTGCTCATCACACCTACGTCCTTGTCTCCATAAGCCACAAGCCTAGGGTTGGCCAGAACCGTATATATACACCGTATATGACCGTATATTTGGTGATTTCCCTGCCAGAAATACCGTAGATACACCGTATATATATGGTTCTGGCCAACACTACACAAGCCACAAGAGAGGCAATACAAGGACCTGCTCCAAAGAACACTGCCTTGGGCACACTGTCTCGTAACAAGGACACCTGGCAGAATTGCAAGCATACCTACTACAAACTTCATTCAACTTCTTGATGCAAGTACATTGGCTTGAAATCAACTCACTAAATGCCAAATTAACCTAGCGTGACTGCCTGCTTGCATGTTCAAATCAAGATTTTTGCGCAGGCATCAGTTCGATGTTCAAGATGGTTTGGCCTCCTTGGGCTCAACTTTTTCAAATTAAACGGCCATTGCACAGCCTGGCAAAACAGCCAGACGACCAGTCCATCGCGGCCTCGAGCTTGACCCCTGTACCTTTTTAATTCACAGAGACCATTGCACAGCCTAGCAAAACAGCCAGCTGACAAGTCCATCCGCGATCTTTGACCCCTGTACCTGGTAGCACAGCTCTGGCCGGGTGTCCTCCTTTGCGGCGTCCTCGTTGGAGAAGTACTGCTCCATAAGATCCAGGAAACCGTTGTTATCAGCGACAGACACACGAGGATCTTTCACCTGGAGAAAAAAGGAGGCAGGTTGATATTGCAAAAGGGCGTGCGTGCCTGCGCTATGCCAACATGGGTGCATGTGCATGGTGCGTGTGTGCCTGTGCTTTTGCGGGCTTGTGTATGTTTTATGTGTGTGTGTGTGTGTGTGTGTGTTTGTGTGTGTGTGTGTGTATGTGTGTGAGCATGTGCTTGTATGTGTGTGCGCGTGTATGCCTGTGCTTTTGCGGGCTTGTGTTTGTGTTGTGTGTGTGTATGTGTGTGTGCGTGTGTGTTTGCGCATGCGTGCGTGCGTGCGTGCATGCGTGTGTGTGTGTATGTGTGTGCGCGTGTATGTCTGTGCTTTTGCGGGCTTGTGTTTGTGTTGTGTATGTGTGTGTGTGTGTGTGCGCGTGTGTGTGTATGTGTGTGTGTGTGCGTGTGTGTGTGTGTGCGCGCGTGCGCGCGTGCGTGCGTGTGTGTGTGCGTGTGTGCGTATGTGCGTATGTGTGTGTGTGTGTGTGTGTGTGTGTGTCTGTGTGTGTGTTTGTGAGTTTGTGTTTGTGAGTTTGTGTGTGCACGCATGTGCACGCATGTGCGTGCGAGCAAGTGTGCTTGTGTGTGAGTGTCTGTGTGGGCACGCAGAATTGTTTGTGTGGCAGTGTGCGCGATTGACTGTTTGTGGAAAATGATCGGACTGACAGCTGGGACTTACCAGAACAGCCCCTGTGTCTCTCAAGGAGCCAGCAATGCCTTCACATCCTTCCTTTGAGAGGTTGAGCAAATCGTAAACTGGAAACTCCATTTTGAAAGTAAGTCTGTAAGATCTTACAATTATCGCATAAATACAACAAGCAGTAAAACTTTGCTATCAAGCTTATCATTTGTGTTGTCCCATGTTTACTTTTTAGGGTTTTGTCTAGTCATGCTATTGTTTGTTTTACAAGGAAGATAAAGTGCCTAAAGAGGTCATGACACAAATATTATATGTGTGTTCTTCGGGTGCACCCATACAGCAATACCAGCAAATTAGGAAAGGATACTTTGTGTTCTGCACTCAAAGATACAGATCAATTGAGCCACATAACTTCCCACCTGGAGATTAAAGAGAAAAGGCTTTTCAGTGGGGGGGTGAGGGACGGAGCCAGGGGCCTGCACACCACCAGGTGGAGTATTGCTCAGACATGCTCGGGGGTTCTCGCTCATCGCTATGAATTTTGTTGCGTTTCTGATTGCCGTGGTGTGATGTAGACCAATTACTCTGAGGTTGTGGAGTGGGTTCCTTATGTGGCTGCTGTAGATGGTGCCTGTTGCTCCTAGCAGGATGGTGTGAAGGGTTTTGCGGTATCCGAGTAAACGAGGCATTAGCAACTTGTCTTGTTCTCGTGCCTTTTCTGCTTGTTGAGTAGGGGAAGTTAGTTGTTTGCTCCTTCAAGCTCTGAATTTATTCCTTTCTTAACTTGTCATCACAGTATCACTGATTTTGAGATCAATGCATTCCTGAATCAAGACTCATACAGACTCCTCAAGTTTGTGTCAGATTTAGTTTCAATTTTTGACACTGGTTGATTTTGTTTCACCAGCCAATTGCCATCAGCCAGAGACTCGGGCTGTAGGCCATCCTTGTAACCCTAACCCTCAAGTAGGGGAAGTGTCTACACAGTACGTAATTTTTATTAAATGTATATCGCTTTGTTTGGTTGTATGTCTCTTGGTTTCATAGCCAAGGGGTATAGATTGGCAGCGCCATCTGCTAGGTTATCACGGGCAACTCTTCTTGCATTATTGGCAGACCTTATTTTTTGGCTGTTGGGTTTTGTTTAGGGCGCGATTGCTGGGTTGCAGTAACTATGATTGCATCTGGCTTGCTAAATTCCCTTCGCTGTTGTGCATTGAGATTGGAAGGAAAGAGCCATGTTGGGGATGGGCGTCAGTGGTTTTGTGGATATCATGGCCACTTGATATTCGACAGAACAGCTTGCTATGGCATCAGCGCACACGTTCCCAAGGATGCCAGCATGGGCTTCGATCTTGTAGAGATAGGCTGTGTCATTAGATTGCTGGATGTGGTGTACAATGGTTTCTAACAATTTGGCGTGTCTCCGCAGAATACAATCAGCTTCACCCTGCCTTAGATCAGTTTGCTTTTACAGAACAATTTAAAAATAGTACAAGGGTTACAAGTGGAAACAGCGGAACAGCAGCACGGTTGTACCAGCAGGTTAATGTAGACTTTGTGCGTCACAAACGAACAAAAGAAAAGAGAACGAAAGAAGAACGGCTACATTTGCTAGAGTCAACGCACCCAGCATGATACAAGGAACGCACCCAGCATGATACAAGGACGCCACCCAGCATGATACAAGGACGCCACCCAGCATGATACAAGGAACGCACCCAGCATGATACAAGGACGCCACCCAGCATGATACAAGGACGCCACCCAGCATGATACAAGGACGCCACCCAGCATGATACAAGGAACGCACCCAGCATGATACAAGGAAGGAATACAACAAGTGATATTAGACACGACTGGGCGCCTGAGTACTGGATGACTTGGAATCTCCCTCTTGCATATTTCAACTAAACACGGGAAAAAGAACAGACATAAGTATGTGCAATAGAGGTACACGCAAAGTGCAATTCAAAGAGTACGCTGTATTCTTGAGATGAAAGTTACACAGAGATTGCTAAACTAGAACATTGAATATACTACCATTACACTAAGAATGAAGTGGACTAATTTTTCTATGATTTTCTAAGGTCCGGATTAAATGTACAATATAGGGAAGAGGCCATGTGCCATATTGCGGGGCAAGCGACCTGCAATGACCCCCTTCTAACCCCTAAACGTGCAGATCAGCATCTCACAGCATTGACACAATCCACTAATGTACAGTTGTAATTCACGCTATTCATTGCACAAACCCTACATGATATAGTGCGTAGCGCATCCATTCAGCCTAAAACCATCATGAATACCCTGATGCTGGAGGCCTTGCAAGCGTCAAAAGGCCTAACACAAAGATACAGAGTTTTTTGTAATACACGATATAAGACCAAGAAACCGCAGCATACAAAGCCAGTGCGTGCAAGCAAACACCCTTCATCAGAAGTCTCTCTTTTTTACGTGCACAGCCACCATCCACACGATCATCATTGTTGGCCGCAACTCAATATGACCTTCCTTTTTGTGCCAATTGAAGAAGCTCGGTTGGACATGTATCAATGGAGCTTTGCTGACTGGGAGTGTGGGCACACGCCTCCCCATGCCCCCCCCTATTTGACATCTTACTTTCTGGTTACATTAACACCGAAGCACAACCCCTTCCGATTCAGCAAAGGGTGCTCTGATCTGCATCACCTGCTGGTTGCTACCATTAGCTGGGCAGGGACGTTCGCTGTTCGGAGGGGCTGGCGCATCTCAAACAGGAGAGGTGGTGCACTTTTTGCCCCTAGGCCACTCTCGCATGAGGTGGAGGGAGCGACCAGTGCTGCACGCCGCTGCTGCTGCTGCTGGTTGCGCTGCTGCAGCTGCTTTTGAAGCTTGCAATTGTGTGCACCTCTCATAATAACAAGATCTGCCTTGAAGCGCTCGTAGCACGCAAAAAAGACAGCTGACATCAGCGTTGCCTGCGTGTTATGTATATGGTACTCTGTTTTCAAGTATATAAGACATTATACGCTGTAGGAAGGGTTTTACCAGCTACACAGTTCTTACAGTTTGGCAGGTGATTGCATAAGAAGGTTTTAATCCAGATCAATCATGTGCCTGCTCTAGTATTTGCTCAGTCTATGGCAGACACAGATTGAACACAATACAATCCTTGGAACCCTTGCCAGAAGCACTCTCAATATGATTTCTCACAATTCGCCCTGCAGGTGTTAAGCAAAAATCCAGAGACCCCCCTCATCTACACATACATAAACATATACACAAACACACACGCACGCACGTACACACACTTCCACTTGCTGAGATGACATTTGCTGTCACTGTCACTTGATTGAACCCCATCCACACGCAAACACGCACACCTGTGCCACACATACACACACACACACACACAGATACACACACAAACACACACGCATAAACACACTGGCACTTACACCCCCATCCACACGCAAACGCACATACCTGTGCAACCCGTGGTCCCATGCCCGCACAGAATCCGGCAGGTCCCTTCCTGGCGAGCACCCCTTGAATAGCCTGGCTTGCATTCGCCACGCCATCACACTGTAGGCAGAATAGGATGATTACCATGCTTGTGAGTATACAGGAAAAGTTGTGCTAATCACTCACCCTGTACATGACAAGAAGCAGAGAAGGGCAGTTAGACGTCCACACACTTGCAACTTTGGTACCTGAACAACAAATGTTTATAATCATGTGCTAATCCCATCGATGTAACAACAAACTGTCCTTGAAAAATTAGTCCAGATCACCTCGTTGCGCACTCACCCTGCAATAAGCACAGTGTAGATTTGACAATTGCAGGGTAGCAACTCCAAAAGTATTGCAGTTGGAGTGCACACCTGCTCAACAACGTCTAGAGGTAGAGAGTCACTGACGAGCAGTTAGTTGCGCCCAGCTAGCTGTGACAGCTCCTGAATGACGACAAGAGCAGTTGTTCCAAAAAAAGAAACTTCAACCACGCACCTGTAGCTGCGTCTTGATCACATCCAGAGGCGTTGTTATCACTGCTGCAGCTGCCCCTGCCACGCCACCCAGGCTGAGGGGGTGCCTCGCCACTTCAATGAGTCCCAGCTGCAGCTCCCTGTGCTGCTGCCCTTCCTGCCTTGCCAGCTGCTCGTGATGCAACAGCAGCGTCCTGCTCAAAGCGTCGTACACGGTGAACTGCAAGGACGGTGCACAGTTTGCGTGGCAGGTGTCAGCAAACAGGCTGCTTGAGGATTTACTTTAAAAAGGGTCAAAGAGCAAATTTGGTTGCCTAGCTTAGTTAGCACACGAGGTCATTCATTTTCAGTAATCATTCCAAGTGAGTTCGGCCCTCGGCAGCTACAAGGCTATCTTTAGCATGCATTGCAACACTGAGGCGCACAAGCAAGCAAGAGGGCTGCACGTCAGCTACACATATGCAGCAACAACTAAACGTACCTGGATTGCGATCTCAGGCACGTCCCGGATGAGCGTTTCCCTAAATCCAACATACAATCCACGCAGGCCCTGTGCTTGGAGCACTTGGGTGCAGCTGGTCACCACGTTTGAAGGCAGCATGTACGCCTGCGCAGTCAGAATGCAAGCACCAGCGTGAGGTGGGCATATGCATGCAGCCTTAAAACTGGAGCCCCGCGGCGTGAGTTAATGAGTTACAAATGCAGGATACAAATAATTTAGAACTTATTGAAACCAGTAAGAAGGCCATCTGGGAAGAGTAGACAGGCGCTTACACATAGTTTATAGGCACAAGTACGTTTTCTTCTCTCGCCCCCTCTTCAAAAATCACCAAACATCTTCCTTCAATTTATCAGGCGTGCAGTCTCTGCATCCTTGACTTGTTTGCTAGCTCTCACCTGGATGCGGTGCTTTAAGACGTCTCCAGGCACGCGAATGAAAGCCGATGCCACTGCGCAGGCAAGTGCACAAAGTAGATTAGCAAGCATATAATGCATTTCCTAGGACAGCAGAGAGGAAAGTGGGAGCAGCTGTTGTATTGATGGGCATACGTCAAATGCTCTAGTGCACTCTTTTTATACCTATCTTACAGATACGTGAGAACTTCTTTACTGCTTTTTTACTGCCTTTTTCCTGCCTACCATGTGCACGCACTTATGCTTGCACATCTCACCTGCTGCAGCAGAGGATGACACCACGTGGCATACCATGCCCTTCCTGCAAAGTAATTGGTGATGAATGGAAAGGTTATAAACAGACAAACCAGCCACCTTGTTCCTGTCGGGGAATTACGAACCATGTGTAGGGTTGGCCAGAACTGTATATATACACCGTATTTGACCGTATATTTGGTGATTTCCCTGCCAACAATACCGTATATACACCGTATATATATGGTTTTGGCCAACCCTAACCATGTGGCTCTATGGCTGAAGGTTACAGGCAAAGGAACAGCAGAGTCACGGCCACGAAGAACGGGGCGCTTTGCCCTACGTGAGCGCAGGCACACCGGCCTATTTGACGCATTCAGTGCACTGCTCGTTTTCAGAACGACACTAAAACCTGCTTCCTAACTATTTGCACGCAAGTAGCAACACATACTGCAGCTCAGTGGGCAACTTTTGAGTTGACTGAGGCCCTAAATGAGCGTGTTTTAAAATGTTCTTTGGCCCATGAGCGCCAAAACTGGTAAGCTAAAATTCTTACATGTTATGACTCCTTGTTTGTGGGTGTTAAGTTTGGAGCTCGCCCATTGGGGCGCACATGTTCGATTTGCTGCTGTGGCTTGAACCCCACTGCTTGCTGCCAAAGCTTCATAACAAATCACCTACTGCACCAAATTCAGTGATATCTGGTATTCAAAACTCCTTCCACTAAACAAAGACCATTATTGCAAAAGAATTTAGGTAAAAAGACCCGATGGTTGGCGAGATACGCAGATCAATATGCTATGTCCCATGGATATACCATTTGAGGTGCCTAACTAGTGCATTTATTCCTGCAACCTATACACAGAGCGACTCATCTACATCTGAGCACATAATCCGTCAGCTTACAACCTCAGCATTAGTTAGAGGCTATATTGGCTCCAGTGTGATAAAGTGGTGTGTGCGTACATGGTTTCCCCTTTGTTTTTTAGAGAAAGAAGCATTATGTTTGGGCACTTGCACAGTTAACCTTTCGGATATCACCCAACAGACTCCTTAAAAAGGGGTACCTACCTCTCACAGCCAAAGTTCTTCTCCATGGCGTGCTTGCACGCTTCACTGGTGGCAAAAAACACAGCAGCCGCGGGTAGTGTGGTCATGACCGCACCGGCCAAGCCCAAGTAGAGATCCTGCAGGCCACGCACTGCAGCTTTGCTTCCACTCTTCTGCAAGAATACAAGCATTTTTTAAAAGCAGGGTTGGCCAAAACCATATTAGTATGTATACGGCATATATATAGGTACCGTTTTATTTTGGATTTTTACAGCAGATTCCCAGTATTCTACGATTTCCGGTTTCACACAATATACGATATACACCTGTGTGTGAACCGGTTTATACGCCGTATATTTAGGTATAAAGAAATCCCATGTACGGTCCTGGGCAACCCTAACAAGCAGACCTTGTTAGGAGTATCTCGTTGTTTATGCTTACCGAGCTGCTGCTGTTTTGATGATCAGCGCCCAAAATAGTTTTTCTTTTTATGACATGCTTTGCGCTTAGCAGACTCGAGCCTTTGCTTGATTGCATTTCATTGGCTAGAAAATGGAAAAAACGTATCGAGGCTATTTTGGACCGGGGACCTGTCCTATGGGATTGAAAAGCGGTGCCTGCATTTTTTCTGACGCACCTTCAAAACTGCAGTAGTCCCTCCGGGCAGCAAGCCTTTGCTGGTTCCTGTTGCCAGCCTTTGCCAGGCCTGGAGACGTGGCACCTGGGCCGTGACCTGCATTTATTGTTGTTGTTTGCGTACAATCGGTGTGCGCACGCAAGTATGTGGGTGTGCATGCAAGAAAGCTGCACAGCCGAGTACGAACATACTATGTGTACGAGTGTGTGTGCGTGTGGGTGTGTGTGTGCATGTGTGTGTGCGTGTGTGTGCGTGTGTGTGTGTATGTGTGTGTGTGTGTTTGTGTGTGTGTGTGTGTGTGAATGTGTGTGTGTGTGCGCATGAGTGTGTGAGAGTGTGTGAGTGTGTGTGGATGTGTGGGTGTGTGTGGATGTGTTTGCGCTTGTGTTTTTCATTTCCAATAGCCCCAGTTCCTCGCCTCTTTTTGTCACGGTGCGCTTGATCAGAAAGAGGTTATAAGGAGTGCACATACATTCGAGTCCTCATCAGTTTTCTTTTTGACTGCACGTTCCTAGGCAACTGCCCAAGAGTACGACCAGGTACCCCTACATTGAGCCCACATCCATTGCTCTGAATCTGTCCCACTACCTGCAATCTTGTCTTGATCGTGTCTAGGGGGTGAATCACCATCTGGGCCAGTGTCCTGGCTGCAGCTCCTGCCCCGACATTTTGTGCCTGCAGATTGGGTGGAATTGGGTGATGAACCTTGGAAGGAACAGCAAATGGCTAGGAACGCTTGTTTGTATCGTGCTTGACTACTTGTGAGCGGGCCTCGAGCCTTTGCATTGCCTGCACTGCCAATGTGAGATGGTACAAACATAGTAGATCTCTGACGGATGTCAGTTTTCTCGGTGCCGTCCCTCGTTGTTACCCACTCGTACCTGTTCTTTCCCTTGGGCGAAGAACCCGGTTTTTGGTACCGGTGTGTCCTCTAAACTCCTGTATCTCGTGCGCTGTGTGCTGTGCCTCGGCCTGAAGGTTGAGGGTGCTGCTTCTCCTCCTGCACTTGTTGCTGCTGCTGTAGAATTAGAAGAGGAAGAGGAGGTGGAGGAGGTAGTGGAGGAAGAGGGGGAGAAAGGGGAGGCATTGTTGCTGCTAGCAGGATTCTGGCCGTTCAGTCGGTTATGCAGGAAGCTTCCGGCGAAGAGTGGGAGAAGCACAAGGCCGGCGGGCTCGAAGCCCATAGGGCTCTCAACTTCCAGCACACGCTGCAGCGACATGCTCATGTCAGCAACAGGCTAGCCTTGCATAAATATTCTGGAGCGCGCGAACAAGCAGCGTGCGATTGCGTCTCGGAGCCCTATTTATTAAGGAATGTGGGATCCCTGGGGGTCAAGAGAAAGGATTCGCCAAGATATTCCGAATACCCGAAAGCAGATTCTGAGTTTAATGTTTCTTGTGTGTATGTTTAGAATGTGAAACAATAAGACAAACCCGCCACGCCAGAGGCCAAAAAACGGCAGTCTGTGCTTTTATTCGTGCCGAGTTTGTTTTGCTAATTTATTATTTTGAATCTATGAATCAATCCCTAACATTTTATCAAATTCCAGCATAAAGTCAATTCGGGGGTATGCTGGGAGGCTGACCGGATTCACCCTAACCCTGTGCCTAAAATGCCGGTGTATTTTGTTACTTATGAGCATTTGAACTGTCTGCCATTCCTGTTTTTCATTAGGTCTTTTTAACTGCGCCGTGTGCACGCACCTTCCTCCTCTATCCGGGAAGCTGTTGAGAGCTACGCCATACAAAAATACAGGAAGGAGGTTTCCATACCACATTAGTATCACCAACACCCAAATCCAGAGTTTCAGTTTAGCCCCTAGCTATTACCGAACGATGGATGCAGAGGAGGCATTTCCATCATTCGATCTGTAAATTGGGGAAATTTGCCTTTGCAAATGGCGTAGATTGATGTCCTTTGTACATTGAGCTTTTCTGGCTCAGGGCTTATATCATTGAAGCATTGATTGTAAAACTGAATGATATTGTAACAAAAGAGGCAAATTCCACACTCTACTCACATGGTCCGAGATTAATAATAAAAAAGATGGTTCCTGTGTTGACAAAAAGTAAATCAACGCCCCCTAATCATAGTTTTTTGGTGGGGGCGGTGACGGGGCGGTGGTTTACTATTCGTGTATTTCTAAAGGGGGTGGTTGTGGGGCGGTAGCAGAAATTAAAGCTTTTGAGCAGTGGGAGCGATGAGTGATCAGGAAGCCTTCCTAGCACTCCTTGACCCCCCAGCTCCAGCTCCGCCTGCCCCTGCACCTGCACCCCCAGCCCCAGCCCCAGCCCCGCCTGCACCCGTTGGGAAGTTACAACGAGGGGGGGGCGATTGCAATATAAAGCTGCAGAATTTTTTTTAGGGGGGGCAGTTGGGCAGT
>Ga0307942_1003164_pt1 | contig 13331 bp, 18 predicted proteins | sample OrgLakmetagen175_FD_201846 | JGI IMG/M metagenome (GOLD analysis project Ga0307942, IMG submission 201846) | Saline water microbial communities from Organic Lake, Antarctica - #175 | ecosystem: Environmental > Aquatic > Non-marine Saline and Alkaline > Saline | place: Antarctica: Organic Lake...
CAGGCAGGGAGTTCTCTAGCCCGCTGTCTACGCTTCATTTGCATTTTCTGAAGGGCACGTTAGGTGTGAAGCAGTCTACCACTAATTGGGCTGTACTTCGAGAATGTGGACATGAACCGTTGCAATTTTACTGGTTTCGGTCAGCTGTAAAGCTTAACAATAATATGCTTATTACAAATGGTGACACTTTGCGGAGGGTAGTCCAGGCTGATCTCAATTTACAGCCTCGTTCAAGTGCCTGCTAGACAGCTCAATTGCTGAGCGCTTTTCAGGGACTGCGTGGGTGTGAGTTGTATGTACGAGCTGTTCAAACTGGGCATGCTATCACCATGCAAGAGTTTACTGCAGATATGAAGCATAGGATGAGAGGTGTTTGGAGAGACGCTGAGTTGGTGGACCCCAACACGCACAACAACAAACTGGCCACCTATCATTCTTGGTTTGCCATTCCTTTTTATAGAAGTGAGCGTATGCCGATTGATTTACAACGGTATCTCCATCTTGATCTGTCCAAACATGTTATGCGCAATATAAGTAAATTCCGCTTGCATGCGCATACTTTGAAAGTTGAGGCAGCAGCGTGGCTTCAAGTTGGTTCTTGCGTATGTGACCGATGTCCTGGTGAAGATGAACATGCTCAGAACGAGGTGCATGCTCTTTTATTTTGCCAAGACCATCGAGTTTATGAGCTGAGGAAACATTTTTCCTTTCTGCTTACACCTTTTTTTGAGGACTTTTCAGCAGCCCGACCCTTTGTGCTGCAACAGGTCAACAACCAACTTGTTCATGATTTCCTTTCTCAGCAGAACAATAGACCTTTTCTCTTTCTTTCTGAGCTTATGGATTCGATGGTGTGGTGCTTCCAGAGAAGGACAGGCTTACATGTTTGGACATGCTGCTTGACAGAAGGATGAATCCAAAGATAGCTGAGGAACATGCGGTGCAGCCTTACATGGCTGCACAGAGCAGGATCTCTGAGTTTGCCAAGAATCACGATAAAAAAGGCAGGCCTCATGCTATGCTCTGGTTGTCTAAGGTGTATGGTATTCCTGCTGGGATGTATGCGAATCAGGTATGGGGCACAGTGTATCTGAGTGAAGGCAGTGAATTTGGTAGCCAGTTACAGAAGAGGCATCTGTGTTCCTTGAGGCGCATTCTTGGAGTGAAGAACAGCACAACAAATTGGGCGGTGCTTAAAGAGTGCAGTCAGGAGCCCTTGCAATTTTTCTGGTTCCGTGCTTCCATCAGGTTTTTTAATAGCATGCTTGATTCCAACAGTGAGACTCTACGTCGTGTGCTGAAGGCAGATTTGCATCTTGCTTCTTTTGATAGTTCTTGCTGGTCTGCTCAAGTCTCAAATGCGTTCAATGGACTGCAAGGTAGTGCAATGTTTAAACAGAAAATGCTGAGAGGCACAAAGGTTCCCATGCGAGAGTTCATTTGCGATTTGTGTTTCAGACATTTGAAGGTATGGAGGGAACTGATTTTTCATGTTCTTGCGCAGTAAACAAGAAAGCAGTGACGTATCACAAGTGGTGTGGGAGTTCTGAGAGTGGTCCTAGGCGTTCTCCTTTTTCTATCCCCTCCTACTTGTACAAGCAAGGATTCGGACAAACATGTGTTGAGGAATTTCAGCAGGTTCAGATTGCGTGCACACCATTTGAGAGTGGAAACTTGCAAGTGGCATGGTGGTTCTAGCATTTGTGATAAATTTGAGTGTGGAAAAGTTCAAGATGAGAAGCATGTGCTTTTCTTTTGCATGTGTGCTGAAGTGTGCGAGCTGCGCATGAGATACAGAGACCTTTTTGAAGGAATGCTTAAGACTCTGCGTACGTTTGCTCCTTCGAGCTCTGAATTTATTCCTTTCTTGGCTTGTCATGCATCACAGTATCACTGATTTTGAGATCAATGCATTCCTGAATCAAGACTCATACAGACTTCTCAAGTTTGTGTCAGATTTAGTTTTAATTTTCGACACTGGTTGATTTTGTTTCACCAGCCAATTGCCATCAGCCAGAGTCTCGGGCTGTAGGCCATCCTCGTAACCCCCTTGAGCTTACGGATTTATTTGTGGCTGGCCGAGACCAGTCAGCAGCCGATCAGCCAAACAACCTGGCTGGTCACCATGACCCACGATGGGTCACCCTCTTGAAGAGGAAGATAGAGCAGGTCAATACATCTTACACGGCCAGGACTGCCTCCAACGCTCATGTTCTCAGAAAAGAGGCGCAAACATCTCTCGGAGAGTTGCACAACGCAACATTTCCAGACCCTGTTTCCACCGCATGGCCTTTTGACTTAAAGCCTATATTTATCTTTTCCCTACTAAACACCACCCGCTAACTGTAATCCTACTTGGGCAGCCGTTACGGCAGCCTGCACAACCAATGAAGCAAGAACGGAATCAACTTCAAGCAGGAGAAGCTTTGAAAGAAAGAAAAGATGATAACTTCGGCATTTAAAAAGGAAGGGGCGTGATTGTAAAAAAACAGCGCATCAATAACTATGTAGGCAGGCAAAAGCTCATTCATCAACCTGTACAAGCAATCTGCTTGATAAGGATTGCGAGAAAGACAGACCGACTCCACTTTAGAAAATAAATGAAGGAAATGAGGATAAACAGACGGGTGGTAGGTTGGCCTGGAACTAGCTCCACCGGAAGAAAAAAAGCCTATGTAGGAATTATTTGCAGCAGTGGCAGTAAAGCTTGGAAGAAAACTCTGACACACATGGATGGGGCTTGCTCTTACAGCATGAAAAGCAAACACAGTTGTTGGGGCACAGCTCAAAAAATGATGTCCGTACAAGGGAGATGTTGTGCAATTAAATCGACCTCATACCGACCGCCACTGACCCTAGTCGTACAGCGCATTCTGTTGATATATGTGGTCAAGGCATTGCAACAATCAGTCCCACAAAAGCACTATATAAATCTCAACAAGTCTGGACTAAATAATGCTCAATCACCAAATATAAAAACACATGGCTCTGCTGTTTGCGATGATGATGACACCACCCCCTCTTCTAGCAGCGCCATACAATGGCCCCAGTGACACAAACAAGATTGCCACTACTGCCCCCGCTTTAAACTATGTATAAAAACTGTGTTCTTTGGATTAAGAGTCGAGGCGGTGCACATCCACACATATATACACATATGCATCCACACACACCTAGAGCTTCTGCCTCCCCTGACTTAATTGAAGCCAATGCTGCAGACGAAGGCTTGGCGACTGTACAGGCAGCAGCCGCTGTTGTTGTTGTTGTTGTTGTTGTTGTTGTTGTTGTTGTTGTAGTTTGAACAGTTGAGATTGGGGCTGATGTGTGGGAGGTTGCATAGGTGCAAGCATTGTTTGGGACTGCTGTGGATGGCGGTGCATGCGCGCTGGGTGGTATGCTGCTGAGAAGGATAGGGGGGTTTGTTGGACGGGAAGGATTGACAGTGGAGGGTTGGACATTCGCTTGGTGTAATACTCATACCTTTCAGCAGTTGACAGCCCTGTGTGAAGGGGAGGGGGTTTTGTAGAGTTTCATTGTTGTAACTGCATCAAAACACAGTTTGACAATAGCTGGCTGAAGCACTGGATCTCCTCCTGAATAAATTCTTTGAGCACGAATGCAATGCTGATACATGTAGATGTGACGCAGGAAACCCTTTAGAAGCTTTTGTTGCCCACACAACGCAAGGACAAAGAACGCAAGGTAGGACAGAAGCTGTGCCAAGGCAGAAATGAAAATGCACCTGTGGCCGCGGCCCCTTGAAGAAGGGGGGAGGGGGTGGCAAGGTGGGGAGCAGACACGGGCATGGATAGAGGCATGCTGTATATTGGGTTGGTGTGTGGGTAATCGGGTGTGCTGAAAGCGTGCTTCTTAGTATGTATGGAGAAACGAGTGGGCTGCTGTTGTTGTTGCTGTCGTTGCTGCTGCTGCATTTTTTGCTGCTGCTGCTGCTGCTGCTGCACTTTTTGCTGCCTTTGCTGCTGCTGCATTGTTTGCTGCCTTTGCTGCTCCTGCTGCTTCAACCACTGCTGCCGCTGCTGCTGATAGCGTGCCTGTTGCTGCTGCTGCCTCAACAGCTGCTGCTGCTGCATAAGGTGCAACTTGCCTTCACATGACTTGCCAAGAATAGCTGCCATGCTCGTAACCACACTGCTGCCATTTCCGGTAGGGCCTGCGTCTGCTTGTGTAGCTGCTACTGATGCAGTTGCTCTTGGCGCTCCTCCTGGTGCTCCAGCCTCTGCTGCTGCTGCTGCTGCTGCTGCTGATCTTGCAGTTGCTCTTCTATCCCCTCGCGTGCTGCCAGGATCTTGGCCTGCTTTCTCTCTGCCCCCAAGACTGCCATCTACAAGGGTAGCAGTGCAGATGTAGGTAACCGTTCGACAATGTAATGTTGCAACCCTCCATTGGCTATTTAGCGATGTGAAGCTGGTAAGGAGCAGTGTGTATTCAAGAGGCACTGACTGTGCCCAGGTACAATTTGTGCACACGCAAAGCAGTACGCGCACAGAACAAGATGAAATGCTCCAACAGCCTCACACGTCTTTTGTAGCACCAAGGAATGATTCATCTTGCCCTTTGCACGTTGCCTGCTGGATCATACATTAATATTCCAACGACTTGTCAATCAGATATACCCGCCTACCTATGGTCCTGGTTGGGCCCCTTGTTTGATTTCTTACAGCAGGAGCAGCAGGAGCAATAGGGGCGGCAGCAGCAGAAGCAGCAGCAGCAGCGTTGCCGCCAGTTGCAAAGCTAGAAAGCCGGCGTAGACGCACCACAAGTTCAAGCTTGGTCTGGCGTGCCTGTTATGTGCGTGTTTAATAGGTGGCGGATATGTGTGTCTGATGTTCGGACGAGGGTGTGTTTTAGACATGGTTGTGCCTTGTATGAGGTTGTATGCCCGTAAGTGTCAGCCGCATCAGGGTTGCTGTTGCAGTCAAACACGCACAACCATCTTTTGTGCAACCTTTGAGCCTGTTGTGTGGTGCCCATGCACACAGGATTACAACAAATCCATCACGCAAACCACGCGTTTGCACACTCGCACTCACACCCAAACTCACAACGACAAAGGATTGCCTGCATTACTCATAGTTATCACAAGCCTACACCCACACCCACACCAACACCCACACCCACACCCACACCCACACCCACACCCATACCCCAATAGCTACACCCTCACCACACCATCTACACCTACACCCACACCCACACCCACACCCACACACCCATGCCTACCAGCTGCCAATTAATCAGTGCCATGCCCTGCAGTTTGTCAAGTGGTGCTCCATGCACAGCAGCATACCCTGGCTGTGCCGTGTCAGCCCTCAAAGTCACACTGCGCGCAAGGAGTGGGGAAAGAGGAGAGCTGCCGTAGGCTGCTACACACTGGTGCACTATGAACCTAACTAGAGCGTAGATCCTAAACCCCCACCCTTTTCCATCCTTGATAGCTACAGGAACAACCGGCCTTGCAGCGCAGATCACAGCAGTCACAGCAGCACGTGCCTGCATTAACAGCCCAAGGACTTCCCTTCAATAACCATTACAGATCTGCCACCTCACTTGCCGTAAGCCAAATGGGGAAGTCAGCCATGCGTCACAAGCACGCACCAGAACTCAGAGTCCAAGGCCTTTCCATCCACGACCACGACAAGCTGCATGCTCTGTGGCAGCAGGAGCTCAGGCACGCGCTCCACCAAGTAACTGTAGGCATCGCGAAGGTATACGAGGGGCAGTGGGTGGAAATGCATGAGGTTTGGTGAGAAGGGCGCGAACACGCGCTCTCCATGCACCAGTTGTGAGCATTCAGTGTCTATGTGAATGTGCGCGTGTGTGTGTGTGTGTGTAAAGATGAGAGTGCGTGTGTATGTTTGTAAAGGTGAGAGTACCTGTACAAGCATACTCTGTAGCTACTGGACCTGTGTGCAATATCTCCACCAAACTCATTGCAAGCACGTAAGGGTCGGGCGTGAGTGCATGATTGTTTGACAAATGCAAATGACAAATGACCCATAATTTCCTCTTTGTAACGACCAGCACTGCTTAGACACACATCTGTAGACACACACACGCCCATAAACACACACACACACAACCAAACACATTATTCAAACACAGCAGATAACAAGCATACACACCTGTGCTGGATTTGCAGGCTGCTGCTGCCCACCATTGTGCCTTCGCGCTCCCACAGCAGAGGAGGGGCCTCTGCAGGACGGAAGCATCCCCGCTTAGCAGGAGGAAGGACACCGCCATTTGGGGGGCGCTGTGTGCAGGGTTTGGTGTGTGGTCAAATGGGTCAGGGAAGGGAAGGCTACCACAGTCCTGGATTTCAACAAGGTGATGCATTTCTGGATGTAGTGAGAATGTAGGTGTTAGGGAGAAGGCAGAAGGGAGAAAAACCATTTATGGCGTCACAATTCAAGGTATAGCGATGCCATGCATGGCGCCGTTGTTGTGTGAGGTATGAAACGGAGGGATCTGTGACCATTTTCAGTTCCTTTCAGGGCATTTTAGTCCATTGCCTTGTGCTGCTGTGAGACCAATAGTGTGTTCGACAGTAACGAGGGAGGGGCTTGCATGTATTTTCAGTTCTGTCCAAGGGCTTTTGAGTCAGTTGCCTTTTGTAACACTGTGCAACAAAGAGGGTGCTCAGCAAACGAAAAGATCCCCAATCACAGTGTACGTTTTCATGATCGTCTGTCCACGCAGAGCAAGATTCCTCTTGCCAAACTGGGCGTTGAGTAGCATGTTGGCCTATTTATTACTCAGGTGCTCAGGGTGTGAGTGCAGGGCTGGAGGGGAGGAACCCGGGGGATCAAGGTGGAGATTAAGCATGGCATGGAGTAAGATGACAGAGAACAGGTGGGAGAGCAGGCACGTGTAGCTATGACCTTAGGGTTATTACTGCACAGAGAGGGGGTGGTGCTGTGAGGCCAAGGCGCTGCGTAAAGACGGAAACGCGCAGCGCTTCAGGCCTGTGCTAAAATCTAGGTTTTAACATCCCTTGCCTACTTCTCCTTTCTTCACATCCTTGCCTACTCTACAGTGACATCATCTGGCTAACCAAGTCATGTGCAATGAGTAACAAGCACCTCAAGATGCTCGTAGAATTTTCCAATGCTAGACCACAGCACCCCCCCTCCAATACCGGCAAATTCCCTTTACCCCCCGACCCTTATGCCGCAACTTCACCCGTGCTTCCCGCAGACTCACCTGCTGCTTCCTGCGCCTCTGCGTCTCCTGTTCTTCCTGCTGCCGCTGCAGCTGCTGCTCCCTCTGCAGCTGTCGCTGCTGCTGCTGCTCCATGCCTGCACGCCGCGCGCTCACTCCTCGCCCACCACTCCAAATGCCTGAAGCCCCCTCCCTGCCCTCTCCCTCTTGGTGCCTTGAACCCCCGGCATTGGCAAACGATTGCAGGTGGGGAAAGTCGTTGTGAAGGATACCCCCGCTTCCTTGCCCCACCCCTTCTATCCTGGGCGGCTCCTGCTGCCTCCCCTCCTCCATGCAATGCAAGATGGCTCCAGGCCGGCCAGATGCTGCGCTGAAATCACTATCAGGAATGTCTTCCTCTTGGCTGTCTTGCCGCTCTTGCTGCTGCTGCTGCTGCTGCTGCTTCTCTGCTATGCCTGTTTTGCAAGATGTAGTGTATCATTGTTGCACAGAAAGGAGCTCGTGCCGTTTGTGATGCAAGGAGTGAAGGCGTTCAGATCTTGACAGACTCCATCAAATGACAGTCAGTTCTTTGGGCATCTCAGGCTGAAATGCTGCGAGGAAAGTATACAGAGGATGACTGTGGTGGCCATAACGCTGTCTTGAGTACGAAAACATTGTAGAGGCAACGGCAAGCAAGCACAGGTCAAACACGTTTTGACTTCCCACAAATGCATGTGCTCACACGCACGCACACAGCCCCTCTGCTTACCTGCATAATCGCTATCACCACGCGTGCCTTGTCTTACACCTCTGGCGTGACTCTCACCACCACCAGCCCTCCTGTTTACTCTGCCTGGTCTCCGCCCACTGAGGCTACCCAAAGCAACCACTCCCCCCCCCACGACGACCGCTGAGCCAGGAAGTAGCCTCCCTGGACTTCGACACACCTCTTCCTCGTTGCTGCTTACAAGAGCGGTTGAAGTGGTGGTCAGCAAGGTTGGAGTGCTGGACTTTGCGGGACCCAATCCCACATCCACCCCTACCGATCCACTGAGCTGCTGCTGCTTGCTCAAACTGCACCTGGTCTCCCGTTGGGAACCCCCTGCCCCGCGGCTGTCTTGCCCTCTAACTACACCAAGGGAAGTACCTGAAGAGAGCAAAAAAAGCAGGTAAGCTCGGAAGGAAGGAGCAGTTGGGTGCAAGGGGAACAGCTACAAGGTGGGAGACATACAGGGGTGTGTGCGCTGTCTGGACAACGAAAGGACGAGCCGTTTCTTGAAGCGCCATTGCACTTCTTCCCAGTGAGGGTGTGCAAATGCTGTTGGACTCTTATTAGGTGAGGGTGTGTGTAAGTTTTGGAGTTTGTAATGCCTGGAGCAGATTCTGTGTACAGCGTTGCAGCTGCTGCTGTTGCGCTACACAAGTCTTCTGGATTGGCAGGCTGGAACAGGTATCTAAGAGCCCACGTGTTCAAGAAGGTGGCAAATCCATCGGACGTTTACACATCCTGCATTGTAAGAAAGCAGCCAAGCTGGCCTGCACAGGAAGGCGGCAGCCATGTACAGGAGGCGGCGGGCACGTACAGGAAATTGGGCGGCAGACAGGCACCTGAGCCACAGCATAATTTGCACTCTACCATTGCCATGCCAGCGCAACTTCTGCAATCAAGTACCATCAGTGCCTCCCTCAAAGCAGCACAAATGCCACTTTGACCACACATTATGCAAATGCACTGTTATGACGTACTAATACGACTGAACTGCATCATCATGTTGGATCAGCTCGGAGGAGGGACGATGAACAAATGTGTGTAGGTCCCACCGTGAAGCATAAGGTCGGTGAGCAGCAGCCGCAAGGCACACAAAAATCAACAAATATTTAACACTGAGACAGAAAGTCAGATCACCTGATATGCTGCAGGGCAACCCTGCACTACCCTCTCCCTCCTTTTGCCCCGTATTGTGCGCTTGGTCACTGTGTGTGAATGCATGTGTGTGTGAGTGTGTGTGCATGCCTGACATGTATATGACTAAAATCAGTAGCACATACTTAAGAAAATATACTTCTGCGCGGGGTCATGGATGAAAGGTGTAAGTGCTGCATGACCATATGGAAGGGTCATGGATAACAGGTGCAAATGCCGCAGGATCTCATAAAAAAATCATGGTCATGGATGAAAGGTGTAATTGCTGCATGATCTCAGGAATGTTGGCAGAATTTAAAGTCTAATACAAACCAGCCTCAATGGAAAGCTGTGCAGGGACAAGGACAAAAACTCCAGCCATTACACTTACTTTCAGTTTGCACGTTGGTCAAATGCTGCCTACAAAAGGCGTATGCCTGCGCTGCACCTTTACCTTTCACATTCCATGACTTCGCAGTCTAGGCCGTCACTGGTGGCGCCCCATGCCTTTCCATCACTGCCTCTATTACTTTGAAGGTGAGCTTGCACCTTGGCGGCCTGTGCACACACACGTTCACACATATCTATACGACAAGCACAGGTATTGTGGAGGAGGTTTGTACACCCATACAAATTGAGTAGGGGAGTGTCTGCCTGCCACTTCCCTAAAAAAATGTACATGAAGAGGGGGCACGACAGCATTTAACTAGGGGGAGTACGCTTGCCGCCATGTGCCTGTTGAAAAAATGGTGTTCTATGTGAGCGTGAGCCCAGGAATACCCACCCTTCGTTTAAGCATATGCATAACACAATGCTTTAGAGTCTAGACAAAGCCCAAATGCACATTCCTGAGTTTGTGCTGATTCAGAAAGTGGTGGGCTGATCTCCTGGGGTGCAAGCTGGGTGTAAAATTGGCGATGCAGTAGTAAAACCAGCTCAAACAAACCCCACACACACATTCCTGGGGATCGAAGACAAGGGGTGTTTGATGCGTGCAACACGTCCATCGCGGCTGTGTGAGTGTGAATGAACATCGTGCTGTGCGTGCTGAAAATTAACCAGGTCGACATTGTTACAGATTCCAAAGCTGAGCTTGAAAGCAGCAAGGCATGGCGCACGATTCCGGCTGGCTGTGGCGTAAACCCCACTGTTTGCTGCCAAACTTCGTAATAGGCCAATGACTGATCTCACTCCAAGATTCTTTGGTGAATTAAAAGTCCTTAAAAAATTGAAGAGCATGGTAAAGGAAATAAGGGGTTGGGATCAAGCGGTTGGTAAGAGCATACCAGATTACCATATTAAGGTGTAGGTGCCATATGCGTGTTTAATAACCCTGCCCAGGATCTGTATTCAAAATTCAAAGCAATTTGCCAAATCTGAACACATGCTCTGGTAGCTTCCTATGTCAGCTGCAGAAATAGCTGGATTGTCTCCGATTAAATGAAGTGGCGTGTGAGGGATTGCCCCTTGGATGCAACAAATTAACATTCTTGGCTTTTGCAAGAGCTTACCATATGACTGAGTTGCGCTCACAGCTCCCAAACATCAATAGGGAGCGGTGTGGTTAACAAGCAAATTACAGCATGTGCGCAGGCCAGGGTGTACTCCCACGGCAATATCATTATTGGCAGAAGGCCATGCTTGTATTCCAAAGGCTCGCCTGGTGCACGATGCTTGCAGCACAAACGGCTCTGTGCCCTCTCAAGTAAGCTTGCCAAAGCCCAGGCAGGCACACACACGCTCGTGCATATACTTGGGAACCACAGCCAGGACTACCGCCATGTGCCCTTTGAAAAGCAGCAAAAAGGTGCAGTAGATCACTGGGCCAACCATGGCATGATACTGTGGGGAAATAGTACCCTATCATGCTCCCTGTCCTATGTAGAATCAGTCATGCATCATATTTATAAGGATACATTTTACACAACACATAAGGTTGGCCAGAACCATAAACTCAGACAAGATTACGGAGTATACCAGGTGTTGTTAGCAGGGGAAATTTCATACGTACAGCCATGAACGGTGGGTGTACATGCACGGTTCCGTTTATAATTAACAACCTAGTGATGCATGAATACATGACACATACAGTGACGTACATGCAATGTCGTTGTCAAGTTTGCCTTAGCAATAATTACGTAACAGTTCAAGGCGTACGACCCTGGTTGACCCTGAGCCTACCTCTGAGCCTTCTTGCCCCTCATGCTTTACAGTTGTGGTGGACACCTCTCCCTGAGTGACGCTCTTCTTCACTTTCTTCCTCTCAACAGCTCTTGTTTCAGGAAGAACAGGGCTGCCCGCTCGTTTCCTCTTCTTCTTTTTCTTGCGAGGGTCCTGGAGAAACAATTTGCAATTGCAGATGTTCCACATCACAAGAGCCGTGCTGCTCTGCATGGTTTAGATCAGAATCAGAGACTTTTGGGTTGACACACGAGTGTACTGTTGTCAAGCTGCACCTGCAAGAAGATTGGTGTGCGGCTTTTGCTGTGGTGCTGCATCTGGTGATGAGAGGGGGCGGCTTTCGTTATTTGTAGGGTTGGCCAAAACCCTAAATATACAAAATGTATTACGGTATGTACGGTATTTCTGGCAGTCAAATACGTATTTATACGGTTCTGGCCAGCCCGGATTATTTGCTGAATGCTTTGTGTGCACAGCTTAAGTGCCGGCATGCTCAACTAAGGCAACGCAGGAGCCTTTCATGCGGCTTGGGGTACCTAAAAGAGCGTCTAAGGGCTGCTTGGCGATGAAACACAAGCAACTCAGTTCCTTTAGGCACCTAATAAAGCGTTGAAGGGCTGCCCTGCGATGAAATCAGGAGAGCAGGAGGCTCAACTCGCGCCTCCAACTCACTTGTATATGCCACGTCACACTGTTTTGGTCCCGTTTAGTCCACTTCAAGATCTTGTAGCCATCATATCTTTCGACGACCAGGGTATGGAGACCAGATACTTTCAGCAACTATGAGGTGTTTGTATGTATGCACGTGCGTATTTTGTGTGTATGTGTGTTTGTGTGTTTGTGTGTGCGTGTGTGTATCTGTAGTTCGTGTTAGGCAGGCAATGCAGCATTTCCAAATGGGCACGCAAGCATTGGGGTTTGGGACATCACGTTATATCAGCACATACCGGGCTGACTACAATCTTGTGTACATCTGGCAACAACCTGCCGTTGACTTCTAGCAGGCAGTTTAAGACTGCTGGGAGCATCCGGCTCCTGTGCACGTGTGTGCATATGTTTAGTGGTGTGTGTGTATGTGTGTGTGTGTGTGTGTGCGTGTGTGTGTGTGTATGTGTGTGTGTGTGTGTGTGTGTGTGTGCGTGTGTGTGTGTGTGTGTGTGTGTGTGTGTGTGTGTGTGTGTTGTGCGTGTGTGTGTGTGTGTGTGTGTGTGTGTCTGTGTGGCGTGTGCATGTGCGTGTGCGTGTGCGTGCGTGTTTGTTTGTGAGTGTGTGTTTGTGTGTCTATGCAAGCATGACTTACGCAAATTCCACTCTCCAAAATGAGAAGGGCATCAAAATGGTTGTTGCAACTTGTTTGTCTGCAAGCAAAGCCTTTTTGGACATCTTCTACTTTGCGTGTCAATCCGTGCATTGACCTTCACAAAGGTTTCAATAGGGTAGATTATTACGATATGCAATCTATATTTTTCGGTTGAAATATTCAAAAACATACCAGAAAAAAGATTGCGCCTCACACAGCCAAAGCCAGCACCTCCCGTCTTTCGCAATGGGTTAAGTATAAAGTAAGAAATAGTCCAGGGGGGTAGAGGGGCGGGAAGAGCCTTGTTTTGAGTTGCCGTCTAAGGAGCACTCATGAGACATGGCTCTTACAGTTCCTCCCCCCCTTATTAAATTATTTCTTATTTTTTACTTTGTCCATTGCAAAAGAGCGCAATATTTCATTAATAACTGATAATTTTTGATTTTTTTAATATTCCAACCGAACCAATTGTTTTCCAACCATATACATGTTATAATATCCCAACCAATTGTTTGTTATAGGGGAGTGTGAATGGACTCTCTTGTTTCAGCTCTATCCTGTTCGAGTTCTGCACAGCAATCACAAGGATTCCACAATCTCCTTGAGAGCCTTACTCATTCTAATACGGTCAAGAGTATTGATTGCCATATAGCAAGTGCCGGTGAGCGCGCGTGTACACACACACACACACACACACACACACACACACACACACACACACACACACACACACACACACACACACACACACACACGCGCACACACACACACACACACACACACACA
>Ga0307942_1003168_pt1 | contig 13327 bp, 21 predicted proteins | sample OrgLakmetagen175_FD_201846 | JGI IMG/M metagenome (GOLD analysis project Ga0307942, IMG submission 201846) | Saline water microbial communities from Organic Lake, Antarctica - #175 | ecosystem: Environmental > Aquatic > Non-marine Saline and Alkaline > Saline | place: Antarctica: Organic Lake...
CTGGCAAGGCCTGTAATTACGTCAGTACTTCCCAATGTGCGATCACAGGTGCACTACCTCTACGCTGATCAGTCGCTCATTGCGTTCCTGCTGTGTGTGTTTGTGTGTGCGACAAGGCCTGCAACTACGTCTTTACTTCCCAACGTGCGATCACAGGTGCACTACCTCTACGCTGACCAGTCGCTCATTGCATTTCTGCTGTGTGTGTTTGTGTGTGCGACAAGGCCTGCAATTACGTCAGTACTTCCCAATGTGCGATCACAGGTGCACTACCTCTACGCTGATCAGTCGCTCATTGCATTTCTGCTGTGTGTGTTTGTGTGTGCGACAAGGCCTGCAACTACGTCTTTACTTCCCAATGTGTGACCACAGGTGCACTACCTCCATGCTGATCGGCCTCACACAGCATCCCGTGACCCACGCGTCAATGGTGGTGGCGCCAGACAGGGATCTACACACAATCTGTCAGGCACGGCTTCAAACATGACTGAAGGGCGCGCCGCACCACCCATCATCAGTTCCGCTCACAACCTTGGGCACCACCTACGCACCACTCCAACGTCCTCCCTTTTGGTCCTCAGCCTCCCTCCTCATGACGGCCCTTCAACAGCACCAGACCCCCCTCCCCCCGCCCCCCTTGCTGCAGCCGCTTCAATTATTGAAGGGCGCGCTGCGCACGATTTGACAGTACTAAACCCCCCTGCTGCAGCCGTTCCTGCCACCCACTTTCCAGCTGCTCTTCCCTCATCTCTTGAACCCACCAGTTCCCCATCTGCTCCTGCCACCCACTTTCCAGCTGCTCTTCCCTCATCTCTTGAACCCACCAGGTTTTCATCTGCTCCTGCCACCCACTTTCCAGCTGCTCTTCCCTCATCTCTTGAACCCACCAGTTCCCCAACTGCTCCTGCCTCTTCCTTCCCAGCTGCTCTTCCCTCATCTCTTGAACCCACCAGTTCCCCAACTGCTTCTGCCTCTTCCTTCCCGGCTGCTCTTCTCTCATCTCTTGTTCCCACGAGGTTTCCATCTGCTCCTGCCTCCTCCTTCCTGGCTGCTCCTCCCTCATCCTTTGAACCCTCCTGTCTCCCAACCGCTCCTACCTTCTTTGCTGCTGCTCCGTCCTTCAATATTTGCGCAAAACCCGCCTCCCCTGCAGCTGCCTCTGCTACAATGCAAATCGCACCCGCCCGCGCTCCCTCCGCCCCTCGCTCGCGTGACTCCACCCCTGGCCGCACTCGACGAGCCGGGTACGCACTCTATAATGTGGACGGGGCTGCGCACGCTGTGGGTAGGGAACTCACTGGGCCGGGATTTAAGGCTGGCGGTGCAGACGGGAGGGTGCATACGGGCACAGAGGAAGAGGCGGCAACCCAGCCAACCTCCCAACTTATCTCCCAACCCTCTTCCTGTTCCTCCTCTTCTTTGTCTTCTCCTCCATCCACACCATCTCCTCAACAGCCCCCCCCACGCACCCCTTTAACCGCCCCTCCTCCCTCCCCCCCGGCCTCATCTCCTGCTTCCCCTTCATCCTCCTGCCCTTCCCCCCATCTCCCTTACGTATCTGACCAGCTAAACCACCAGCAACTCCATCTCCCTTACGTATCTGACCAGCTACACCACCAGCAACTCCATCTCCCTAACGTATCTGACCAGCTACACCACCAGCAACTCCATCCTTCCTCCCGGCTCCCCGACACATTTGATCAGCAACACCACCAGCAACTCCATGTTCTGCAGCTGCATCAAGTCCAGCAACAATACCAACTGCACCCGTTTGATCAGCAGCTCCACCCAGATCAGCACCAGCACTTGCAGCAGGACCAGGAACACCACCACCAGCACCCGTTTAATCAGCAGCTCCACCCAGATCAGCACCAGCACCTGCAGCAGGACCAGGAACACCACCACCAGCACCCGTTTGATCAGCAGCTCCACCCAGATCAGCACCAGCACTTGCAGCAGGACCAACACCAGGATGTTCAGCAGCAACACCCATACGACCAGCAGCCCTTGCACCAGCATGCGTGGGGGCATCAAGAGGTCCCAACCGCTGCAGGGCTTCATCAACAGCAACGCCCATACGACCAGCAGCCCTCGCACCAGCATGCGTGGGGGCATCAAGAGGTCCCAACCGCTGCAGGGCTCCAGCAACAGCAACGCCCATACGACCAGCAGGCCTCGCACCAGCATGCGTGGGGGCATCAAGAGGTCCCAACCGCTGCAGGGCTTCATCAACAGCAACGCCCATACGACCAGCAGCCCTTGCACCAGCATGCGTGGGGGCATCAAGAGGTCCCAACCGCTGCAGGGCTACATCAACAGCAACGCCCATACGACCAGCAGCCCTCGCACCAGCATGCGTGGGGGCATCAAGAGGTCCCAACCGCTGCAGGGCTTCATAAACAGCAACACCCATACGACCAGCAGCCCTTGCACCAGCATGCGTGGGGGCGTAAAGAGGTCCAAACCACTGCAGGGCTCCAGCACCAGCAGCAGAAGCAACAGCACACACACTTCCTCCAAGATAGCCACGCTGAGTCCCTGCACCAGCACACGCACCTCCTCCAAGATAACCAGATCCTGGCCCAGCAGCAGAAGCAACAGCACACACACCTCCTCCAAGATAGCCACGCTGAGTCCCTGCACCAGCACACGCACCTCCTCCAAGATAACCAGATCCTGGCCCAGCAGCAGAAGCAACAGCACACACACTTCCTCCAAGGTCGCCACGCTGAGTCCTTGCACCAGCACACACACCTCCTCCAAGATAACCAGATCCTGGCCCAGCAGCAGAAGCAACAGCACACACACCTCCTCCAAGATAGCCACGCTGAGTCCTTGCACCAGCACACACATCTCCTCCAAGATAACCAGATCCTGGCCCAGCAGCTGTGGGCACCGTCCCCGTGCAGCAATCACAACCAAGTTATAGAAGGCGGAGAGCAGTGGGACGAGGAGCAGCAGCAGCAGCAGCAGCAGCAGCAGCTGTGCTCACTGCCTCCGTGCAGCAATAGCAACCAGGTCGGTGGAGGCGGAGAGCAGTGGGACGAAATGCAGCAGCAGCAGCAGCAGCAGCAGCTGTGGGCACCACCCTTGTGTGGCATTCAAGGCTGTGAAGACAGAGAGCTGTGGGACAAAATGCAGCAGCAGCAGCAGCAGCAGCTACCATGGGCACCACCCTTGTGTGGCAATCAAGGCTGTGAAGACAGAGAGCTGTGGGACAAAATGCAGCAGCAGCAGCAGCAGCAGCTAACATGGGCGCCACCCTTGTGTGGCAATCAAGTCTGTGAAGACAGAGAGCAGTGGGACGAAATGCAGCAGCAGCAGCAGCAGCAGCAGCTACCATGGGCGCCACCCTTGTGTGGCAATCAAGTCTGTGAAGACAGAGAGCAGTGGGACGAAATGCAGCAGCAGCAGCAGCAGCTACCATGGGCGCCACCCTTGTGTGGCAATCAAGTCTGTGAAGACAGAGAGCAGTGGGACAAAACGCAGCAGCAGCAGCAGCAGCAGCAGCAGCAGCAGCATTGGCTCTCCTCGTCATATGCTCGCCAGCTGGCCGCGCATCTGCAGCCAGAGGAGCAGCAGCAAGCACCAACTGCTACAGCTCTGGACGTTGGGGAGGAGCAGCAGCAGGCACAACATATACAGCACTGCCATCAGTTGCCTTGGCACACTCAGTTTCATGACAGCTCTGCATCAGGCTCTCCCAAACGCTGGCCTACACACTCCCTGCCCTTTAAAACCTACACCAACGCCACTGCCACAGCAGCAGCAGCAGCAGCAAAACCAACAGACGCAGTAGCGGCCTCATTGCCCTTTGAAACTACTACCAACACCGCTGCCACGGCAGCGGCAGCAGCAGCAGCAGCAACAGCAGCAGCAGCAGCACCACCAGCAGCAGCACCACCACCACCAGCAACAGCAGCTGCACCAGCACCAGCACCAGCAGCAGCAGAACCACCAGCAACAGCAGCAGCAGCAGCAGCAACAGCAGTAGCAGCAGTAACAACATCAGAAGCTGTAGCAGCACACTTACCACCACCACAAAAAAGGATTACATCACGCAGCTCGGACAGCTCGCCTCCCTCAACTCCAGCCTCTCAGCATGGCAGCTATACCTCAGGCAACAAGGGCAATTGCTCCCCAACTGACTCCAGTGACTATACACCACTTAGACCCCCTTATAGAGCAGCAAAGACAGGTACAGTGGTTCCTTTGCCTGCTTGTGTGAGAGTGTGTGTGTGTGTAAGTGAGTGCTTGTGTGTGTTTTCACCACTTAGACCCCCTTATAGAGCAGCAAAGACAGGTACAGTGGTTCCTTTGCTTGCTTGTGTGAGTGTGAGTGTGTGTGTGTATGCGTATGTGTATGTGTGTGTGAGTGAATGTGTGTGAGTTTCCACCACTCAGACCCTCCTGCAGAGCTGCAAAGGCAGGTGCAGTGGTTCTTTTGCTTTTTTGTGTGAGAGCGTGTGTATGTGTGTGTGAGTGAGTGGATGTGTGTGAGTTTTCACCACACAGACCCGCTTGCAGAGCTGCAAAGGCAGGTGCAGTGGTTCCTTTGCTTTTTTGTGTGAGAGCGTGTGTATGTGTGTGTTAGTGAGGGGATGTGTGTGAGTTTCCACCACACAGACCCGCTTGCAGAGCTGCAAAGACAGGTGGTTCGTTTGCTTGCTTGCGTAAGTTGTGTGTGTGTTATCTACCACTCAGATCCTTTTGCGGAGCTGCAAAGACAGGTACGGTACAGTGGTTCCTTTGTTTGCTTGTGTGTGAGAGTATGTGTGTGTTTGTACATATGAGTGTGAAATCTTGTGCGTGTGCTCGCGTGCGCACGTGCATACGTCTTACTGTTTTTAATTTACGGTGTCATATTGTACGAATGTACGCACGTATATGCTCCGCGTTCGCCTTTTCTAATAAATGCCACCTTTTCCAATCACCTCTCATTTCCCAATCCCAAAACACAGGTGCCCTGTTTAAATCCAGCAATGCTGGGCTAGATCACTCATTAGCAAGGGAGCGTGTGGAGGTGGAAGGGGGGCAAAAATACGGGAGGACTGTCAGCGGCTTTTGTAGTGATGACTCAACGAGTGATATGTCAAGTGACGGTTCTTACTGGATTAAAAGGTCACACAACCCTAACTTCCGCCAGCAGCAGCAGCTAGAGCAGCAGCAGCAGCAGCAGCAGCAGCTGCAGCAGCAAGGACAGCAGAGGCAAAGGCAGGCGTGGGAGCAGCAAGAACAGCGGCAGCAGCAGCAACGTCAAAAGGAGCAGCAGCGGGATCTGCGCTGGCGGCAACGGCGACGTTCCATGGCTCACCCAAACAAGCGAAGGCTGCTGCAGCACAAACAGCAGTACAGGCCGCAACAGCAGCAGCAGCAGCAGCAGCAGCAGCAGCAAACTCAGATTGAGGTAGAGCAGCAAGAGCAGCAGCACCACGACCACCACCACCGAATGGATGAGCAGCACGCACCACGACTACCACAGTGTTGGAACCCACCGCACCAGCAGCAACAGCAGCAAAGTGCACCAGGATGCCTGCCGCCACAGCAGCAACAGCAGCAGCAGCAGCAGCAGCAGCAAACACAGATTGAGGAAGAGCAGCAAGAGCAGCAGCACCACGACCACCACCACCGAATGGATGAGCAGCACGCACCACGACTGCCACAGTGTCGGGACCCACCGCACCAGCAGCAACAGCAGCAGCAGACACGACACGAGGCGGAGCAGCAGAACCAGCATCGTATGGATCAGCAGCACCGTGTGGATCAGCAGCACCAAATTGTTCAGCAGCACAAAATGGAACATCAGCACCGAATGGATCAGCAGCACCAAATGGATCAGCAGCACCCACAGCGGCAGCGGCGGCTGTGGCAGCCTGCCAGCGCCTCCGTGCATTGTAGGCCTGGCTCTCCTGGCAAAGAAGCTAAAGCGCGCAAGCTAGAGCAGAGGGGTCAACAGCTGCAAGGGTTGCAGCCGTTAGGCTGGTCTGTACCGCATTTGCAGCCTCTGCAGCAGCAGCTGTTCAGTCAGGCTGCGCAGCCGCAGCAAAGTGCACAAGGGTGCCTGCCGCCACAGCAGCAGGAGCAGCAGCAGCAGCAGCAAAAGCAAAAGCAGAAGCAGCTGTTCAGTTGTGGTGAACATTTGCAGCAAAGTGTGCAAGGGTGTCTGCCGCCACAGCAGCAGCAGCAGCAAAAGCAGAAGCAGCTGTTCAGTTGTGGTGAACATTTGCAGCAAGGTGTTCAAGGGTCACTGCCGCCACAGCAACAGCAACAGCAGCAGCAGCAACAGCAGCATATGCGCCCCTCCTCCAGTGCCCTGATTCGCTCACGTCGTATGCGCATGCGCAGCCAGCGCGGCTGGGGCTTACTGCACTTCATACAGGTGAGACAAAAATTGCCCGACAGGTTTCGGGCTTACTGCATATCACACATATGAGTCAAATGTTGCCCAGCAGTTTTGGGGCTCACTGCATTTCACACGTATGAGACAAATGTTGCCCAACAGTTTTGGGGCTTACTGCATTTCGCACGTATGACACAAATGTTGCCCAACAGTTTTGGGGCTTACTGCATTTTACACGTATGAGTCAAATGTTGCCAACAGTTTTGGGGCTTACTGCATATCACACATATGAGTCAAATGTTGCCCAACAGTTTTGGGGCTCACTGCATTTCGCACGTATGAGACAAATGTTGCCCAACAGTTTTGGGGCTTACTGCATTTCACACGTATGAGTCAAATGTTGCCCAACAGTTTTGGGAAGTTCACATGAAGAGCAGCGAGGGTGTCAATTGAGGCCTTGAGGGGCACAAATGCATAAAGAGTGGCAAGGGTTTCGATTGAGGCCTTGAGGGGCACAAACACTTGAAGAGCAGCAAGGGTGTTGGTCGAGGCCTTGAGGGGCACAAACACATGAAGAGCAGCAAGAGTATCGATTGAGGCCTTCAGGGGCACAAATGCATAAAGAGTGGCAAGAGTATCGATTGAGGCCTTGAGGGGCACAAATGCATAAAGAGTGGCAAGGGTGTTGATTGAGGCCTTGAGGGGCACAAACACATGAAGAGCAGCGAGGGTGTTGATTGAGGCCTTGAGGGGCACAGACACATACAGAGTGGCAAAGGTTTTGATCGAGGCCTTGAGGGGCACAAACGCATGAAGAGCAGTGCGGGTGTTGATTGAGGCCTTGAGGGGCACAAATGCATACAGAGTGGCAAGGGTGCTGATCGAGGCCTTGAGGGGCACAAACACCTGAAGAGTGGCAAGGGTGTCAATTGAGGCCTTGAGGGGCACAAACGCATGAAGAGCAGCGAGGGTGTTGATTGAGGCTTTGAAGGGCACAAATGCATGAAGAGTGGCAAGGGTGTTGATTGAGACCGTGAGGCACAAATGCATGAAGAGCAGCGAGGGTGTTGATTGAGGCCGTGGGGCACAAACACTTGAAGAGCAGCAAGGGTGTTGGTCGAGGCCTTGAGGGGCACAAACACATGAAGAGCAGCAAGAGTATCGATTGAGGCCTTGAGGGGCACAAACACCTGAAGAGCAGCAAGGGTGTCAATTGAGGCCTTGAGGGGCACAAACGCATGAAGAGCAGCGAGGGTGTTGATTAAGGCCTCGAGGGGCACAAATGCATGAAGAGTGGCAAGGGTGCCGATCGAGGCCTTGAGGGGCACAAACGCATAAAGAGTGGCAAGAGTATTGATTGAGGCCTTGAGGGGCACAAATGCATAAAGAGTGGCAAGGGTTTCGATTGAGGCCTTGAGGGGCACAAACGCATGAAGAGCAGCGAGGGTGTTGATTGAGGCCTTGAGGGGCACAAACGCATGAAGAGCAGCGAGGGTGTTGATTGAGGCCTTGAGGGGCACAAATGCATAAAGAGTGGCAAGGGTTTTGATTGAGGCCTTGAGGGGCACAAATGCATGAAGCAGCGAGGGTGTTAATTGAGGCCGTGGGGCCACAAAGGAGAAAAAAGGGAATGAGTCGCAGGAGAGAAGCAAAAAAGAACTGATGGGAGTGTTTACGTAATTGGTGTGAAAGAGGGAATGAGTCACAGGAGAGAAGCAAAAAAGTGCGAAGAGGAAGTAAATTCTACCGGCGTGGGAGGGGAAATAAATCACATAAGAGAGAAACATAATTGATGGGAGTGTTTACGTATTTGGTGTGAGAGGGGGAGAAAAAGTCACAGGAGAGAAGCAAAAAAGAACTGATGGGAGTGTTTACGTAATTGGTGTGAGAGAGGGAGAAAACAGTCACAGGAGAGAAGCAAAAGATAATGTGAAGGGAGTCTAAACTCTACCAGTGTGAAAGAGGGAGGATAAAGCACAGAAGCAAAAAGAGAATGAAGGGAGTGTTTATGTTAAGGGCGTAAAAAGGGGAGAATGGGTCACAGAAAAGAGGAGGAACAGAAAGTGAAGGGAATGAAAACTGTACCGGTGTAGGAAAAGGGAAAATTAGTCACAGAGGAGAAAGGGAAAAGAACGTGAAGGGAGTGTGGACACTTCTGGTGTGAAAAAGGGAGAATGAAGCAGAGAAAGAATTGGAAATGAGTGGGGTATTCCACCAAGACAGGAGTCTTGCTTAAGAGTGAAGCAATTTCTTTTTAAGAGTGGCAATGTTATTTCAAGTACGACGTTGGTGTGAAATTAGGGTGCTGACCTGGGTGTGGTAATTTGCTTGTTCGTTATTGTGGGGCATGGGGCAACAGCTTGCTTTCATGCGCACAGACTACAGAGTTCTCCAGAAGACAAAGATGTCAACCTCATGCAGGTATGGTGCTTGTATGGGGTACAAGGAAAGGAAAAGCGTTCCTCTACTGAAGTAAGAAAAAAGAAGCCACTTTGGTACCGGGTACCATTACATTCTTTCACCGTAGCAGACAGAGAGTTACATGAAAGGCACACAGGCGAACACACACACACACACACACGCTCTCACACACACACACACACACGCACACACACACTCATACACACACACACTCTCACACACACACACACATACACAAACACAAACACACACACACACACACACTAAGAGCAGCTTACGCATCCCACCTATGTGGCCCTTGTTATTATGCACACACTCTTCATTCGAGCTTATAGCTTCCTTGGCCGCACAAGACAGTGAACACCACTGCCCATTGTCTAAGTTTGTGAGTGTTGGCTTGCTTTGCTATCTGCGCACGCAGGCTCGCACCGCTATGAGCGTCTCACGAGCGTGTCAGGTCAGTAGCACGTGTGAATCTGTGTACAATATACATTTTGCCACGCATCTTTGGATTTAGTTGCCACACGCAACGACACAAGCGTGTTCAGAGCTTGTCAGGTGAGTAGCGTGCATTAAATTTGTAGGCAGGGTCTTGAGTCTGTGCCTGTTACTAGTACTAATGGCTTAAGAGCTGCTTCCAAGTTCACAGATCTGAGAGCCGATGTAATGGCCTGTTATGTGATCTGGTGATCTGAGAACTGAAAGAAAGGGAGAACGTGGTGCAGCTGGCCTTTGGGCTGTATCCGCTTCTGAGTAGGGTTGGCCAGAATCCTATATGTGTATGGTGTATGTACGGTATTTTGGCAGGGAAATCACCAAACACACTTTGCATATACACGGTTCTGGCCAACCCTACTTCTAAGCCATTGGTGTGTTGACAGAGAGGATTCCCATCTTGTGTGTGTATATGTGTGCGGTGTGTGTGTGTGTGTGTGTGGTGTGGTGTGTGTGTGTGGTGTGTGTGTGGAGTGTGTGTGAAAACGCAGTGTGGCTTCGCTTCCTTTACCTTGACCTGGTCGCCATCAAAGAAGAAGCTGGTGCACTGCCGAATGTAAAGCCTGCTTTTTGATCTGGGTTGCATATAAAAAATGAAGCTGCTGGTGCATTGCTGAATGCAATTTCCAGAATTGTTTTGAGTGCTCTTAGGGTAACAACATATCCCATGAGCACTCACACACACACACACACACTCACACACACACTCACACACACACAAACACACACACACACGCAAACAAAGTCACACACATGGCACACATACATACACATGCACACGCAGACCAATGAGGAAAGCAATCCATGTGGCAGGGTGGCAGGACCAGCAGCAAGAGCAAGCTCCAGTCCGAAATCTGTGTACAGCCTCACCTACACAACCCAGCAGCAAGCGAACGCAACTAAACACACAACACCTGGCCTCACGGCTGCGCTCAGTCCTGCACAGCAACACGCACAAGCAGCAGCGCTCACAACTGTTGAGCACACAGCACCTGGCCGCACGGCTGTAGTGCCCGTCCCTGCACAGCAGCACGCACAAGCAGCAGCGCTCACAACTGTTGAGCACACAGCACCTGGCCGCACGGCTGTAGTGCCTGTCCCCGCCCAACAGCACACACAAACAGCAGCGCACATGGTGGCCAAGCACGACGCAGCAGTGCAGCACGTGCCAGCAGAGAGCATCGCAGACACAGGGGCCGACGGTTCTTCCTCTTGGCCTGCGCCCAAAGTGCCGCAGCCTTTGCAGCATGCAGCCCTAAACCCACACTCACACCCACACATCCACCCACACCCACACCCACACCCACACATCCACCCACACCCACACCCACACCCACACATCCACCCACACCCACACCCACACCCACACCCACACATCCACCCACACCCACACCCACATGTTACGCATCACTGCCAAGCGCTCCAGTCCAAAAATTCAGCCTCACTACCTCAAGGCATCACCACAGCAGCAGACCCCGCGACAGCAGCATACTCTTTTACAGCAGCACACCCTCTCACAGCAGCAAACTCCACCCACACAGCACACCCGCTCACAGCAGCAGACTCCACACGCATAGCACACCCGCTCACAGCAGCAAACTCCACACACATAGCACACCCGCTCACAGCAGCAAGTCCTGCAGCAGCAGCACACCCGCTCGCAGCAGCAAACTCCACACGCATAGCACACCCGCTCACAGCAGCAAGTCCTGCAGCAGCAGCAGCAGCAGCAGGCAGCAGCCACGCACTGCCTTGTGCCCTTTTTAAACCAGCAGCAGTCATACCAGCTGTCCAACCCCCCACGTCAGCATCCACCACCACCAGCTCACAAGAAGGCCCCGTGAAAGCAGTTCAGGTGTGTGTGTATGTTTGTGCATCCACAAATATAAGCAACTTGCAGAGCATTTTGTTGCCCGGCTAACAATTAGGCTGAATCCTGCACATACACACACACACACACTCAAACACACACACACAAACAAACACACAGGCACAATTACTTGCATACCTGAAACACAAACACACACAAACCCAGGCACAAATAAGCGCTTACACACACAGGCACAAGCCCTGCAGCACCTGAAACACAAATACACACGCACACGTACACACACACACACACAAACCCAGGCACGAATAAACACTCACACACAGGCCCAAGCCCTGCAGCACCTGAAACACAAATACATACACACATACACACACACAAACCCAGGCACGAATAAAACTCACACACAGGCACAAGCTCTGCAGCACCTGAAACACAAAACACATGCACACACACAAACCCAAGCACGAATAAACACTCACACACAGGCACAAGCTCTGCAGCACCTGAAACACAAAAACACACGCACACACACAAACCCAGGCACGAAAAAACACTCACACACAGGCACAAGCTCTGCAGCACCTGAAACACAAAAACACACGCACACACACAAACTCAAGCACGAAAAAACACTCACACACAGGCACAAGCTCTGCAGCACCTGAAACACAAAAACACACGCGCACACACAAACCCAAGCACGAAAAAACACTCACACACAGGCACAAGCTCTGCAGCACCTGAAACACAAAAACACACGCACACACACACAAACCCAGGCGCGAATAAACACTCACACACAGGCACAAGCTCTGCAGCACCTGAAACACAAATACATACACACACACACATACACACACAAACCCAGGCACGATTAAACACTCAACACACAGGCACAAGCTCTGCAGCACCTGAAAAACAAATACACACACAAACCCAGGCATGAATAAACACTCACACACAGGCCCAAGCTCTGCAGCACCTGAAACACAAAAACACACACACAAACCCAGGCACGAATGAACACTCACACACAGGCACAAGCCCTGCAGCACCTGCTCACGCAGCTGACCACCGCCCTAGAAGGCCTGCACACACAATGCAGAAGGGCCCGAGACAGCAGATCTCCCACCGACAGTACTGACGGTGCGCCGCACCATGTGCCCCACCGCAGCAGATCTCCCAACGACCATGTGCTGCACCATGTGCCCCACCGCACCATGTGCCCCACCGCAGCAGATCTCCCACCGACCATGTGCTGCACCATGTGCCCCCCCGCACCATGTGCCCCACCGCAGCAGATCTCCCACCGACCATGTGCCCCACCGCAGCACCTCCACCTCCCGAGACGAAGTGCCTCATCCACACCCACACACACCATGCGCACCAATCACCTTGCTAGACAGCGGCAGCAGCAGCAGCAGTAGCAGCAGCAGCAGCAGCATGAGTCAGGGTTGCAAACCTGGGGCGCTCCAACAGCATAGTAACCAAATACACTTAGGTCAGCACGTCAGCCAAGTTATCCAAAGTCAAGCACATCAGTGCCAGCCACAGGACAGTGGTCTATCTGAGCAGGGTCATCAACAAAAACAGCAGCAGCAAATTCGGCTACAGCAAACACAGCAGCAGCGCCAGCAGCTGCAGCCTGTGCATTTTCAGGAGCACCAGCAGCGCCAACAGCCGCAATTTGAGCAACAGCAGCAGCAGCAGCAGCAGCAGCAGACTGTGCAGTTTCAGGAGCACCAACAGCACCAGCAGCTGCAATTTGAGCGCCAGCAGCCGCAGCCTGTGCATTTTCAGGGGCACCAACAGCTCCAACAGCTGCAATTTGAGCAACGGCAGCCGCAGCAGCCCGGGCAGTTTCAAGAGCACCACCACCACCATCAGCACCAACAACTGCACATCCAGCAACAACAGCACCAACACCAGCAGCAGCGTGTGCAGCAGCAAGGTGGTGGAGTGCTGCCCTTTGGAAGATGCAGGATTGGCGCATGGGATGGGTGTATTGTTGTGACACACACACTGCCGGAGGTGAGGGTGCAATGTTTTGCGTAGTAATGATAAGCACGCGGACGCATCATGTCGTTATCAACTATAAATTAGTAAATCAATCGCGCATGGGATGGGTGTATTGTTGTGACACACACACTGCCGGAGGTGAGGGTGCAATGTTTTGCGTAGTAATGATAAGCACGCGGACGCATCATGTCGTTATCAACTATAAATTAGTAAATCAATCG